>Ga0315534_1001160_pt1 | contig 18249 bp, 28 predicted proteins | sample SalMarSW160240MG_FD_203094 | JGI IMG/M metagenome (GOLD analysis project Ga0315534, IMG submission 203094) | Salt marsh sediment microbial communities from the Plum Island Ecosystem LTER, Massachusetts, United States - Salt Marsh Sediment SW1602-40 ... | reverse complement strand
AACACAAGATCGTCAGGCAATGCTCTGGTGTCGACCGAGACCGCGGAGATCCCCGCGAGCAGCCCGAGCACCAGGTCGACGTCGGCAAGCAGCCCGTAGACTACGAGACCAAACTTTTTGCCGACATCCTATCCTTTCTTGCTCACGAGATTGTCAAGCGCTGCTCGATAGACGTGGGCGTGACGTGTTGCGATCTATGCTTGTCTGACGCAGGCGTCGAAATCGTCATTGGCGGCCAGTATAAGACATTTTTATGTCCCGACTGCCAGCGAAAAATCGGTATTGGTCCGGATGGAGAACGCCTTTATCCGAACGCTGTCTGCCGTGTTTGTGGTTGCACCGATGATCAAGCTTGCTTGAGGGGATGTCACTGGGTGGAGAAGAATTTGTGCTCGAGCTGCGCCGGCGCTGAAGGATTTGTGCTCGAGCTGCGCCGGCGCTGAGGGATTACCCGCGCTGTGGCGGTAAAGAATGGAGACCGTTTCGATGAGCTTTGAGTTGTTATATCGTTTAAGGAGGGAGATCTTGTAAACGGTTCCAAATAACGCGCTAAAACGGTACCGATAATAGAACATTATCGGAACCAAGGAGATTTGAAATGGCAAAACCCTATACAATCAGAGATGCAATCGGTGAACTAGACACTATACGGATGGAAGTGAGCACGCTGGCAAACAGAATTCCGTCCATTTCTGGTAATGGAGTAACACTTACCGATCTTTCTCGTCTAGTTTCGGAGCTCTCATCCGTTATGCTGTGGTTCGTTAGACATATGGATCGCCTGGAAGAAGGACTATACGAAGGGCCAGAATTACTCCCTCCCGAGCTTCAGGAGGTGACAAAAAAGCACATGGAGTGGGACGGGAAATCGCCACATCCATATGGTTGCGACGGGAAAGATGATGACGATGAAAACGATCCACTTAATCCAGATTTTCGAAAGAATGGATTGTGGAACGACAGACCGCAAGATGATGATGATTCCAATTGAAGTCATCGGTTGACATTATCGGAACTAAGGAGGTTTTGAAATGAAATTTCCACGGGAGCAAATAGAGCCTGAATGGGTAATATCAGTAAAATACCTAAAAGACCTAAAGAGCAAAATAGAGAACCAAATACCGATAAAATATATTTCAGATCTGGATTTAGAGGATATCGAAGCGGTTCTTTTGGCGCTCGAAATATCGATCTCCGATAACCCATAAGCATTATCGGAACCAAGAAAGGACAGAAAGATGAATTTTGAAAAAATGTTGAAAGCAGCAAAAGCGGCTCACGAAGTAAACAGGGTTTACTGTCTCTCACTTGGAGACACCTCTCAACCGACATGGGAGAATGCGCCAACCTGGCAAACCGACAGTGCCATCCATGGCGTCGAGGCAATCGTCCAAAATCCGAATCAGCCCCCCTCCGCTTCTCACGATAACTGGTTGGCCGAAAAACAAGCGGCCGGTTGGAAATGCGGCCCAGTCAAGGATCCAGACAAAAAAGAGCATCCCTGTATCGTCCCGTATGATGATCTACCAGTAGACCAGCGCATGAAGGACACGATCTTTCTGGCAGTGGTCAAGGGTGTACTCGGAATAGAGTAGAACATTATCGGAACCAAGGAGGATCAAATTGAATTGTTCAAATATACGAAAATGCATGTTCTGCGGCAATGAAGATTGTCATTTGCATAAAGTTGATTTCGGGCCAGGACTCGAAAGGCTTGAAAAAACGAAATACCATGTTGTTTGCACTGGTTGTGCCGCCATGGGACCATTGGCCGAAACACAAGAGCGTGCCATATCATGGTGGGCGGAACCTGGAGATATATGCCCCAATTGCAATAGCTCCGGGGCCAAGAGCCGCGAACAAATAGAGCTCGAGCTCACAGGGGCAATCAACGATCTGACCCTGGCAATACAAAATCTCTCGATAAACCTTCGGAATATCCTCAACGGAAAGGGGAAGTGAATGGATGAAAAAAAATTGAAAAAAATCGCTGAAATGGCCACCCGGGGGACGTCCCCCGAAAAAAAAGTCGCTAGAAAAATACTGCTAAAACATGGGATCTCCGATCCCAACTTATACCTACATCCTCCTACACCAGACTTAACGGATCAAAAAACCCTCGAGGAAACAATCGACAAATTTGTGCAAGATATGGAAGGAATGGCGTCCGATGCCCTCGAGGGTGCCCTATCCCGTATCGCCGATAGATTTCGTTCGATTTTGCGGTAATAAGTTTGAATTTTATCGGAACCGTTTTTGTCAAACAGAAAGAACGCAGCAAAGGAAAAGGAAGATGACAAAAGAAGAGATCAAGAAAGCGATAAGAAAAGAGTTCCCGGGGGGGAACAACTTCGGACTACGAAAGCACTTGTACTCGGTCGTTGACGATGACGGGAGCATCGCGTTGGCGTGCAAAAATGCAGGTCTAGGAGCGACCTGTAAACCGTCAATTGACAGAATCACGGACATGCAAAACGAACTGTGGGGCTGACTTCGACCCCACGTTGCTTTGGAGGTCTAATGGAAAAGAAAAAAATGGAATTATGGAAAAGGGGATATGAATCCGGAGCAGGCTTCCCAGTCGGAATCAAAGGACAAAGTCCTTGCCAGGCGGCCGAACTATGTGGAATGAGGTGTCTGACACAGATCACTCCCGAGGGCGGTATATGCGCCCTGAACAAATGGGGACACGAAATCGTGATTATCGAGGTAGCCGAACAGGGAGTCATCGCCGTCGATATTACGTTCGAAAAACACATACAAGATATCGGTGAGCACCATCGTCCGCGCTACCAACCGATATCATCGATATCAAAAAAATGCCGCCCCTCCTCGGACAGTAGGGGCGGCACGTCGCCCGGGGCTAAAAGGGATGACAAGCCGCCGGACAAGGAGACTATATCATGAAACAGAAAAAAGTAGCAATCAAACTGTTATGGGCTTCGGCCGCGGTGGGACAAACCATCCCTGAGAGACTGGTTAGACTCGAAGAGTATTCCGTCTCGGGTGAACCAGAATGGTTCACCGTTCTGAACGAGACAGAGTTTATGGAATTCGCTGAATCGATCTATGTGGAATATTGTCGCATTCGGCGAAGTCATGGAGTACACAACCAGCCCAATGTCGGGATAAGCGGAAACGCCTACTTTATTTCCCTCCAAATGTACTCAGAGCTACTTCCGACGGCTCTTGGTGAGGCTCAAAAAGAGGCTCTCCGTAGGCTTCTAGCCGTTTCGGGCACCCGAGAGGATCTCATGATGATCAAGCGCTTGTGTGCTCTGTCGGGCCAACACGGATATTATGCCTGTATTGCTTGCGTGCTCGAGGAGAACTCATGAATTCGCTTGTACTGACAACCTTTCCGGAGCGAAAACGGATTTGTCTCGTCGCGGATTTCTTTATCGTTCATGAACCCAGAAAAACCATTTTGAACATAGGCGGAAAACCCGCTTTTAACCAGACAACTTTTATGTCCGTTTTCAATCCCACGATCATGAACAAAGTTGTGGAAGATTATCAAGAAGTTGCATCTGCGATAGTAAAAAAAGACAATGATTTCGCAGAATTCAGACATTTTCATACCGGAACCATGTTCCTGTTAAATCCTCGATTTTTTGAGCTCATTGAGAAAGGAACAGTCTGGCCGGACGGAAACGGAATCGCCGAAAAATTGTCCCTGGTAAGCCTATGGAATCCTGGACTGTGGGTTGAAATAGATGAACCCTCTTTTGAGAGTGCATGTGCTAAGATGGGGCATGAACTGGACTGAGATAATCTCCGCTTTTGTCGCTGGCATGCTCCTCGCAGGAGCATCAATTCTCAAGAAAAAAAGTTCCGATAAAAAACAAAAGTGGGGGTATAATCCACGGTGCGTGGATTGCCCACTATTTCAGGACGCACTAAGAAAGGTTCCGGATAATGGCGAAAAAACAAAAGATCAATAAGTGGGATAACGGCTGTCGATTCCACGAAGGCGAAGCCGAATTGTCAATACAGGGAAAAAGACTTAAATTCGTTGTATGCCTCACCTGTGGAGCCACAGGTCCATATGGGGAAAATGAGGTAATCGCGATAAGGAGATGGTATGAAGGAATCACAACAGACGAGCTCGGAAAAAATCACATTAATCCTAGACCCTCACAGATCAAAAGTGTTTCGGGCGACACGGGGGGGGTCAATAGCTCTCGCAGGGGAAGCCGATGACCTCGGCGAAATTGAACAGGCTCTCGAGGAGACGCATTGTTGCTCGAGGAAAACCCGGGGATATGGATGGATCTTTTCTGAGTGGGTCGCCCGATAACGGATTATCACAAAAGCTCATTGCGTTGCTCCACAACTCTAGATCTCTTTCAACGACAAAAGCAATTCGTTCCGATATTCGTAAATTCAACGATTGGTGTGCATCTCGAAATCGGTCGAATCTCCCGTGCTCACCCGAGACACTTGCAGAGTGGATCGCTGACCTGCAAGGCTCGAGCTCGGTAGCCTCGATAGCGCGATATGTCAGTTCGATATCGACCGTCCATGAGCTCGGGGGATACGACAACCCCGCTAAATCCGAAATTGTGAGGCTCACAATGAAGGGCCTGAAAAGGCTCGAGGCGGGTACGCCAGCGAAAAAAGCACCGGCATTGCGCCTCGGGCAGCTCATGGCGATCCTCGACGGTATGCCGTCTCGAGAGTGGCCCTCGAGGCGCAACCGGGCGATATTGGCGGTCGGGTGGGGTGCCGCGTTGAGAGCGTCTGAGATCTGTGCCCTCAACATCGAGGACATACAGCAGGCGATCGAGGGACTGATCGTTTGGATTAGAAAATCCAAAACCGATCAGGAAGGAAAGGGTATCCCGATCGGAATCCCTGCCTCATCACTGACAGCCATTATCCTCGACTGGAAGACGGCAGTAAGCCGACTATATGGCACCAACAGCGGCCCTCTGTTCCCGAGGATTGGATATGCTCAGGTAGATAGATGGTTTCCATCTATCGGCCCTCGAGGCCGCCTCTCGACACGCTCCTTGCACAAGCTGATCGTCCGCGTGCTCAGGACGATCAGCGTCGAGGGATCGGTCCATTCGCTACGGCGCGGCATGATCACCGAGGCCGCGGCCGCTGGCGTGCCGGAAAACCTCATACAGCGTCACTCGAGACACCGATCCGTCGCCGTGTTGCGGGGATATGTTGAGGAGGGCAACCTATTTGACCTCAATCCGCTAAACTCGGTTTTTGAGCTTTTCGCGAGCCCTCAAGAGGATTGATAGGTCCTCTCCGGACAGTGATTCCTGTTCATTCGACCTGGAAACCTGTTCGCCTCGCCGCCGATCCGTCGCGAGCTCCGGTTTATTCTCTCCAATATCTGTTTGCCCTGATAAAGCAGCGATCAACAGGGCGACCTGTTCGGCCGTCGCCGGGGGGGCACTTTCGAGCGCGTTCGGCTCCTCGCCGATTGCTGGCGCCGAGCTCGAGCTCGAGCTCGAGCTCGTGAGACATCGCATCAACGAGGGGACGATCTCAGATCGCGCGGTGGTTTCTCGCCGGCCACCAGGGCGACAATCGAGCGCAGGCCAAAGACGCCCATAATACTCCCAATCAACACCGGACCGATTCGTGCCGCCGGCGAGCTCCCTGCGGGCGATCTCGACAAGGGCGCCTTTGTCCGGCCCCGGGGGAAGGCAGCAAAGCAGCGTGTAGACGATTGGGTGGTAATGCCGTTTTTTATTTTTGGCGCTATTTTTGCAGCGCGCGGGCGCGCGCTGCTCCCTTACGTTTGTTTCTTCCGAAGAACTACAACTACTTGATACACGGTGTTTGATCCTCCGATCGTCGCCCGGCAAAACTTGCCGGTGTGATGAATTGTGAGACACTGTTCCACATGGTATTACATTACCTGACCTAACTTTTGTCCAATAGACAAAACGCTCCACGTGGATCTCAATGACCGCATGAGTCCGGTCGATCCCAAGGCGACATCGCCTGCGGGTCAAATATCCTGCCGCCTCGAGCTCCGCCAGCGCTGATCGGAGTGTCCTGACTGACGCAGTTTGCCCCTGTGCGCGATAGATCGCATCGGCAATGACGTCCATCGGTGCGTCGATGCGGTAGTATCCACATTGAACAAGAGAAATGACAAAAAACAGATATCTCCGAGCTCGAGGAGACAAAGAGGTTGTGCCGGGAAGTGAGAAATTACAGTGAACTATCGAATATAGCTCATTTTTTCCCGCTACCCTCCGTGGCGGTTGAAGTTTTTCCGCGGTTTGCATTGCGAGTCCTTGGATTTATATTGACTCGCACCACGTGGAGAGATACCATCTTGTCAATCCTCGTGGTGCGTGTTGTTACTGGACCTTTCGGCATGGCACCACTCTATCGTTTTTTAATCCCGCGATCAAATTACAAATTCACTATATTTAATTACCATTGCACTATATTTTTATGCTTGAAACCAGTATTGACCACTGATAAACCATTCAGTGACCACTGATCGTCGTTGTGGTACGATGATCGCGAGGTGAAAAAATGCCGGATGGCCACATAGATTACGATCTCGAGGGTGCCGAAGATCGCGAACAGCGCGAGCTCGAGGAGCTCGACGAATACCTATCAGGAATAGAACCGGGATATACGCTAGTGCTGTCTCGTGTGGAGCCTGGCTGGTGTAAGGGCCTTCTCGAAGAGATCTCGGTCACTCAGACGAGCGCGCCCGTTGATATTAACTACATTATCAACACGTGGGGCGGACACAAGATACGGTTGCGGTTCCGTCGCCCCGACGGCAAATGGGCAAAATTTCGAGACGTCGAGCTCTATACGTTCCAGCCTCTCATCTACGGACGGACGATAGAGAGATCTGTGCCTAATCCGCATAAGCAACAGCTGGACAAGCCGTCCGAGGAGACTGCCCTGGTCAGGCACGATCCCGTGGGTCTCCACTCTCAGCAGCCCAGAGAAATGCTAGAAATAATGGAAATGATCCAGCGCATGCGCGCGGCCGACATGACGGCTATGTCTGCCATGGTGCAGGCGCAACAGCAAGCCCAACCGCCGCCGCAGGATCCCTATAAGATCATAAACTGGGCATTCACGTTGTTTTCGCAGTTTCAGCAAGCTCGAGCTCCTGAGCTTCCATCAAGCGAGAATGACGAGATACTGGGCTTGCTCGGCAAGCTTACTGATGCCTTTGGGTCGAGTAAACGATCCGATCGGGATACCCGGATAATTCCGCCGGTTGGAGCTCCGGGAGATAACCGTCCACTCCACGAGGTGCTTGCCTCAATGTCACCGTCTGATGCGTTGTCGACGTTTCGACAAGCGGTTGGCTCGATGAGCCCCGACAACCAACAGGCGACGCTGAATGAGCTTATCGGTCAGCTCGAGCATATCGGCGGACGAGAAACTTTGTTGTCCGTGCTCGAACAAAAGGGTATCTTAGAGCTAGAGGAGGATTACGACAATGACGAGACCCCTCCAACTGCTCAGAGTACAGATACGAGGGGGAAACCTCGACCAAATGGTTGAGACGATCCGCCTGATAGGACGTTCTATCCGGGCGGGGAGTCGGTATTTACCTATTCGAAACTTGGCCGCGGCATGGGCTACTGAGGCTCCGCCAAAGGATTATTTGGGTCAAGCTAACTGTATCTACAGACGGTTTTTACAGCGCTGGCGATACGTCAAGGATCCTCTCACGCGAGAGCTCGTCACTGCCTCTCCGGAAGCGTCGTTCCGCCTGGTGATGGCAGGCGACGGCGTGGGCGTGGGCCGCGGCCGCGGTGCCGGCGACTGCGACTGTGCGACAGTCGCTCTCGGATCGCTGTATGAGTCGGTGGGGTTTCCGGTTCGGATCGCGACGATTGCCAAGCCCAGTGCCCCTCCAGGTCCACTAATGGATCACGTGTATCCCGAGGTAAACGTCCCCAAGATCGGGTGGATTCCGGCCGATCCCGTGATCCACCCAAGGGGCGGATTTGGCGACGCGCCGCCCGCCTCGAGAAAAGTTGTTTACTCCCTCTCGGGTGATATAATAGAATATAGCGGAAATCTCGGATCCCTCGGACAGGAAGGTTTAGCCACAATGACTCCGGACGTTTGGCAGCGGCCAACATGGCGCACCTACGGTGGGGATTATGATTATTCGTATGGATTCTTCGGCGAGGAGGGGGACGGTCAGCCCCTCGAGGAGTGGTCGACAGTCGGTCTCGCGGGATTCGGATACCTATCGCCGGTGATGGGCGATATGGGCACCGACATACCGGTCGAGGTCGGGCCGGACCAAACCATGTTTTACGGTGGGCTCGCACGTACACCGATGGTAGAGCTCAATCCCGAGGATTACCGCTACATGCAGAGCACAGGCGGTCGTCCGTACGAGGGCATGATGGGGTTGGGCGACGATGGGGAGGTATACGTCTATGATGGATTGGGAGGGTTTTTTAAACGCCTGTTCAGAAAGATAAAGAAGGGCGTGAAAAAAATCGGACGAGGGATCAGGCGGGGGATCAAGCGCGTCAGAAAGGGATTCCAGAAAGTCTTGAAGAAGGGATTTTCTGTCGTGCGCAAAATCGGCGGTCGAATCCGTAAAGGAATACGGAAGATCGTCAAGCGTCTCCCCGGGGGGAAAGCGCTGATCAAGATCGCCGGCAAGATCCGAAAAGTCGCGATGAAGGTAGTCAGACCGGTGTCGAAATTTGTCGGAAAGTACGCCTCGAAAATCGCGCCGATCGCACGATTTATTCCCGGGTATGGTCCGGCGATCTCAGCAGGACTGCGCATCGCCGGAAAAGTAGCCAATGTCTACAACAAGTACGACGCTATCCGTCGCGGCAAAATTCCCGGTGGATTGATGAAGGGCCGATTGCCCGGACTGTTTGGAGAGGATACTCCGGAGAGCTACGAGACCCAGGCGGCCCTCGCGCCCTACCTGTATCAGTAACCTGGATGCGCCCGGTCAACAGAGCAGTTCCGCTCGTGTACGATCTCGTGATGTCTCCACGAGACCGGAGGAGGCTTGATTATTGGACTGGCAGGCGATCCTGGCAGTACAACTATGCAGGTCTCGGCGGCGGATACCAGGAGGGGCAGTACGTTCCCGATCCGTCTCAGATCTTGTCAACGCCGACGATAGGCGCATGGTATCGACTTAAAAAGGGCGATACCTATTGGGCGATTTCCAAGAAAGCGTACGGTTCCGATAATGTCAAGGTGGGTTTGTACGCGATGAATGAAAACCCTGGTAACGCGCATATCGCCCAGGGACCCAAGGGTTGGGAAGCGTACAAACGGGATGGCCTACAGGCCACACCTGACTACTCGGCCGAGCTCCCGCGGGCGCCAAAGGGCGCCGGGAACGACTACCCGACGGTGTGGATCCCGCCGCTCTCCGGAGAGACACCAGAGCAGATCTATCCCCCGGAGCCAATCATGAAGACTCCGGAGCCATCAATACCCTTCCCTGTGACGAGTATTCCAGGACCGGCCGGTCCCATGGGTCCTGCCGGCCCGCCCGGACCGGCAGGCCCAGCCCCTTCTGATTCGGCGATATTTTCGGCCATCACCAAGTACCTGACTGCCAACCCGCCGCCGGCGGGACCAGCTGGACCGATGGGACCGGCCGGACCGATGGGACCGAAGGGAGCTCCCGGTGAGGCGACGGACGAGGCCATCATGGCGGCGGTACAACAGTACCTCATTGCTAACCCGCCGCCGGCGGGACCTCCTGGGCCGGAAGGGTTACCGGGAACGATGGGACCGGCCGGACCGATGGGACCGAAGGGAGCTCCCGGTGAGGCGACGGACGAGGCCATCATGGCGGCGGTACAACAGTACCTCATTGCCAACCCACCGCCGACGGGACCTACTGGGCCGGAAGGGCCGGCCGGAAAGCCCGGAGGTGGGGGGGACGGAAAAGGGATGTGGGTTTTGAATGCGCTGGCCTTATTGGCCACGCTACAAGGACGATGATATGCCCGAGTTGATGCCATCGCCGCGGCCCGTTGGATTTCCTGTCGAGGTAATCCAAAGGCAGACGACCTCGAATGAGGTTTCGCGTTGGAAACGGCTGTTACTCGAGCACGATCGAGCGACCTCCGCGGTGGATCGAGCAGGCCTATTGCTCCACAATATTTATACTACGTGGACGTTCGCCAATGACGCCAGCGTTTCTTTGCCTCCGTTCGATCCCGACCTCGAAACGCAATATTTCGAGGCCCGAAATACCATTCACGACATCACCAGGGCAATCCGGCTTGTGCAAGACAAACAGGCGGGTATACGACCGGCGGGAGCGTCCGATCTGGATATCGTGGAGCCGCAACAATCTCTTTCCGGACTTATCATCCCGGTGATAGTAGGGATCGTTATTCTCGCCGGAGCGATCGGCACGGCGATCTATCAATCGTCTGTGGCGACTAGGTTGGGAAATGAGTATCGAAAGATCTTGTTCGATACGAACAAGATCTTTTGTCAAAACCCAAATTCGGATCTTTGTAAAAATTGGACTGCTTACAAGGAGCAGCGGAGATACACGCAGACCCTCAAGGCTGCGGATAGCCTTGGAGAGACGATCAAGAAGGGTGTCAAGACTGTAGCGGGTGGACTCGCGACGGGCCTACTCGTGGCAGTGGCCGCAATCGCGTTTATGAGGTTTAAATGAGTAATTTGTTGAACACTTCCGAGGGCAGGAGCGTAATTATCGAGGCTCAGCGTTATCTCCTGAGACGTCGTTTAAGTCGGTTTTTTAAGCGAAACTTGGTCATAGACTTTGAGCAATACTCGAAGGGACTGTCAGAGTTTGACCTGGGAACGTTGCTTGGGCAGCTCAATCCGGCTTGGGACGACGAGCTGATCGATCTGTACCGTCTCCTCGGCACCATTGGCGCGTTGACCGAATCGATCGCGGATACCCAGATCTATGTCAATCCGACCACGGGATCAGACATCACCGGAACTGGCAGCACGGATAGGCCGTACGCGTCATTGTGGTTTTTGGGATTCCTGCCCCGGCGCATCAATCACCTGTATCGCGTGCTGATTTATGGTGATATTGACCATAACGATCCACTGACACTGACGAATGAATTCGGAGATGGGGGGAGTCTGTCGTTTGTGGGAGTCGGTTCGGCGGTGGAGGTATTTTCGGCGGTAGCGTCGTTTGTTAGTGCGGCCCCAGTAAACCAACAACAGGTTTGGATCGAAATTGAGGTTGATACACCGCCGGTCTCTGGCGTGACAAGATCGTTTATTCAGTTCACTGACGGTCCCAATGTGTCATATGCCACACCAGTAAATCGTATCGATATTGATAATCAGCTGGTATGGTTCAGACGCGATCCCGTATCGGGGATCGCGCAAAATAATAATTTTACGTACATAGAGCCTGCACACACCCTGACGGTTCAAGGACTGAATATTGATTGCGCCGGATCGCGCAGAGTGCCCACGTCGCTCGCGTATCGCGGATCGAGGGTTAACTTCGTCAACTTGAAGATCTCGCTGGACTACAGCGGAAATAACGTCGATACCATGGTATACACCGCCGGTGTTCCGATGACGTTTTCATTCTGCCAGATCGAGGCATATCCAGAAGCGTCCAGGTATCCCGTTGTATTTACAAATTCTATAAACGAGTACGTACCCGTGGATGACCAGCTGGTCACCATTTCCGCTTGCGGTGTGGGAAACCTATTTCAGTCGGCAGCTGGTCAACCCCTGAGTTGCGGGCTTCAGTTTATACACCCCGACGATCCAGAATTTGACTACGAGGATCGAGTGCTATTGATCAAAAACGGTTCCTACGTGCAGTCTTGCGACTGCATGGCGTATGTTCGCGCCACAGGGCACTCAACTATACGACGTTTATCAGCAAAACAGTTTCAATTCTGGGTGGCGACATCGGATTGTGACTATCTCTGCGCTGATCCCAATAACAACACGCCCAACGCTCTAAACGTCGAGAACTCACTCGTTCGAATGGGTCACGTTCTGATCGGTGCCGCAAACACCGGTATTTACTGTGTCAACTCGAGGATTTATTTTTCACAGGGCGGCGGCAGCGTTGCCGCGACAATGACGGTCCTTGGCGCGTACGCGTTCGATCTGTCCGGACAGAGCAAACTTTATTTACGCAACCCATGGACGGGGCAGACCGGAACGATAAACGACATCGTATTCAGCGATCCCTCGCCGGTGGTTCCCGCTGCATTTCCGGCGGCCAACGCAATCGTGTCGGGAGGAAACGGGAGCGACGTGTCGCGGTATAACTGATAATGACATTTTCGAGACCAACAGCGGTGCAGACCATCCTATTCGACCGACAGACATGGACAGTGTCGGCCGCCAAGGGATGGCTGCGCCGCCACGATCGCAAGATTCCAAAGGTCGACACGACCAAAGACTACCTGCGGTTTCGCCAGGCTCCCCCGTCGAAGTTCGAACCGGGTACGTTTCGGACAATACCGTTTGGCCGAAAAGGGATAAAGGCCATCATCGCGGTACCGAAAGAGCGCCTGAAAAATCCCTCGGGGCGTGTCGTGCGGCTTCCGAGAGTAGTAGTTGATTTGGGTCGATGTGTCGAGATCGAGTGGGAAGATGGATCGCTTTGGTCTCCCCGTAAGCCATCGATCCACCTCTGTTGCTCCGAGAGCGGACGGACACTGTGGGTTTTTTCGGTATCGAGAGAAAGAACCCACTTGAAACCGAAGTCGAGTTTGTATCGACGTTTTACCGGGTTTTATGAATCCGGTGTGAGAACCGCATCGGTGCGTGAGCCGTCAAAGCTTACTTACAGCAGATATGTCAAAGCTGTAGTGTATGAGAGCGATAAGAAAACGGGAAAGAAGACTCATTACATCCACACGTTCCGATCTCGACCTCGAGCCTATTGCGATCGGCTGTCCGATCCGAGTTTCATTAAGATCTCAGGCGGAAAAATCCGCGTTCAATCTGTGGGGATAACGGGATGAGAGAAATACTGGTTATCAATCCAATGCGAGCCGCTAGGCGCGGCAGAAAGGGGCATACCATGCCAAAACGACGCAAGAGGCGACGTCCCGCCGCTCCGAAAAGCCGACGGCGAACCTATCGGCGCAGAAATCCGAGCTCACCCAAGCGCTACGCACGACGAGCGGCCTCGAGGCTCACGTCCGGGCTGTCCATCAAAACGGCCCTCAAAGATCAGGTACCGATCCAGATCGGTATGCTCGCATCACAGTGGGCGGCGAAACGATGGGGGACCGATGCGTCCGAGCTCGATCCCGCTACGTGGAGCTGGGCCAGCTACGCCAAGGGCGCGGGCGGCGCATTCCTCGCAGGGATGGCCGCGAATATGGTCAAGCCCGGTTTGGGACAGAAAGTCTTGACCGGCGGTTTGGCGCATATCGTACACACGATCGTGCGCAACGAGATCATCGAAAAATCCGAATGGGGCGTCCAGCAATTCGGTGCCGGCGAGGAGGGCGAGGGGATCTACGTCGACGACGATGGAACGCCCTACGCCACGTCCGGGGGCGAGTATCTCCCCCTCGACGAACAACACCGCATGTTGCCGTCCGGTTCGGTGATGGGGGACTCGGTAGTCCCTGCCGGCCCGTTGGGGTACGGGCAGATCGAGCCAGTCGGACCACTCGGGGAGGGTGACTTCTCCCGTTACGCCCGGTCGTACGGGCGATAAGGAAGGAAGGTCATCATGTACGGACAAACAGTGCAGGCAGGGGGGGAATTTTACAACGTCGGTGAGGAATTCACCGTATACGACACTATCGCCGTGACTCCAGATCTCGATACGTTATCTCAGCAACCGCCCGGATGGTACGGCACGTTCGCCGCTATGTCGGGCGCGACCATTCACAGTTTTTTCAACGTGCGCAACAAGGGAAATTGCGAGCTGGCCTACTGCAATCTCGATGGACGAGACCAGTTTTCCTTTGCGTTCCAGGCAGACTCGATATCCATTTCGTTCTGGGGTTCTGGGTTTGCGTTTTTTGACGTGGTCGCAGGGTGGACACGTCACTTTCTGCAAAACGCACTATGGCAAGCGTCTTTACCGTTCGAAGCGTCGTTGACGCTGAGGGTGCAGCAGGATGACAAGCTCAAGTTAAATGCCCTCATGGCCTCACCGGGATACGGTCCGGTTGGTGGGGGATACGGCGATCTGTCAGGGATTGGAGAAGCGGCTCTCGCTGGGAGCCAACATCCGATGATGGCAGCGCAAACACAGGGAGTGGCCGGGCCGATGGCCCGAATCAAGTTCCCAAACAGAATCAATATCCCGCGGCGAGCGAACGTCGCCGCCGAGCTCAATTTCACTCAGTACGGACGGGCGGTTCTGACTGCCATGACGGGACCGGGAATCGTCACGCAGTATGCGCCGAATCCGGCAGAGACGTACAATGTACCGGTCATGTTTGGAATCACCTGCGCGCTCCACGGGCGGCGGCTCGTCCAACAGCGCGGAGAGCTCCACGCGTAGACGCGAAAGGAAAGGAGTACAGAATGGATGTCAACGTAAGAGAGCCATGGGAGATGCACGACACGCTTGTGGTGAGACCGACCCTGTACGGATCGGAATCCGCCGCAGGGTACTTCACGACGTTCGCGGCATTCGGTCAGCGAAACGATCATCTCTTTTTCAAGAGACGATCCGAAGGAAACGTTCACCGCGCGTATTGCAATCAACAGTCAGAGGATCGCACCGATTTTGTTATGCAGGCGTTCGAGGTGGGGCTCCTGTTTACTGCGCCCCCTACGCCACTTCAGGGATCGTGGGGCGATACGGTGGTCAATGAGTTCATGGTTCCGTTTTGGACTGAAGATCTGCCGCGCCACTGCGCGGCGAGCCTAAAAATCGGCCAGGACACAAATCTCGTTCTCAACGCGATGATGATGAGCCCTGGATATGGTCCGCAAACAAGCGGCGCGGCACAGGGAGTGGATACCCTGGACGCGGCTCCGCCGCCCACTACCTATATCCCCGAGATGATATGGACCGCAGTGCAAGGCGTTCCCGTTCCCCAATCCCGATACTGGATTGCCTCGGGAGGGTTTGAAAATCCGACGCCCATCGGTATCCCGAAGGGCGAGCTTGTGGAGCTCAAGCTCGAGATTTCCGAGCACGCGCGAAACATTCTCCAGGGCGTAGGTGGACCGGGGCAAATGCGGATAGGCGGCGAGGGAGAGGGACCGAGCCCAGTGTATATCGATGCTCAGTTTGGTATCCAGGCGTCGATCTGGGGATATCGCGAGGTTCAACAGCGAGGAGAGCTCAGGGCGAGCTGAAAGGAGCTCCATTATGGGACCCATGGACCCAGAAGATCGTATTCGTTCCAGTGGCAGCACGCCGTTGATCGCGTTCTTCGATGCCGATCCTGCCGGATGGAAACCGTATGACTACCCAGCCTTTGTCGACTTGGGGGTTGCGGCCAATGCTCAAGCGAACATGGTCATCAACACTAACTTTGCCCCCTATATCTGGACCCACGTTACGCATACGATCGCCGGAAATATTGACGATCCTGAAACCTCGGGGCTCCGCAATGATGGTCAGTACCTGGTTCGTCTCAGAGACGAGCGAACCAACTACACCGATCAAGCCGCGCCCGCGCTAACCCTATTTGGACCGCATAAAGAGGGCGCATTTCCCGAGCTCCCGTTCCCCATCTTCTTTCCCGCGAACCACGCGGTAAACATCGAGCTGACCAATATCTACACTCGACTGCTGACCCCTGTGGCAGATACTTTTCGGGTATGGTTCGTCTTGCGGGGCATGCAGTATTGGGGGCAGCTCCGCCCTCCTCGCGAGCTGCTCGAGATGAGCAAGGGGCTGTGACGTGAGATCGTGGGAAAAACTGCGGTATGGGTGGTACCGCACGGCGATCGAAAAAAACGTTATCAGAGAGCCGCGGTGGCGATCTCGTCTGAACAATCGTTTTTTTTTGTGGGCGATGTCTGGATGTCACTATGGACGCAACTCAAGGCTGCCATTCGAGAAGCCTGAGCAAAACCCGCTCACGCAACGCTATTGGGAGAACACACACCCAGATTCACCGTTGACAGCTCCCGCTGGCGTCGTTCCGTGGGTCGTCGAACTATGCCGAACCTCGGTTCCCATGGCTTCCGTAGCAATCTGCAAGTCGTTCGAACAGTTCGTCTATCATCCTGATCTTCAATCGCCTTCCCATTTTTCGATATCGTCTAGTTGGGGAAATCCTTTTCCCCTTCCCGCGACAGTGCGAATCACCTGGCACTTTCGGATCGAAAGATCTGGGACGGGGGAGCCTGTGTGGATAAACGCCTCGAGCCCCACACCAGCAGTCTTACTTCCCGGTGTGGCACATTCCGATATCGCCGAAGTGCGCGATCTCTGGTTTCCCGCGGCGAGCTCGAGCTCGCAGAATTTTCACCTGACGATCGGCAGTAGATATCGCCTGCGGGTGATCGCCGTGGTAGAGCGAGACGTCGAATACGAGCTCGAGCTCGCAGCCAAAATTCGCGGATTTCGATTGAGCTCCTTTGACGCAATGTCGTTGTTGGCAATCCGCTCGATCTGGTAACGATGTCCGGTATCGGCCAGTCGGTAGAACAATGGCGACCGCTGGTCCGTAAGGAACTCGCCGCGGCCGAAATGCCACTGCCTGACGATCTTGTGTTGGCGACGATCTGGACCGAATCCAGGGGTAACGCTGGCAGCACAAACGCTAAATCAGGGGCGTCTGGGCTCATGCAGGTAATGCCCAAGACGCTCGAGTGGTACAATCGCCAGACAGGATCGAATATCCCCCTGAGCGCGCTGAGGAGCTCGTCTAAGCCCCGGGAACAAATACGCGTGGGAATCTGGGTACTCGGTCAGTTCTGGCGGGGAGCGTACCGTTATTTGAAGAGCCGCCTAAAGGAAATCCCCACTGACGAGCTCGGCAAAATAGCCGATCTGTTTTACGTCGCCGGCCCTGGAGCGACAAAGAAAAGGCTGGACGAGCTCGAGGTTCCGTTTTGGGATTACGTGGCTGGCCGCTGGCCGGAGTGGAACGCACTTCCTCATACTCGGAATGTCTGGTCTCACCTCCCTGAATCGATGGAGTGGGACGTGACCGCGTTAGGTAAGTGGCTCAAAGCGGGCGAAAAAATCGTCCAGCGGGCAAAACAAGGATCGATCGTAATACTCGCCGCCGTTATCTGCGGATATTGGTGGTTTTTTAGGAAAGGCGACCATCATGACAAAGAAGAAAAGCAGTAAGCACCAGGAGGAGCAGCTCGAGCACCAGGAGGAGCAGCTCGAGCACCAAGAGGAGCAGCTCGAACCCGAACCCATGACCCTGGCATCCTTTGCGTTGACAATGGCAGTTGAGGCAAGAGTTTTTTCGCTGCTAACACCACTGTTCCCACTCCTTGAACGAATGGAGACCGGCGAAAAAATCACTGAGAAAGAAATTCTCGACAAGCTTTCTTCGGTCAAAGTCGGCAAAAAAACAGCTTTGGAAAAGCTGATTTATCTTAGAAAACAACATATGATACTTGAATTGCCCCCTAATATGCTCATCGATCCTCCTTTCAAATAGTTCTGAATAAACAAAAAAACGGTACCGTATTATTGCCGTCGGCCGTATAATACCTCCAGGAGGTGAATATGGCTGGAAACAGAAAGTGGTTTGAAACGCGTCGCACGAAACGAGCGCGGCGATGCTCTGTTTGTTCGCTCATAATCCGCAAAAGCTCCCTATACTGCCGAGCTCGAGCTCGGACAGCAACGGGATGGACAGCCTACGATCTGTGCTGCGCGTGCGGCGCGGCAGAGATCGAAGCGGCAGAAACGGCCAGAGAGAAGCCGGCAGCAAGACAGAACTGTTTGATGTTCTAAGCAAGGAGGAAAAGTGAAATATTGGCACTGGATATTGTTACCTTTCAGTCCCCTGGCGATAGTCGCGGGATTCGTTGTCGGCCTCCTTCGAGGGCGGGACAGAAAAATCGCATTTTATTGCGACGGAAAACCGGTCACCGTTGGAGAGATGCAGAGGTGGGTGGCGACGAAAAAAACAGGAGGAAAATATTGGGAAAGAAAACAATAAGGAACATTATTAGAAAAAAGTTTTTGAAAGAATTTCGCCGCAAACGTCGCCAAAAACGACAATATCGTCGCCAACACAAGATCGTCAGGCAATGCTCTGGTGTCGACCGAGACCGCGGAGATCCCCGCGAGCAGCCCGAGCACCAGGTCGACGTCGGCAAGCAGCCCGTAGACTACGAGACCAAACTTTTTGCCGACAT
>Ga0315534_1001159_pt1 | contig 18277 bp, 18 predicted proteins | sample SalMarSW160240MG_FD_203094 | JGI IMG/M metagenome (GOLD analysis project Ga0315534, IMG submission 203094) | Salt marsh sediment microbial communities from the Plum Island Ecosystem LTER, Massachusetts, United States - Salt Marsh Sediment SW1602-40 ... | reverse complement strand
GGAATGCATACTATAGTCTGTAGATTTTTGGCCCACATCAGACTATCTTCCGGTTGGCCAAAGCATTGAAGTTCAGCTGTTCAGAAATGTTCATCCATAAACGCAACCTTAATACATTTCGCGGTTAAAACGTTTGAACCGGGAAGACAGACTGTTTGACAGGGGGAATGTCATGGCTGAAAGGAATGCCCATTACTATTTGCTCATTGTGTGGGGTGACGTTTGCCCAGATCTTGAAGGATCTTTTGTAGATGAACTTCAGCGGGATGAGCATGCGCGTCGGCTCAAAGCAAAATACGGAGATGAGCATGGAATGTTTGCTCTTGAGGTAGATCCGAAGGGCCAACCAACAGTGAGTTCATATTCGGCTATGTTCTTTGAGGATATGACAGGGGGAAGGCCAAGGGTTTGATTCGGGGTCTATGACGGAGGATCAGGTTTACATTCTGGACAGAATATTGGATTTGTTCTTAAGGGTTGATCTTGAGCGGCTTTTCGCCGAGTCGTTCTACTCCAGATTCAACTTCAACTGCATCTTCGCTCTGAGTTTAGTCTTCAGTTTATCAACGAAAGCGTCCTTAGCTGGAATGTTCGGATTATTCCGAAAAGCTTTAAACAGATTGTCTATAGTGGACGATTCGATTCTTGTCTGAAATAGAGTATATTTACCCTTCTCACTTCTCAGGTCATATATGGCAAAGACAGTTGTATGCTTTTTTCTATACCCCATTCCATTGAGGTTATAACGATCCAGAAGGTTCTGATAGACTGGTTCTTGCACTACCCAATATATCTTGTGACCCCATTTTTCTAGGACAATGCCCTTGTTCAGAATTTGGGTGAATGAGCGCTTCCAGATATCAGCCATGTTCAGCCCGAATGCGTAGGACTTCCCTTTGATATCTTTCCCCCCAAGATAATCTTTGAGTGCTTGAACCAACTTGCCTGTGCTGGTCGTCTGTCCTGTCTGAAATTCTATGATGACGAAATCCTCAATGTTGCTGCTAAGCGGCTTGTGTTTCACCATCACGAAATCAAAATTTCCGGTACCGGCAAGGCCAACCTCACTAAAAAGCAATAGATTATCCCTTGTCTTGAAATGGTGGTCTGCAATGTCCTTAAAGACAGTGTTGTCTTGCAGAAACCTTCGGGGAGATAACGCTATAACTTGATTGCCATACTGTACAGAGCACACTCCCATAGGATATCGAACGAGACGGCTTTGTTTATTGCATTTCTCATTTACAAAAGGGCACCAATACCTCCTGCGGGCTGCTTTAGCTTCTGCTGATCTTGCCGCCAGCGGATACCCAAATACTTCAGCGGGATGTTTTGCCACCACTGTTTCCTCCAAGCAAGTGTTGCCACTCTTTGCGCATACTTTTTTCATTTATGTTTGAGGCCAGAAACCAGCCTAACGCTGTTCCACAGTCACGGCAAAATAAATAGCTATCTGTGGTGTCAATTTTACGAGGTTTGGACCATTTACGAGATTTTTCCCTAACTGTCTTTGGTCTCAGAACCAGAATAGCATCGTGTTTGAGAGACTTAAGACCAAGGATATGCACAGAAACTGGATTTTCAGAAAACACTATGTAGCGGTTCACCAACAAAAATTCCGCCCTTTTCAAAGAGAGAGCTAGTTCGGCCCATGCCTCGGGACGCCAGTGATGGAACGTAAAGATGAGCCGGCCACCCTCTTTCTTAAGAGCCCGGCAGCACATCTTCCAAATATCTGCCAGCACCTCACCATATTTGCGACCGCCGGAAACGGTCCCCTCCGATACCGCTGAGGCAAGCGGATCGTAATACCAATCCGCTTCTCGAGGCAAAAATAGACGGAGCCAGACTCGAAAGAACTTGGATAAATCGCTGTATTGGACACTATCATAGTAAGGGGGATCGGTAACCACATAATCAACGGTGTTTTCGGGAATATTAAGGGCGGACGCATCGCCTTGGAGTATTAAGACCTTGCGTTCTCCAGCAGTCAGAGCCTTCCAGTTGGATACTGGTTCTCCCCCGTCAATCTCGCCAATAATGGGAACTTTTACACGCCGGTCACCTACGATGCGGGCCTCAATCGGCTGAACGGCCCACTCCCCCGCTCTTATGATACGGTCGTTGAAGAGCCGGTTCAGTGTCCCCGATGTATTGCCAGAAAACACCATATTGTTTTCCAACGCCGTGTAAGGAAATGAATAGGCGTGGTGAGAAAACACATGACGGATAGCGCCGGGACGACGAATGTCACGGCCCTTGTAGCCGCAGAGAAGCGAATTAAACTCCAAGGACGTGGAGATTAACAGTGACATCCACAAACGGTCCTCATCGGATAGCTGTGATAAGAAATCCAATGAAATGCCTAGATAGAGCAGCTGGCGCGCTGTGAACAACTCTTGGAAGGTGGTGATGCCTCGTCGAAGGAGATCATCAGATTTGGGTCCTTGGGGAACACGAAAATCCTGAAAGTCGCCGAAGTTGAGTTGTTGAGCCAAAGCGCTGGCCTGAGCCAGAAGCTCCAGATCATTTTGAGCTATTGATTTGAAAAAGCCCCCATGTTTGCGACACATTCCAACAATGACCAGGGGAACGTAACGCTCTGAAAATAGATCATTCAGAATGTCGGTAAATGGTGCGTGACACTTTTCGCAACGCTTTGTGCCTTTTACCATTAAAGGCCTGTTCACCCGGCTTTGGCACTTATGTTTCGTGGCACTGAATACATCTCGGCATCTGTGACAGATGTATACGTCATGGTCATTACCCCGCCGCAAAAGAGAATCGTCAACGAAGAGTACTTCCCTACAGGAACATTTTCTACGCAATCCATACAACACGAATTGAGTTTCAGCGTTTTTCTCACAAGTCGGGCAGGTGGTTGTATAGAAGGGGGCAAGTTTGCTTCTCAATGCATTGAGAAACTTGTCGAAGATAAGCTTCTTGTGGCGCAAGGGCGATAGAGTGAAACCGGCTTTTGTTTGAAGAACAGGAATTGGATCAATGTCGATGCCTATAACGTTTGCTCCCATCCGGACTGCTTCATGAAGGGTCGTGCCACCACCTATCATCGGGTCCAGAATGATTCTGCCTTCCAAGCCACCTGCTTCATAAAAATTCCGCTTGCCCGAATCATCTACAAGCTGCTTAAGAATATGACGAAACGTAGTACCAGAACGACGAGCCCACCATTTGTGCAAATAGGTATTGGGCCGATACAGGTGCTTGTTATATGATTCAAGGGTTGCTAGCTCGTTTGCTGCGTCTTCAGGAAAGGTCTTGTCGATAGGAATCTCTTCTGAGTATGACCTTTCAAGTTGGCTGGTGCGAAAGTTGAATCCTGTTTGAATTGGTACACGCATTGAATCTTGCCTGATGCTGTCAATAGGTGGATGGGTCCCAGGGAGAAAACGAAGAGACTTCTCGGGGCACTATAAGGGCCGGGGCAAAACTTGTAAACAAAAAACTCCCCCTCTAAAGCTTCTCTTTCATCGCCTTATTGACGGAGTTCCCGCCGGACTCCCCTTGGGCCAGTCTTTAATGATGAGGTCTGCATGACTGCCGATTATGATGCCAATCCTTTTCGGATCTCACGTTGCATGGATTCCACGACAGCAACAGGATCCTTTGCTTTGCTGATAGGGCGACCGACAACCACGTAATCGGCGCCGTTTATGATGGCATCTTGAGCCGTCACAATCCGTTTTTGATCGTCTTCGGGGATTTCTATGTTCTTGCCTGGCCTGATGCCGGGAGTCACGATGAGAAAGTTGTCACCCAAGGCGTCTCTCAGGCGGGGTGCTTCAAGGCCGGAAGAAACAACGCCGTCGCACCCAAGACTCAAGGCACGTTTGGCTCGAACAAGAACCAAATCTTCGATGGTTCCGGAAAGGCCCATTTCCCGCATGTCTTCCTCGGCAAAGCTGGTCAGTACGGTGACAGCGAGTATCTTGATGCCATTTCTTTCTCTAACCGCTGCCCGGAGGATCGGGTCATTGCCATGCACGGTGGTAAACGTGATGTTCCTATCTTTCAACTGCCGAAGCGCCAATTTGACGGTTTCTGGGACGTCAAAGAGCTTGAGGTCCACCATGACCTTGTGGCCGCGCTGCGTAATCATATCAATAACAGGGAACCACCCTGCCAGGAACAGTTGCAGGCCAACCTTGTAGAAACTTATGTGATCGCCTAAAAGATCAATCCATTTTTCTGCTTCTTCCTTGGAGCCTACGTCCAGGGCGAAGATGATGCGTTCATTGAGTGGAATATCCTTGTGCTTCATAGCGCTAACGTCCCCCAAGATTGGCACAAAATTGACATTAGTAAGCCTGTCCTAATGGGTTGGTAACGTTCAACAGTTGTGGCATCGTGTATTTCTGAATAAACAACTTCGGGATAGGGAGAATCGCTTCTCTTCGGCATCCAATGCCTTTAAGAAGCTATGCCATTCGTGTAGATGGCAATGGCTGTATGCCTACGTTCAGCGATTCTCCCTATCCCTTTAACTGCCTGCCAGAGGGGGGTGCCTAAATTCTTTAACGTTACCAATGAGTTGCGTCCTATCAAGCCAGTGCCTTTTCGCCCGTAGCCAGCGCTTCCAAACCCGCTTGGTCCGTGATGCTGATCCGAGGGCCATCCACCCGGATCAATCCCTGCTGCGTCATCCTGGCAAAGATCCGGGAAAGGGTCTCGGGAATCGTACCCAGAAGACTGGCAAGGTGGCCCTTTGAAATATCCAGATCAAAAGAGGTCCCCCCACCTTTTTCATCTGAAAGATATTGCAGGTAAGCAGCCAACCGCCCCGGCACCTCCTTTAAAGAAAGTTGTTCCACCTGAACGGTAAATTGACGCAGCCTCATGGAAAGTAAGGCGAGCATATTCAAGGCCAGGGACGGGTTTTCACCGATCAAGGCCGTGAAGGCATCCCTGGGAAAGAAGAAAAGGCGACTTTCGGCAATCGCCTCGGCATGGGCTGGAAAATTTCGGCCGGCAAAGACCGGCACCTCGCCAAAGGGCTCGCCTGGGCCAAAAATGTGCAGAATCTGCTCTTTTCCTTCGACAGAGAGTTTAAAGATCCTGACCAGGCCATCGATAACCACGTAGAAACCCGTGCCCTTATCGCCTTCTGAAAAGACGGTTTGTCCTTTCCTGAAATGCTTGTTCACCACGATGCGTGTCAGGTCTTCCAGTTGAGCCCTGGGAAGGCCTTCAAAAAGGGGGATATCGGAGAGGATCTCCGGGGCGTTGCTCATCGTCTGTCACCCATCACTGGAAGATGTCACCCCTAATCTATGTAGATTGTCCCTGGCAAACGCTATGGTCGGATCGAGTTCCAAGGCAAACCGGTAATAACGAATAGCCTGCTCTTTGTCGCCCATATCCCGGTAGTTGGAAGCGATATTGGCATAATCAATGGCAGAGCTGGGGTCTAAACGGAGCAGCTTCTGGAAGCATTCGATGGCCCTTTGATGCTCTTTCAACTTGAAGTGACAAAAACCCATCAGGTTGTAAATATCGGTCCTCTCATTATCGTGGTCTTCTGCCTTTTCAAGGACTCGGACGGCCTGCCGGTATCGACCCAGATCTTTCAAACAGACGCCCATATAGGAGTAAATGCTGGGGATGTCTTCCTCGTTTGGACCCAGCGACAAGGCCTCCTCAAGACAGATTAAGGCCCTGGACAGCTCATTTATTGAAAGATAGCATGATCCCAAGAAAAATTTCACGTAGTATTTTGCCGGCATCAGGGCATCCACCTTTTTCAGTTCAGAGATGGCCCACGCTGGGTCGGTGCTTTCTGCCATCAACTTCGCCGAGAACATGGCCACGCTGGTTCCTGTGGCCCGCTCTCGAAAATGGGCGCCCGGTATGACCGTGTAAAAGGCCGGGATTTGAAGCGCGGTATGGGTTACATCAACAACAATGACTTCCATACCGATTTGGGACAAGGAAGACACACAGTTTTCCACCTCCACCTTGATGTTATCATGGGAAAGATCCGGCAGTGTCGTGATGTCCACCCGTCTGCCGGCATGGGTCACGAAGTCCGCCTCGTCAATCGTCCTGAATTTGGGCAGGCCGCTGGCCACGTAATTGGAGGATGTATTAAAATCTCCGGCCAGCTGGGCCACTTCCGTCAAGGCTCGGCTTAAGGCCTTCTGGGGGTCGGGTGTGGTCCCGGCAGTCCACACGATTTCGCTTTGTTCCGGAAAAGTGGACGGATCATACGCCAGCACGCCCACACTGGGAATGCCGGTGTCCAGGGAAAAGTCAGAAACAAACAATTTGACGCCAATTTTTTCATACTTACCGATCATCTCCAGGACCAGTGGATCGGTAACCGATGCTGTATTGATGGAAGGGACCTTGACTTTGTTGCGGCTGATGATCGATGACACATGCCTTTCCACAACCTCGCATATGCCTTGGCTGAGCGCTTCCTCCACGCAGTTGCCTGCTGATGGGCCATTGAATGCATTGATGGCAAAAAACCAGTCAAAGGGAAGAAGGACCTCTTCCTGTCGGGTCATATTGTAAGCCCTGGTCCATTTCAGGGGGAGCCTGTTGAAAATCTCCCGGGCCTTGTCCAGGTCATCAGAATCGTCGTGCACGGATAGGGCAATCGCCTCAAAAGGCAGCGTGTGATCCTTCACGTTTGGGTATGTTTCGACAAAGAAGTTCTCAGGATTCTTCATAAAACTGAAAAAGCTGAATCTTTCAGCCAGCTCCATGACGGCGCTCGCCTCTGACTGCTTGGGGGTGCCCCCTTTTCCCATCTGTTTCTTTGTACCTATGATGTGGCGAGCATCCCGGCCGCACAGGCTAAAATAGACGGGGATGCCCAACCTGCCGCTGTCAATTCTCATGGTTCTTTCCAGGATGTCCAGATCCACCTCTTTCAGTTTTTCCTTAAACCTTCGCACGGTCTCTTCCGGTGTTAGGACCTTGTCCTGATCCAACGTAAAACGCTTGAAGGCATCTTTGAGAACCACTTCGCCTGCCATCTAACTCCTCCGCTTGGTCTGGATCTCGTTATGGTAACACTTTAGCTCTTTGAACCGAAAAAGCGAGCGCATTCCCCGTAGCTTGCTGCGGGGTTAGCGAGCGTATCCATAAAGGTCAGCGTTCCTTACGGTCGAAGATTCCCTGTAGCCTTGGCTACAGGGAGCTTCAAAAAGGTCGTTTTTCGAACGACATTGAGCCATTTTGGAAAAAGATTTAGGATGAGCTTGGCGTCAAAAATTGCAAACTGTTTGATCCGCCGCAGGCGGAGAGTTTTTGCAATTTAGCCGGGCAAGTCCTGAATCCCAAAATGGGTCACGGAAGTGAGCAAAAGGGCTCTTTTTCAAAAACGTGAACTCTTACTGGTTACGCCATTTTCAGGACTCGGTTCATGCTCCCCGATACATAACCCTCAAGGTCCACGGCGATGTAGGAAAAACCGATGTCTCTGAATTTGCGCACAATATCTCTTCTGAGGTCATCGGCCACAATCCTTCTCAGCTCCGAGCTTTTGACCTCTATCCTGGCCACGGAGCCGTGATGCCGCACTCGGCATTGGCTGATGCCCCTTTCCATAAGAAACGCTTCGGCCTCATCGATCATCTTCAACTTTTCAGGGGTCACAGGGCTCCCATAGGGTATCCTCGAGGCCAGGCAGGCCATGGTCGGTTTATCCCACGAGGAAAGTTCCATCTGTTTGGAAAGGTGACGGATGTCCTTTTTGTTCAAACCAGCATTCACCAAAGGGGCCTTGATGCCCATCTTTTCGGCCGCCCGAAGCCCCGGGCGATAATCTTTGAGATCATCCACGTTGGCCCCGTGGACAACATGTCTCATGCCTCTTTGCTGGGCTATTTTCACAAGCCTGTCAAAGAGGTATCTTTTGCAATGGTAGCACCTGTCCGGTCCGTTGGACACAAAGGCGGCAAGGCTGGTCTCTTCAGACCGCAAAATAATGTGCTCAACGCCTCGTTGCCGGGTAAACTTTACGGCCTCTTGTCTTTCTCTGACGGGATATATCTCCGAAACGGCCGTTACTGCCATCGCTTTCTCCCCAAGGGTTTCGTGGGCCACGGCCAACAGGAGTGAGCTGTCTACTCCCCCGGAAAAAGCGACCAGCACAGAGCCAGCATCTCTAAGAATACGAGTCAGGTGCTCCTTCTTCCTCATTAGGCTGTGCTCATCCATCTTCAATCCGCCCCGTGGCAGGCATTATACCCCGACTCAAGTCATCCTTCCATGATAAAAGGCGTTTGTGGGAGGCACGTCATCAAACACGGGGGACTCCTTGACACCCCGTGGGACAGGCACTATAGTATATTGATTCTGTATAGATACTGCCACTACATGATGAAATTATCAACCAGAAGCCGTTATGGAACTAGAATGATGCTGGACATGGCACAACATCGTGATAAGGGGCCGGTCCGGATCGGCGATATTTCGAGACGGCAGGGTATTTCAGCTAAATACCTGGAGCAACTGATCATACCCTTGAAGAAAGCCCATTACATCAAGAGTATTCGTGGCCCAAAGGGGGGCCATATGCTCGCAAAATCCCCTGAGAAAATCACCGTTGGAGAAATCGTGAATATTCTCGAAGGGGGCATCGATCTCTGTGATTGTATTGAAAATCCGGACAGTTGTGATAGATTCACGGATTGTTTAACCCGCCCCATCTGGAAACAGGCAACTGGGGCCATGTGTGACGAGCTGAATGCCGTTACGCTGGCCGACATGCTCGAACGGCGCGAAGACCCTGGGGAAACCAGGTGAGCAGGCCGCCGTTATGTTCCGTAACCTTCCACCACATGATACCAAACCTGTTGTGAATGGTACCCGATCCCATCATGTGCTCCGGTGTGAAGGAGACACCTTTCACCGCTACGAACAGGCATTGCTCGAGGAAGAGCCTCTCCTGATCCGGGTGGAGGGACAGCCTTATGCGGTGATCATGCGCACACCGGGTGAAGAACGCCGTCATGCCCGCCAGACAGGCGGGCTATTGGTGTTTTGCGGAGAAGAGCGTTTCAAGGGAAGATGCCATGCAAGGTCATCCTGACGACAGAAAAATCATGGAACGGATTGAAGCCCCCTGTAGCAAGCTACAGGGAATCTTCGACCGTAAGGAGCGCTGACCTTTTTAGATACGCTCGCTAACCCCGCAGCAAGCTACGGGGAATGCGCTCGCTTTTGCGGTTCAGCGCCTTTTGACTTAAGTCAAGGCCATGGCGAATGACCTCTGGTAACGTGCTTTGTAACATGATCGGGCTGCCGGATTGTTTCGAGCACAGCCCAGTGCCCATATCCATGAAACGCTGTCCAATCAATGGGCACGGGCGTAACCATCAAGAGAGAACCCAATGAAATGCCCAGGACAAGATACCCGTTACTGGAAACCGGGGGCCATCTTTGAGGTGACGTGCCCCGAGTGCGGCAACGAAGTGGAATTCTTTAAGGATGACACGACACGGCTTTGCAAGAAGTGCGGTCATCGATTTCTGAACCCTGAAATGGATTTTGGCTGTGCGTCTTACTGCCAGTATGCGGAGCAGTGTCTGGGAGACCTGCCTCCAGAACTCCTGGCTGACAGAGATGATCTCTTGAAAGACAGGGTAGCCCTTGAGATGAAGCGCTATTTTGGACATGATTTCAAGCGAATCGGTCATGCTGCCAACGTCGCGAGATACGCAGAACAGATGGTCAAGGAAGAAAAGGGGAATCCGGCCGTAGTCCTGTGTGTTGCCTATCTCCATGATATCGGCATCCATGAAGCTGAGCGGAAATACAACAGCACAGCGGCCAGGTATCAGCACAAGGAAGGCCCTCCGATCGCCAGGGACATCTTGACAAGACTGGGGGCACGGGAAGAACTCACAGACGAGGTCTGCGACATTATCGGCCATCACCACCACCCTCGAGACGAAGAGACCTTGAACTTCAAGATCCTTTACGATTCAGACCTGATTGTGAATCTCGAAGAACGCCAAGAGGACAAAAAGAGCAAGAGAGAAAAGCTGGTCAGAATCATTGAGAAGCATATGTTTACTGACACCGGAAAAAGGTTAGCCAGGAAGGCCTTGTTGGGAGAAGACAAATGAAGCTGACTAGAAAGATCATTGAGATAGACGATGAACTCTGCGACGGCTGCGGACAGTGCGTGCCTGCGTGTGCAGAGGGGGCCATCCAGATCATTGACGGAAAGGCAAGGCTTGTTGCCGAGAAATACTGTGACGGGCTGGGGGCGTGCATGGGAGAATGCCCTACCGGGGCCCTCTCCATGGTGGAACGCGAAGCAGAAAAATTTGACGAGGAGGCTGTGGAAGCATACTTGAATTCAAAGGCCCATGAGGAGGCCCCTGAAGAGACAGCTCTGCCCTGTGGCTGTCCATCCGCTCATGTACAAACCTTGGCTCCACCGGCACCCAGCCCGGAGGCAATGGAGCTGCATGCGCAAAGACCTCTTGTTTCTGCGCTGTCCAACTGGCCGGTGCAGATAGGTTTGGTGCCCGCTAAGGCCCCCTTTTTGAAGGGGGCTCATCTGCTGGTCGCGGCAGACTGCGTCCCGGTTGTCTATCCCAACTTTCACCAGGATTTTCTCAAAGGCAAGGTTGTCATGGTGGGGTGTCCGAAATTTGATGATGTCCGGGCGTATCTCGAGAAGTTTGTTGAGATATTCAAGACGGCTGACATAAAGGGTGTCACCGTGCCCATCATGGAGGTGCCCTGCTGTTCAGGGCTTCCCATGATCCTGAAGAAGGCCATGAAAGAGGCGGGAAAGGAGGTGCCCATGGAGATGGTGGTCATCAGTGCCGGGGGTAAGGTTTTGAAGAAGGAAAAATGGGCGGCCTAAAGCGCAGGAAGAAGGCCTGGCATTTGATCCAGGCATTTTCGCTTACTGGGAACATCATATCAAAATACGGTCTTTTTTTGCCTAAAATACAGGTTTCACCTTATTTATTTTCTTAGACCACTCTCGTAGTGTTCAAACAAAACCATGGCAAGCCCATTGGCCAATGTTTTTTTGGTCCGATAGAAGCATAAACCTATGATTGCAAGGGAGGAGAAGAAATGGAAAAGAATCAAGAAGAAAAAGTATGTGCCAACTGTGGGTACACGGCCTCCGGTAAGTTTTCCGGCGATATCTGCCCTCAATGCGGATTGACATACTGGAAATGTTCCAAGTGCGGATTTCTGATTACGGCCGCCACTCCGCCACGTGTCTGCACGTCGTGTGGGGAAACGTGTGAGTTCGTAAACGTCACCTGCTACACCCCGGAGTGCGGGGGACCGGGTCACATCGATCCCCGACTGTAAGAAGAATTATCCAGGCTACGACCGTCTTATCAACCGCCCCCGGGTGGCGTGCCGGCATACAACCGGAGGAAAACACTGAGATAAGGCGGGGCAAGAAGATACAAGCTGTTTCCCAACCAATGCATTGTTTTGATCATCAGGGCGCTTTTTGCTAACAGCTTTTCCCGAACGGAAAAAGCGTGTTAGACCAAGGGAAAAAGGCCCTGGACAAAGCGGTCCAGAGACTCTGACCTATCATCAGGAGGTGCATTATGAAGAAAAGGTGGATGAACCTATTGGGGTGTTCAATCGCCATGATCTGTTTCACGGCCCCAGTCCTTGCTGCTGAAGAAGCCTGTATCACCTGTCACAAGACGGTTTCTCCAGGACAGGTGGCTGACTGGGAGTCCAGCCGGCACAGCAAGGAAGACGTGACCTGTTCGGTCTGCCATGGCGACAGGCACCAAGGGGCCAAGGATGCCAAGCTGGCTCAACTGCCGGACGAGCACGTGTGCGCCGAGTGCCATGAGGAGCAGTTTGACCAGTTTGCAAAGGGCAAGCATAATTTTGGCTGGACATCCCTGAACGCCCTTCCCGTCACCCACGTTGAGCCAGACGAGCTGATGGAAGGGGGCAGGGGATGCGGGGGCTGCCACAACATGGGCATCAAGTCCGAGGCCCAGAAAAAAGAGCAGCACGACAAAGGGTACCGCTACCAGAACAACTCCTGCGATGAGTGCCATACCCGGCACAGCTTCTCCAAGAAGGAGGCCCTCGACCCAAAGGCCTGCCAGCAATGCCACATGGGCTATGATCACCCGCAGTGGGAGATGTGGAGCAGTTCCAAGCACGGCGCCCGCTACGCTGTGAAGGAAAAGGGCAAGCTCCCTGAAAAGGCTCAAGCGCCCACGTGCCAGTTTTGCCACCTGCCGAACGGAACCCATACCAATAGGACCGCCTGGGGCTTCCTGGGCGTGCGACTGCCGCTACCTAAAGACAAGCAGTGGGCCGCTGACCGGGTAACGATCCTCAAGGCCCTGGGGGTGCTCAATCCTGAGACAGGAGAACCCACCGCTCGCCTGGATGCAGTCAAGGCCGTGGATCTTGCTCGTCTTACCGAAGAGGCCTGGCAGACAGAGCGAGAAAAGATGATCAAACGATGCACGCAGTGCCATGCCGAATCCTATGCCCGCGAACAGCTCGCCATGGGCGATTCCATCATGCAGAAAACGGATCGCCTCCTGGCAGAAGCGATTGAGATTGTTGCCGCCCTTTACAAAGACGGTATCATCAAGAAGCCCGCGGGCTACACCTTTGCCTATCCGGACTTCCTCTTCTTCATGAGGACCGGAGGTGGGAACATGGACCAGGCGTCACACGTCGACCAGATCTTGTTCCAGATGTACATGAAACACAGGATGCGGGCCTACCAGGCATTTTTTCATGTGAATCCGGATTATGCCTACTGGTACGGTTGGGCCATGATGGTCAAGGACCTGGGCGAGATCAAGGAACTTGCCAAAACCATGAGGGCCACGGCCAAGATGGAAAAGACCCAGATGTAAAGTCCTGACTGCCTAGACCGGCAGACGCCCGGGATCTAATCCAGCACAACACCAAGGCCTATAAGGCCATAGATTACCCCAACGCCACCGGAAATACGACCAGGCCGGTGGAGGTCTTCGGGCAGAACCCATAAGATTCCATATTAGCGGGTGTCCATCCATCAATAGTCCTTTTTCCGATGAGCGGTGTTCTCGGCGGCCTTTGCGTGCGACGTACATCATCCAGGGGCTGGGGCCTCGCAGATAGAGTAGGAGCGGCTTACGCGTCGGAGACGGACGGGTCAAGCCCTGAATGGCGAAGGGCGAAGTTGGGGTCACATAAGATTGAAGCTCCCTGCAGTCCCGATAAATCGGGACAGGGAATCTTCGACCGTAAGGAGCGCTGACCGACTTGCTTACCGGAAAGGCCCACCCTTTAGGGCGGGAGAGGCTTCACCTTTCTTGGATACGCTCGCTAACCCCGCAGCAAGCTCCTGGGAATGCGCTCGCTTCTGCGGTTCAAATGGCCTCGGGATTGGATTCTAAAACCATATCAGACAACTCGGGACTGGCAGGAACGGAGATCTATGACAGAAACGTGTGTTTCAGGGATTTTGACGTAAGAGGTCCCGGAAGGATGATATCTTTACTCTTGCCAGAATGGAAACATAGCAGCAAGTGGTGTTTTGGAGAGTCTGCCTTACGATAAAGATACATGACACAGAGCTTTGTTGCGAGCCCTAACGTGTTGCGTTTGCGAGTATCACCGGTTATCCAGCACCCGTCGCACGGTTTTAGCGAGTTCCCTCTTTGCAAGTGGCTTCATGATGAAACCTTTGATACCCATGGCACTGGCTTTGTCTTCATCGATTCGGTTGCTAAAACCTGTGCAAAGGATGACGGGGATATCAGGTCGAATTTCCATCAGTTGTTTAGCCAAGGTATCACCCATCGTCTCGGGCATGGTCATGTCCGTGATAACAAGGTCAAACTTGTCCGGATGATCACGGAAGTCTTCCAAGGTTTCAAGTGGACTGGTCCTTGATTTCACCTCATAACCGAGCCGTTCCAACATCTGTTTCCCCAATCGGGCCAGAGACTCTTCATCATCCACAAAGAGGATTCGTTCGTTTCCCGTAGGAACGCTTTTGATGGCTTCAGGTTTCGCTTCAACTGGATGCTCAACTCTGGGAAAGAGTACGTGAAATGTGGTCCCTTTTCCAGGCTCGCTGTATGCTGAGACGCCACCTCCATGGCTTTCCACAATGCCTTGAACAACGGCTAGACCCAACCCCGTACCTTCCCCCACTCCCTTTGTTGTGAAATAGGGATCGAAGATTTGATCTATAATCTCAGGCTTAATCCCGCAGCCTGTGTCTCTGACGGAAAGCCTGAAATAGGGCCCCGGCTTCAAATCCGGAAATTGCCCAATCGCATCCTCATCCAGTTCCACATCTGTCAAAGCGACCTGTAAAACGCTGCCCATTTCTTCCATAGCTTGGGCGGCATTGGTGCAAAGGTTCATCAGCACCTGATGGACCTGGACCGCATCCGCCATAACGATGCTGGTTTCAGCTGCTATGTCTTCTTGGATGTCGATGGACGTGGGAATTGAGGAGCGAAGCAGCTTCAAGGTCTCTTTAACGATCGGAGCAATCTCTGTGGGCTTTTTCTTGTGTTCTGTCTGACGGGCATAGGTAAGAATCTGCTTGACTAAATCCTTTGCACGCAAGCAGGCCTTTTGAGATTCTTGCAGGCTACTATATGCAGGATTCCATTGTGGAACGTCTTCCAGGGCCAGTTCCGTGTTACCCATAATAATGCCAAGGATGTTGTTGAAGTCATGGGCAATGCCGCCTGAAAGTGTGCCAATGGCCTCCATCTTCTGAGCTTGGCGGAGTTGGGCTTCGAGTTTTTTCTTTTCAGTGATATCCTCCACAACCTCTATGAATCCCGTGGCAGTGCCATCCTGCCCAAGGGTTGGAAAGGCTTGAATCCTCACATCAACACTGGTGCCGTCATCTCTGATACCTTGAGTCTTGACCTCTGCGGGCTGACCAGTTGACATGGCCTGAACTCCAGGACAATGGGGACAAATTGCCTCCCGTTTCTCAAATTCGCGGAAACACTCCTTACCGACAAACTCAGCGACAGGTTTCCCAAACATTCTGCCCTGTGCGCCATTCGTCATGATAATCTTGTGAGCCGAATCTATGAGCGTGACGCCAAGATCAATGTTCTCCACAAGAGATCGATACCGCTCCTCGCTCTTCCGCAATGCTTCCTCCGCCCGCTTGCGCTCCGTGATGTCCTGCCCAATTGCGAGCAGGCCAACGACCTTACCGTCGGCATCCTTGAGAGTCTTATCGTACCATTCAATCTGGCGCTCTTGCCCGTCCTTCGTGATAATGGGGTTGACGTTGCCACGCGTCTGGATATCACCCGCGGCTTTCTTAAAAAGCTCTCGCAGCCTAGCATGGTCTCGTTCAGGCAAAAAAGTGCTGAACCAGTCCTTGTCCCGAACCTCAGCCAGCGAGTATCCCGAAATTTCCTCCATATAACGGTTGAACCGAATAATCCGGCCCCGCGTACCTAACACCAATACGATGGCCTGGGCTGTGTTGAGCAAGCTCTCAGCAAAATCCCGCTCGACCCGAAGCGCCTCTTCAGCCGACTTCAATCTTGCACACCGTATCTCCAACTTGTTGACCCTTTGTTCCAATTCTTCACAGGTCGGTCTTGTGGCCATTACAACATCCTCCGAATGCTCAAGCTCCCAGTGCACGTCTTAATACGATACATGGGCCTTTACCGGTCATAATGTGCTCCCGTTAAAGGGTATGAGTCTTGTGAAGAGAACAGCGATACTTGCGGGGAAACCATACACGATTCCAGGAAGAACTGTCAAATTAGGGAAAGGATCGCAGTCCTTGCAGACTGACTGTGTATTCAACACATTAGCGGTGAGCTATAGCAGATGAAAGTGTCGATTACCTCGCAAGATCGAAAGCCACACCGGCCGAAAGCCGTTTAAATCTAGCTTGCCAACCACCTTATTTTGGAAATCAACAACTCATGTTCCGGTTTTTATCGGATATCGCAAATCGTGTCAAGGGAAGTGGCTAAAATCCAGGAAAATGCGGATTGTTTTTGGAAACCGAAAAAATATGCAATCTCAAATAGTTGTCTATATGCCAGGTGTTTTCAGTCTTGAAGCAAATCGGACACATACGAGGTGTTGGGCAATTTCTTTTTCAGGGAAGATGTTGGAGGAAGAGAATACCGTCTAGTCTTACTCCTCTTGTTCAAAGGAGGAGCAACGTGGCCACATAGGGCCTCTTAAGCCACCTGGTCGAAAAATTTGCCTATCGTTTTATCCATCCGCTCAGATAACTTCTGAAGATTCTCGGGCGGAATTTCACGTATGATCTCCCCCGATTTCTTGTCTACAACGGTAACCGCAATCTTGTTCTTATCATAAACTCCGTATTTCAAACTTGTGTTGACAACAGCACCTCCAGAAGACTGCTTGGCTGAAAGCCCTGGGTGTAGAGCCGTTGAATTTAGTCGTGCTGAGCTCTCCATTTGCTTCTTGTCCGTCCTTGGTATATCTATCGACCCTTCACAGAAAACTCTTGAGTTCACACTGCCACTTAAAATCCTACATGCCCTTGCAAAATGTTAGCGCCAGGATTTTTTCCGTAGAAATGCACGGAGTTGGAGTTAAGAACTCAGAGGTGGGGCGAAGAAACGACGCGACGATGTTTCTCTTTCGGACTATATATTGTGGTCGTTACGATGACTGCCAAATCAAACATTCCTTGCCATTTACGATTCTTATCAACTGATTTTATAAAAGATATCTGACCAATCGGCACGCCCCAAACACCAGGTGTCTAAGGACAACTTGCTTTCCAGAATCAAAGCGCGTGGTTTTGACAGTCCCAACTGATGTTTCATTTGGATATTACAAGAAAAGAAGGCTTTCAAGAGGTCGGAGCGATGGCAGGTCCCTTCTGTTTATTGGGCGTTTTTCTTACCGCCAGACTAATTATTGGGGTACCTGATGATTCCCCCCACTATTGCCCCTGCTGCAACCGTTTCCACCAGGCTGCCGATGAACCAGATCCAGGCCAAATTCGCGGGGATAGGCATGTAGGAATATGAGCCAAATCCCATGGAAAAGCCTGACGCTAAACCAAACAACGCGCCGTACTTTATCCCCGTCACCAGAGACTTTGGTGAAACCAGGAATCCATAAATCACCACAAAAGCTGTTGCAAATACAAATGTAACCAGATGCATAAGACCCATCTTCATTTCCGCCATTGGACGCCAAAGTGCAGCCGTGGCTTCGTACGTTGGCTGGAGCACGACACCATGAATGAGGAAATCTAGAATAGACCATGCTATGAAGACTGTAATAATCGACAACAAAATTCGCTTAGTCATTCTTATAGCTCCTCCCATCAGTCTTTTCGCCTGACACTCTAATCTGGATTGCCCCGAAGCCGCGTTTGTCTTGCGGCGTCCTCGCCATACAATCCCCTGCGCTGATACATTTATTCCGCCATGTAACATGCCTTTCAAGGACGTCACACGGCGAGACAATGTTCATATACTGCATCGAACCGCGAAAGCTAGCGCATTCCCCGCTGCTTGCGGCGGGGTTAGCGATCGAATCTGAAAATGAAAAACTTTCTTCAAAGCCAACACCTGTGGAGTCCCCTCAGTTCTACGGGTGGGAGGAAGGGCCTCTTATGACCTTGACCAAGTGTTTGACAAGCGATGTCCTGTCTCGAATGATCAGCGTATTAGTGGGGGCACAGGCTGTTATAAGGCCATCTCTTGTCGACAGAGGCCTTAATACAGAGGCAAGTCGGTGGGCATCAGTGTGATCAAGGCCAATCACTTTGATCACTGTCCCGTCTAGCCATGACGTTCACCGCTATCCCCACCTTTTCGCCAGCCTTCGAAATGAAGCTTGAGCCCCATGAGCAAGTCCCATTCAATGGGGACAATGAAAAGCGTTAGAAAGGTGGCTGTGCAAAGACCCGTGACAAAAGTGGAGGCCATGGCCCCCCAGACCAGGGAGTAGCTGGGAATGCCAAGTGCCATGGGTAAGAGGCCGAGGGTCGTTGTCAGTGTCGTTAGGAGAATGGGCCGCAGTCGAACGCGGATACCTTCACGGATAGCCTCACGGCGTGTCATACCGCTCAGATAGCGCTTGTTGATGAAGTCCACTAGGACGAGCGAGTCGTTGACGACCACACCGCTAACGCCCACAACGGCGATGAAGCTGTTTACGGTGAAAAGACCCTGTGTGATGACTTTCCCGAAAATCACGCCGACGAGCGAAAACACGATGGCAGAAAGAATAATGAGCGGTTGGAGGTAGGAACGGAACTGGGTGGCCAGGATCAAATACATCACTA
>Ga0315534_1001158_pt1 | contig 18288 bp, 17 predicted proteins | sample SalMarSW160240MG_FD_203094 | JGI IMG/M metagenome (GOLD analysis project Ga0315534, IMG submission 203094) | Salt marsh sediment microbial communities from the Plum Island Ecosystem LTER, Massachusetts, United States - Salt Marsh Sediment SW1602-40 ... | reverse complement strand
GGGAGGCGCTCGGCGACAAGGCGGGAATCCGGCGCTTCGCCTCCGCGACGGTGCCGCTCGACGAGGCACTGGTCCAGGTGTCGCTCGACCTGTCGGGTCGCCCGTACCTCGTGTACGAGGTCGACCCTGTCGTCGAGTGGATCGGCACGTTCGACGTGCAGCTCGTCGAGGAGTTCTGGCGCGCCTTCGCGGTCGCCTCGGCGATCACGCTGCACATCCGGTCGCTCAGCGGGAAGAACGGCCACCACGTGATCGAGGCGTCCTTCAAGGGGGTCTCGGTCGCGCTGCGAGACGCCGTGCGCATCGAGGGTGGTGGCGTCCCGAGCACCAAGGGCACGCTGTGACGACCGGCGCTTAGTCCGTGAGCGACCGGCACCGGTGACGTTCACGCTCTACCCGGCGATCGACCTGCGTGCGGGTCGCGCCGTCAGGCTCCGACAGGGTGAGTTCGACGAGGAGACCGTCTACGACGACGACCCGGTCGCGGTCGCGCGCGCGTTCGCCGGTGCCGGCGCGGAGTGGCTGCACGTCGTCGATCTCGACGCGGCGCGCACGGGCCAGCCGGCCAACCTCGCGAAGATCGAAGCCATCGCCGCTGCCGTACCGTGCAAGGTGCAGACCGGCGGGGGAGTGCGCAGCGTCGAGGCTGCGGGAGCACTCCTTGCGGCAGGCGCACGGCGCGTCGTCGTCGGGACCGCGGCCGTCGAGAGCCCCGAGCTGGTGGAGGAGCTGTGCCGGCTCCACCCGGGATCGGTCGCGGTCGGGCTCGACGCGCGCGGACGCGACGTCGCCGTGCGCGGCTGGACCGAAAACCCCGGCGTCGACCTCGTCGAGGCCGCGCAGCGCTTCGCCGAGGTCGGAGTCTCGGCGCTCGTCGTCACCGAGATCGCGCGTGACGGCACCATGGAGGGCCCCTCGCTCGACCAGCTCCTCGTCGTCCTCTCGGCGACGGACGTGCCGGTGATCGCGAGCGGTGGGGTGGGTTCGCTCGCAGATCTCGTGGCCCTCGCCGACGTCCGGGCCGGCGGACGGCGTCTGGCGGGGGCCATCGCCGGACGAGCGATCTACGAGGGCCGCTTCACGTTGGCGGAGGCGCTGGAGCGGCTCGGCGGGTGAGGTGGAGCGCCGGGCGTCGGCGCGGGGTACGGTCCCGGTCGGATGGGTGCGCCTCCCGGCCAGGAAGGGCATCCCGACCAGCACCTGTGAGAAGGGGGTCGCTGATGAGCGAGGCAGGTCTCCTCGACGAGGGGTTCTTCCGGCGGTACCGCGAGCTGCTCGACGCGGAAGATGCCGCCTTCGACGAGCTCGAGCACGCCTACGAGGAAGGCGACCGGGCGCACTTCGAGCAGGACCTCACGCTGTGGCGGACGGTGTTGGAGCGCCGCCACACGTTCCTCGAGCGACACGGCATCGAAAGCCTCGTGAACGGCTGATCGATCGGGCGCGCCGGGCGCGTCCGGATCAGCCCGAGGTGGCGCCGGTGCTCGACGCGGCCGTGACCGCGTCGAGGAGCCGGGGCGCGACCCAACGCGGCCCGTCGCCCTCGTAGTGCCCGCCGTCGCGGGGGCGCAGCGTGACACCGTCGACCTGCTCGGGACAGGGTGGCCCGTCGGGGCACACGATCTCGGAGAGGTCGACGACGCTCACCGAGTCGGGATGCGCGGCCGCGAACTCGCCGAACAGCTCGTTGAGTCGGACGATCTTCTCGTCGTCCTCGGGGTTGCGCACGTAGGTCTCGGCGTGCTCGGCCCGAGGTGGGTTCGTGAGCAGCACGAGATGCGCTCCGTTGGCGGTGATGAGCTTGCGTGACTCCTCCAGGCGCTCGAGCACCATCGCGTCGGCGGCCTTGGTGCCGAAGCGGAAGAGGCGGTCGCCGACACGCCGATCGGCGGTCTCCCAGGTGCTCAGCCAGAGCACCGTCTGCGGCGCCTGCTCGGCCACCTGCGACCTGAGGTAGGGCGCCGTGCCGTCGGAGCAGTCGCGACCCCACGGGATCGCCTCGCCGTCGGGCAGCGTCGGGACGCCGGTGATCAGCCCGCAGCCCGGTCGGGTCGCGACATGGAGCGTGATGCCGCGCGCGGCGGCTTCCTGCTGGAGCGCGTCGCTGAGCGACGCGGCGACCGAGTCGCCGAGGAGCAGGACGTTGCCGAGCGCGGGAGCCGGCGCGGGCCCGCTCGGGTCGGTCGCCACCGTCGGGCTCTCGACCACGCTCCCGGGCGTCGCGCCGAGGAAGGTCGGCGGCTCGCGCCCGCCGGTCGTCAGGAAGATCGAGATGATCGCGACCACCACGAACGCTGCCGGCGCGGCGACGCGCGCGAGCTGGCCCTTGATCGCCCCGTGCCGGATCGGGAGCTCGACGAAGTAGTACGAGAGCGTGGAGATCCCGAACGTCGCCACGAGCCGCACGAGCGCGAGGTCCCACCCCGACAGCCCGGTGCGTGGCTCGGAGATCGCGACGACGACCGGCCAGTGGTACAGGTACAGGCCGTAGGAGATCAGGCCGATCCAGCGAATCGGCCGCAGCGAGAGCGCCCGGCCGATCGGTGAGCCCGCGGGCTGCACGATCGAGACGATCATGAACGCGGTCGCGACGGCGAACAGCAAGAAGCCGCCGTAGTAGAGCCACGCCTGTGTGTCGGTGGTGCTGGTGAACGCCCAGAGCATGAACGCCGCCGCGGCGAAGCCGATCGCCTGCACGCCGCGGCGCTGGCCGTCGGTCGTCGGGCGCCAGCGCGTGAGGACGATCGCCAGCAGTGCGCCGACGAGAAGCTGGCTCGCGCGCGAGTCGGTGCCGTAGTACGCGCGCGACGGGTCCGACGAGTCGTAGGTGCTCATCATCACAGCGCTCGACGCGACGATGCCGCCGACGCAGACGGCGGCGAGCACGTTCGTCCGTCCCCTGCCGGCCTTGAGCGCGGCGAACGTGATCAGGGGCCAGACCAGGTAGAACTGCTCCTCGATCGCGAGGGACCACGCGTGGCGCAGCGGCGACGCCTCGCTGAAGAGGTCGAAGTACGACTGCCCGGACGCGATGAGGTGCCAGTTCGCGCCGTAGAAGAGCGTCCACAGCATGTCGCCGCGGATCGAGTCGAGTCGTGTCGGGTCGGCCTCGAAGTACGCCCACAGGCCGACGAGCAGCAGCGCGAGGAACAGCGCGGGCAGGAGCCGCTTGGCCCGCCGGGCCCAGAACGCCACGAAGTCGATGGCGCGGCTCCGGCCCCACTCGGTGATCAGCAGCGACGTGATCAGGTAGCCCGAGAGGACGAAGAACGTGTCGACGCCGAGGAACCCACCCTCGAAGACGCCCGACCCGAAGTGGAACGCCATGACCGAGAGCACCGCCACGGCGCGCAGGCCGTCGAGCGCGGGCTTGTGGCCGAACCTGGTGGGCAGCGCGACGCCCGGGCCGCTCACGCCGGACGTCGTCGCTGCGTCGGGCATCGAGCCAAATCTACCGACCGACCTCCCCGATCAACCGGTCGGCTGCTGACACGACCGGGTCGGTGCGACCGACGAAGAAGTGGCTCGCGCCGGGCACGATCTCGAGCGTGGTCGCCTGCCAGTTCGCGACCGCTGCTTCGATCTGCTCAGGCGCTCGGACCTCGTCGTGCTCCGCGAGCACGAGGTGCTTCGGCCGCGGATCGTCGGCGACCCGGGCCCGCTCACCCGTGAAGTGCAGCGGGGGCGCGATCGCGAGCCATGCCTGCACTCGGTCGTGGAGGAGCGAGAGTGTCACGTCGGCGCCGAACGACCAGCCGGCAACCACGAGCGGGAGCGACGGCTCGACTTCGGCTGCCAGCGCATCGAGCGCCGCGGACGCGTCGGCACGCTCGCCGCGCCCCTCGTCGAAGGAGCCCGTGCTGCGTTCGACGCCGCGGAAGTTGAATCGCAGGCAGGTCACGCCACGTTCGGGCAGGGCACCGAAGAGCGCCGAGATCACGATGCTGCGCATCGTGCCGCCGTACTGGGGATGCGGGTGACACAGCAAGGCAGCTGCGCGCGCGTCGCCGGTCGCCAACGCGAGCTCGGCCTCCAGCTCGACGGTGTCGTCGACAGGCAGCGTCCGGTGCTCGCTCACAGCGGCATCGTATGGGCCATCAGCGCGCTCGGTAGCCTCGGCGGCCGTGGCGACGCGGTTCGAGCGCGATACGGCGATCGAGAAGGTCGGCGACGGTCGCTACCGCGCGTCGCTCGACGCCGGCTGGTGGGTGCAGCGCGGTCCGAACGGGGGCTACCTCGCGGCGATCATGCTGCGGGCGATCGTCGACGCCGTCGGGGACGAGACGCGCGCGCCGCGCTCGTTGACCGTGCACTACGCCACCGCCCCGGAAGAGGGCGAGGTCGTCGTCGCGACCGACATCGTGCGCGCCGGTCGTTCGCTCACGTCGTGCACCGCGCGCCTGCACCAGGACGACCGCCTCGTGGCCGTCGCCGTGGCGGCGTGCTCCAGCCCGCGCGAAGGTCCGGAGTTCTGCGATCTCGTCATGCCGGAGGCCACCCCCGCAGCCGAGCTCGAACGGCGTGACCTGCACGCGGAAGCGCCCCGGTTCGCACGCCGCTGGGACAGCCGCTGGGCGGTCGGCACGCCCCCGTTCGACGCCGACGGGGCCCCGGCGCGGAGCCACGTCGCGCTCGGCGGCTCCTGGATGCGACTGGAGGAGCCGCAGCTGTTCGATGCGCCGGCGATCGCCGCGCTCGCAGATGCACACATCCCGCCGATCTTCGTTCGGACCGATGAACCGCTCGTCGTCCCGACGGTCGACCTCACCGTGCACTTCCGACGAGCGCTGCCGCATCCTCGGATCTCCCTCGACGGCTTCCTCCTCGCCGTCTTCCGGACGAACGCCGCCGCGGACGGCTTCATGGAGGAGGACGGCGAGATCTGGTCGCCAGACGGCACGCTGCTCGCCCAGAGCCGGCAGCTCGCCGTGATCCTGCCGATGTCGTGATGGACTCGCGCGTCACGTGTCGGAGACGCCCATCTCGTCGAGCGCGAACGCGAGGACCTGGGCCTCTTCGCGCCATGACTCGTAGCGGCCCGATGGGCCGTGGTGACCCGCGCCGAGCTCGGTCTTGAGGAACAGCACGCCCGCGTCGGGCTGCGTGACGGTCGCGCGCATCTTCGCGACCCACTTGGCGGGCTCCCAGTACTGCACGCGCGGATCGTTGAGCCCGGCGGTGACGAACAGGGCCGGGTAGGCCTGGTCGGTCACGTTGTCGTAGGGCGCGTAGCTCTTGATGTAGTCGTAGATCGCACGGTCGTGGACCGGATCGCCCCACTCCTCCCATTCGGTGATGGTCAAGGGCAGTGACTCGTCGAGCATCGTCGTCAGGCAGTCGACGAACGGGACCTCCGCCACGATCGCGTGGAACAGGTCGGGGCGGAGGTTCGTCACCGCACCCATGAGGAGACCGCCGGCGCTGCCGCCTCGCGCGACGAGTCGCGCGGGTGACGTGTAGCCCTGCTCGACCAGGTGCTCCGCGCACGCGATGAAGTCTGTGAACGTGTTGCGCTTGCGTCCGAGCTTGCCGTCCTCGTACCAGGGCCTCCCCAGCTCGCCGCCACCGCGCACGTGGGCGATCGCGTAGGCGACGCCACGCTCCAGCAGGCTGACCCTCGTCGACGAGAAGACCGGGTCGATGCTCACCTCGTAGGAGCCGTACCCGTAGAGCAGGAGCGGTGCCGAGCCGTCGAGCGCGAGGCCGTTGCGGTGGACGACCGAGATCGGCACGCGGATGCCGTCGGGTGCGGTGGCCCACAGCCGATGGGTCTCGAACTCGTCGGCGTCGTATCCCTCGACCGGCTGCACCTTGACGGTCGTCGCGGTGCGCGCGTCGAGGTCGTAGTCGATGTCGGAGCGCGGGACGACGAGTGAGGTGTACCCGTAGCGAACGACCGTCGTGTCGAACTCGGGGTTCGCGCCCAACCACGCCGAGTACACCTCGTCGGGCATCGCGACGAGATGCTCTTCGGGGTCGGCGCCGTCGCCGAGGCGCAGGACGCGGAGTCGCTCGAGCCCGTCCGCCCGCTCGGAGACGACGAGATGGTTCGCGAACGCGTCCACGTCGGCGAGCCTGACCTCGGGTCGGTGGGGGACGACCTCGACCCAGTCGGCCCGGCTCGTCGAGCTCGCGGGCGCGACCATGAGCTTGAAGTTCTCGGAGCCGTCGGCGTTGGTGAGGATGTAGAGGCGGTCGTCGCCAGCGGCGTTCGCGTGATGCTCGATGTGGTACTCGACTCCCTGCTCGCGCGGCGCGACGCAGCGCGGCGGTGCCGTCGGATCGCCGGCCGCGACGAGATGCACCTCCGATGTCAGCTTCGACGCAGCGCTGATGACGACGACACCGCCGCTGCGCGCCCGCCCGAGGCTCACGTAGAACCGCTCGTCGTCCTCCTGGAAGACGAGCACGTCGTCGTCGGTGTTGGTGCCCAGGCGATGCCGCCAGATCTGGTAGGGGCGGACCGCCTCGTCGGGCCGCACGTAGAAGAGCGTCTGGTCGTCGTTCGCCCACGCGAGGCCGTAATAGGTGTTCTCGATCACGTCGTCGAGATCGGAGCCGACCTCGAGGTCGCGCACCCGCAGGGTCGCCCGCTCTGCTCCCGTCACGTCGACGCCGAATGCGAGAGAGCGCTGGCCGGGGGAGAGCGAGAGCGTGCGGAGCACGAAGTACTCGTTGCCCTCGGCGAGCTCGTTCTCGTCGAGCACGATCTGCTCGCCAGACGTGGTGCCGGGTGCCGAGTCGGGATCGGGCGGCGTCGTCTCCCCGGCCGGCCGGCGGCAATGGATCGCGTAGTCGCGCCCCTCGACGGTGCGGACGTAGTACTCCCACGAGCCGCGCCGAATCGGAGCGGAGACGTCGGTCTCGCGGATCCGCCGCTTGATCTCCTCGAAGACGACGTCCCGGCGCGCGAACGTGTGGGCGAGTCCCGCGTCGGTGAACGCGTTCTCGTCCTCGAGATACCGGCGCACCGCAGGGTCGTCGCGGTCGCGCATCCAGAACCACTCGTCGACCCGCTCGTCGTCGAGGTGACGCAGCGTCGTCGGGCGGCGCGGTGCGCGCGGTGGTTCGCGATCGGCGACCATCAGCCCGGCAGTCTCCCACCCGGTCCTGTGCATCCTCGCCACCGATCCGACGACACCGATCTCGTCGCTCGAATACGCAGCCAGAAGGGAATCTCGCGACGGCTACGCTCGATTGCGCGATGAGCACGAGCGCGACACCGATCGCGGCCACGGATGCGGAGATCCAGTCGATCCGTTGGAACGACGACGGCCTCGTTCCGGCGATCGTGCAGGACGAGGCCTCGGGCCAGGTCCTGATGATGGCGTGGGTGAACGAGGAGTCCCTGCGTCGCACCCTCTCCGAGGGGCGGACGGTCTTCTGGAGCCGGAGCCGACAGGAGCTCTGGCGCAAGGGCGACACGTCGGGCGATCGCCAATGGCTGCGGGCCGCCCACTACGACTGCGACGGTGACGTCCTGCTCTTCGTCGTCGAGCAGGAGGGGAGGGGCGCCTGCCACACGGGTGCGCGCAGCTGCTTCTTCCGTGCGTTCGGCGACGGCTCCGAACCCGGTCCCCGGTGAGCGACGCCGCGGTCCGGCCCTCGCGCGACGACTTCCGATCGCTGGCGCGCGACCACACCGTCGTCCCGGTGTGGCGCGAGGTGCTCGCCGACCTCGAGACGCCCGTGTCGGCCTTCGTGAAGCTCGTCGGCGCGGCCCGCGACGGCGGCCCCGGCTTCCTGCTCGAATCGGTCGAGCGCGCCGAACGTTGGGGCCGCTTCTCGTTCCTCGGTCGCGACCCCGCGTGCACGCTCGTCGTGCGCGGTCGGCACGTCGAGGTCGATGGTGAGCTCCCGCCCGACGTCCCACGCGATCTGGGAGCGCTCGCCGCGCTGGAGGCGCTGCTCGCGTGCCACCGCGCGCCGACGATCCCCGAGCTGCCCCCGTTCCATGGCGGCGTGGTCGGCTATCTCGGCTACGACGTCGTTCGAGAGATCGAGCACCTGCCCGCCGTGCCGAGCGACGCTGTCGGGCTCCCCGACGCGGTGCTCTCGCTCACCGGGCACGTCACCGCGTTCGACCACTTCCGTCAGCGGCTCTGCCTCATCGAGAACGTGTTCCTCGGCGATGCGGATCGCGACCAGGCCGCGATCGACGGTGCGTACGACCGCGCGTGCGCGCGCCTCGACGACCTCGTCGAAGAGCTGGCTCGCCCGCTGCCGTACACACCGTCACCGCCGCCCGCCGACGAGCTGCACGAGCTGCCCGAGGTGCGGTCGTCGATGGCAGGCGACATCTACCGCGGCGCCGTCGAGGTCGCGCGCGAGCACATCCTCGCGGGTGACGCGTTCCAGATCGTGCTCGCCCAGCGCTTCGACATCGAGGACGAGCTCGACCCGTTCGACGTCTACCGGGTGCTCCGGCAGGTGAACCCGTCGCCGTACATGTACGTCGTCCGGCACCCGGAGGTCACGCTCGTCGGGTCCTCGCCCGAGCCGATGGTGCAGGTGCTCGACGGGCGCGTGATCATCCGGCCGATCGCGGGCACTCGCTTCCGGGGACGTACCGACGAGCACGACCGGCGCCTCGCCGCCGAGCTCGGGGAGAACCCCAAGGAGCGCGCCGAGCACGTGATGCTCGTCGACCTCGCCCGCAACGACATCGGGCGCGTGGTGGAGTTCGGCACCGAGCACGTCGAGGAGCTCATGACGCTCGAGCGCTACTCGCACGTGATGCACCTCACGAGCCAGGTCGCCGGCGACCTCGCCGACGGTCGGAACGCCGTCGACGTGCTGCGCGCGACGTTCCCGGCCGGCACCGTCAGTGGTGCGCCGAAGGTGCGGGCGATGGAGATCATCGACGAGCTGGAGCCGGTCAAGCGTGGGCCCTACGCCGGGGTCGTCGGATACGTCGACTTCTCCGGCAACCTCGACACCGCGATCGCGATCCGCACGATGGTCTGGCACGACGGGCAGGCGAGCGTCTCGGCGGGTGCGGGGATCGTCGCCGACTCCGATCCGGTCGACGAGGACCTCGAGTGCCACAACAAGGCCCGCGCGCTCCTCACGGCCGCGGGTGCGGCCCGACGGCTGACCCCACTCGCCACGGGAGTCCGATGAGCACGTACCTCGCCGACCATCCCGATCGCGGAGCCGTCGTCGTCCGGGGGCCCGACGCCTCCTCGTTCCTCCAGAACCTCGTCTCGCAGGACCTCGACGGGATCGTCGACGGGCAGGGCGTGCCGTCGCTGCTGCTGACACCCCAGGGGAAGCTGGGCGTGCCGCTGCGCATCCTGCGCGTCGGGGACGAGTGGTGGCTCGACTGCGACGCCGGCTTCGGCGGGGATCTGGCGGCCTCGCTCCTGCGGTACCGCATCCGCGTCGATGTCGAGATCGACGACCGCTCGGACTCCACCGACGTGCTGGAGGTCCGTGGCCACGAGGCCGCCGCGCGAGTCGGGGTGGTGGCGCAGATCGAGGTCCCCGACCGTCAGCTCGCGCACGTCGCCTGGGGTGCGCGCCGTGTCGTCCGCAACGACTGGCCCGGACGCGCCGGCGTTGACGTCGTCGGTCCGATCGACGCGGTGCGCGAGGCCCGTGACGAGCTGCTGCACGCGGGCGTCGAGCCCTTTCCCCCGGGCGCCTACGAGGCGGCGCGCATCGAAGCCGGCATCGCGCGCCTCGGCGTCGACATCGACGAGCGCACGATCCCCCAGGAGGCGTTCCTCGAGCGCGACGCCGTGTCGTTCACCAAGGGCTGCTTCCTCGGTCAGGAGCTCGTCTGTCGCATCGACACGCGAGGGCGCGTGAACCGATACCTGCGCCGGCTGCGACTCGACGACGCGAACCCGCCGGCCGCGGGCGCGGACGTGGTCGTCGATGACGCGGTCGTGGGCACGGTCACGAGCGCGGCCACCGTTCCCGGGACGGCGACGGCGATTGCGCTCGCGATGGTCAGGCGCGAGGTGGAGCCGCCGGCCGCGGGCATCGTGCGCAGCGCCGGGAGCGAGATCAGCGCGGTCGTCGAGGCGCTGCCGATGCCGGCAGCCTGACCACGAAGCGCGTGCCGCCCGCCGGAAGCGGCTCGCAGCGGGCCGAGCCCCCCATCGCCACGGCCAGCTCGTGGACGACGGCGAGGCCGATGCCGGTCCCGACCTTCCGGCTCGGCGTGCCCCGAGCCGTGTAGAGGCGTTCGAAGACGCGCTCGCGATCGTCGACGGGCACACCGGGACCATCGTCGTCGACCCGTACCTCGAGCTGACCGCCGTCGTTCGCGACCTCGACCCGCACGGACGACGTCGCGTACTTCAGCGCGTTCTCCACCAGGTTGGCGACGATCTGGGCGAGCCGCTCCGGGTCGGCATCGGCATCGAGGCGCTCACCGGGCACGAGGTCGAGTGCGACACCCCACTCTCGCGCTGCGGGCTCGAATCCCTCGACGGTGGTCGCGATGACGCGTCGCGCGTCGATGCGCTGCGTGTCGAGGGAGAACTCCCGCGCGTCGAGCCGCGCCAGGTCGAGCAGGTCGGCGACGAGACGCTCGAGGCGGCGTGCCTCGGACGCGATGACCGCGGCGGCACGGGCCCGGTCGGGTGCCGACTCGATCACGCCGTCGGCCATGGCCTCCGCATAGCCCTTGATCGAGGTCAGCGGCGTGCGCAGGTCGTGCGAGATGCTCAGCAGGAACGCCCGCTCGTGACCCTGCGCGGTCTCGAGCTCGTCGGCCATCGTGTCGATGCTGCGTGCGAGGCTGCCCAGCTCGTCGTCGGGCATCTTGTGGAGCGGGACGCGTGCCGAGAGGTCGCCTGCCGCGATCTCGCCCGCGGTCGTCTGCATCGCCGCGATCGGACGAGTGAGGCGGCGAGCCAGGAGCGCCGCGACGCCTGCTGCGACGAGGAGCGCGACGGCGCCGGTCACGACGAACCAGCCGCCGGCTTGGCCGAGCGGTCGACCCTCGACGGCCCGCGTGACGACGAGGACCGGCAGCCGTCCGCCGACCTCGCTGAGCGGGACCGCGACGAACGCGGTGTCGTCCTCGACACCGGATTGCGTCCCGCCGTCGAGCAGCCTCTCGGTGTCGAGCCGGCTCGTGCTCAGGGAGCGGGGGGCGTCGGGGATCGCCGTCGTGTCGTCGCAGACCGTGCCGAGGAGGCTGTCGACGCCCTCCTCGACCCCGCCGCCCGCGTCGATCACGACGAGGGTGCCGCCGGAGATCCGAAGGGTCGCAGCCACGAGGCGACACGCCCGCTCGAGAGTCAGGCGGCGCTCGGCCGCGGGGTTGCGGGTGGAGATGCGCACGGCCCGACCGAGCCTCTCGAGCTCGGTGGCGATCTCCGGCGCCTGACGCTCGAGATCGCGTACTGCGTTGTCGGCCGCGGTGTCGCGCGCGAGGCCGGCAGCGCCGAGGCTCGCGACGACGAGCACACCGAACGCGATGGCGACCATCGCGATCAGCAACCGCGTCCGCAGACGCCGTCGCGGCGCGGTCACGCGGAAGGCTTCGCGGCCGGCTCGAGCCGATAGCCGACGCCGCGCACGGTCGTGATCGCGAGGGCGCCACCGAGCTTCTTCCGGACCTGCGCGATGTGGACGTCGACCGTGCGCGCGTCACCGAACCAGTCGTGGCCCCAGACGCCGTCGAGGATCTGCTGGCGCGACAACGCGAGGCCGGGGCGCTCCGCGAGGAAGCGCAGCAGGTCGAACTCCTTGGTCGTGAGGTCGATGACCTGGTCGCCGGCGCGCACCTCGCGCCGACCGGCATCGACCGTGACCGCGCCGGCCTGCACGAGCTCGGGCGCCAGCGCGCCCTCGCTGCGTCGGAGGACGGCGCGGACGCGTGCGACCAGCTCGGCCGGCGAGAACGGCTTCGTGAGGTAGTCGTCCGCGCCGAGCTCGAGACCGAGCACGCGGTCGACCTCGCCGTCGCGTGCGGTCAGGAAGATCACCGGGATCTGTGACGTGCGGCGGATCTGCTTGCAGACCTCGAGCCCGTCGGTGTCGGGAAGCCCGACGTCGAGGATCATCATGCGCGGGCGCTGCGACCGGAACGCCTCGAGCCCCGCGGCCCCGCTGGCACACTTCAGGACGCGGAACCCCTCGCGCTCGAGGTACATCCCCACGAGGTCGGAGATGTTGGCCTCGTCCTCGACGACGACGATCGTGCCCTTCATGTCGTTCATGTCGTTCCTGGCGTTCGTGTCGTTCGCGGCGTTCATGGTGGGACCCTTGTCCTCCGGTCGTCGGCGCTTCGGTCGTCAGTCCTTCAGTCGTCCAACGTGTTGGACGCGATGACCTGCGACAGCCAGCGTGCACTCGGCTTGACGGTCCGCTGCTGGGTCGTCCGGTCGACGCCGACGATGCCGAAGCGCATGCGATAGCCGAACGCCCACTCGAAGTTGTCCATCAGGGACCAGTGGAAGTAGCCACGGACATCGAGGCCGTCGGCGATCGTGCGGCCGACACCGGTGAGGGACTCGCGCAGGTACCGGACGCGCTGCTCGTCGTCGTCCGTCCCGATGCCGTTCTCGGTGACGTACACCGGTGCCCCCGTCACCTCGATCGCGTGGCGGATCGCGGCCTCCGCGGCGCTGGGCCAGTACTCGTAGCCCATCGGCAGCACCGGGACGCCCGGCTCGGGCCCCACGACGCCGCTCTCTCCGACGCGGGTGCGCGAGTAGGCCTGCACACCGAAGAAGTCGTCGCCGCGCGCGGCCTCGAGGTAGAGATCCTCGTGGCGCGACCGGTACTCCTGGACCTTGTCCTCGTGTCCCGGGTCGGCACCCCAGTCGCTCATCGACAAGGTCATGCCGACCGGGAAGTCGCCCGGCCCGGCCTTGAGGGCGCCGTAGGCGCGACGGTGCGCGTCGACGAGCGTGGCGGTCGCCTTGACGTAGCCGTCCAGGTCGTCGTTGCGACCGGGAGGGAACATGCCCATCAGGTAGCCCATCAACGGCACGATGTTGGGCTCGTTGATCGTGCAGGCCATGGCGATGCGTTCACCGAGTCGTGCGCCGGCGTGCGCGCAGAAGCGGGCGAAGCGCTCCGCCGTCACGGGGTTGGCCCACCCGCCGTCGGCCGCCGCCCAGCGCGGCGTCGTGAAGTGGTGGAACGTCACGACCGGCTGTAGCCCGCGGTCGTGGCACGCGTCGATCATGCGCGCGTAGTGATCGAGCTGGGCGCTCGACCACTCGCCCTCCTCGGGCTCGATGCGCGACCATTCGAGCGAGAAGCGGTACGCGCCGAAGCCGAGCTCCACCAGGAGATCGAGGTCGGACGGGTAGCGCCAGTAGTGGTCCGTCGCGTCCCCCGACGGCTCTTCGACCAACGTGTCGGACGCGTGCTCCCAGACCCACCAGTCGTTGTTCCAGTTCGACCCCTCGGTCTGGTGCGCAGCGGTCGCGGTGCCCCAGAGGAAGCCGTCGGGGAACGCCGTCGCCATGGCGGGATCGTAGGACTCGATGCACGCCGGGCGCCCCGCGACGTCTGTCACACTGAGCATTCATGGGCGTGCTCGACGAGATCCTCGCGGTGAAGCGCGACGAGGTGACGCTGCTGCATCAGCCGCAGACGCGCGACGCGGTGCGGCGCGCTGCGGTCGACGCCACCGGTCCGCGTGACGTGATCGGGCGGATCCGCGCCCGGTCGCGCGACGATCGCCGGCTCGCCGTCATCGCGGAGGTCAAGCGTCGGTCGCCGTCGAAGGGAGATCTCGCAACCAGCCTCGACCCGGCGAAGACCGCCGCTGGGTACGAGGAGGGCGGCGCGTCGTGCCTCTCGGTCCTCACGGACGGGCCGTTCTTCGGCGGGTCGATCGCCGACCTGCAGGAGGCTCGAGTGGGCGCGTCGGACACGCCGATCCTCCGCAAGGACTTCACGATCGACCCCGACCAGGTCTACGAGACGAAGGGCATCGGTGCCGACGCGATCCTGTTGATCGCCGCCGCCCTGCCCGACGACGGCCACCTACGAGAGCTGCACGAGGTCGCGACGGATCTCGGGCTCTCGCCGCTCGTCGAGGTGCACGACGACGCCGAGCTCGACCGCGCGATCGCGATCGGCGCGACGTTCGTCGGCATCAACGCCCGCGACCTCGGGAGCTTCGAGGAGGACCTCTCGGTGGGCGAGCGCCTCGTCGGTCGTCTGCCGAAGGACGCGGTCTCGGTCGCCGAGAGCGCGATCCGCTCGGTCGTCGATGCGAAGCGCATGGCCGCCGCGGGCTTCGACGCCGTCCTCGTCGGCGAAGCGCTCGTCCGCGCCGACGACCCCACCGCGCTCGTCCGCGACCTGGCGGCGATCGCGACCTGAACGGTCGATCGCGGCCTGAACGGCGGGTTCGCTGGTTCGACTCAGCTGCCCTTCCAGCGGGGGGCGCGGCGCTCGCGGGCGGCTTGCATTCCTTCCTCGGCGTCGTCGGTCGCGGCGACGAGCCGGCGCATCGCCTCGCCCATGCGGACGGCGTCCTCCCACGGCACGTTCGAGCCGCGGTGTGCCATCTCGTTGACCGCGCGCACCGCCAGCGGCGCGCCCCGGCACAGACGATCGGCCAGCGCGCGCGCCTCGACGAGCAGCTCGGCCCGCGGCACCACCTTCCACGCCAGACCGATCTCGAGCGCACGATCCGCGTCGATCCGGTCGCCGGTGAGCAGCAGCTCGAGCGCGTGCTGCAGGTCGAGCCGCCGGGGAAGTCGGATCGCGCCGACGATCGTCGGCACGCCGAGGCGAACCTCGGGCATCCCGAACTGCGCGTCGTCGGCCGCGATCACGAAATTGCACGCGCTCGCCGCGGTGAGGCCGTACCCGAGGCAGAAGCCGTTGACCGCGGCGATCGTCGGCTTCCACACCTCGAGCCCGGACTCGAACGAGTTGATCGTGGGGATCTCCCAGAAGGATCCGGGCCAGGTGCCGGCCGCGCCGGCGCCGTCGACGAGATCGGCACCGGCGCAGAACGCCTTGCCGGCGCCGGTGAGGATGCCGACCCATGCCTCCTCGTCGTCGCGGAACCGCTCCCAGGCCGCGTTGAGCTCGTTGCGCAGCGTTCCGGTGATGGCGTTGAGCTTTTCGGGGCGGTTGTACGTGATCGTCGCGACGTGCCCGTCCCGCTCGTAGAGGACGAGTCGAGTCACGTCGTGCCGACGGCTGCGGCTCGGCGCGCCTCGCGTCGATCCATGATCCTCGTGACCACGAGGTACACGACCGTCGCGTACAGCCAGCCGAGCAGGATGTCGCTCACGTAGTGCTCGGCGCCGTAGACGAGCACCAGGATCATCACCGCGTTGTAGGCGACGATCGCCCAGCGCCAACGGCCGACCTTGTTCCAGAGCAACAGCAGGACCATGAACGGCCAGGCCGCGTGCAGCGACGGGAGCGCGGCCACGGGGTTCGCGAGCTTCGCGTCACCGGCGAACACCTTCGCGGCGCTGTGGACTCCGAGGTCGGCCCACACCGCGTGCACGATCCGCGTCGTCGGCTCGAGCGCCCCGTTGCGGCTGGCGAGCCACGGCGGGACCGCCGGGACGGCGAAGTAGGTGATGAAGCCGCAGATGCTCACCGTCATGATCAAGAGCGCGAGCCGGTGGAACCAGTCGCGGTGACGGATGTAGCACCACAGCGCGATCGCGAGCGTGAAGACGAAGTGCGAGAGGTACATCAGCCACGCGGGGTAGTCCCACCACTGGACCCGTCCGCGCTCGACGATCGCGTCCTGCAGCAGGACCGTGGGCGCGGTGCCGCCGAAGACGATCTCGTCGAAGCGGAGCTGGGGCTCGGTGGTGGCGCGGGGGATGAGATCAGGGGCCCGACTGCGCACGAGGTCGTACCCTCCGGCGATGACGAGGATGGGGAGCCAGTCCCACACGACGCCCGCCACACGGTTCGGGTTGCGCCACGTGACGAGGGCGAGCAGCGCGGTGAGCCAGAACACGAGGTAGGGCCGGTCGGGGATGCCGGCCCCGGCGGCCACCAGCACCGAGAGCGCCACGAACGCCGCGACGACGGGCCAGCGCCAGTGGACGAACCACGCGGACCACACCGCACGCGTCGAGTCCTCGGCGGGCGCCGCCGGCGACGCGACCGTCTGCTCGTCGACGACCCGTCCCATTTCGCCGGGCAGGCTACCGGCCGCCACCGGGGCCGGTCGTGCCGGCAGAACTGGTCAAGCGCCGGGAACGGCGTCCGGTACCGTCGGAGTCGTGTTCGTGAAGATCTGCGGGATCACGAGCGAAGAGGATGCGCTCCTCGCAGTCGCGCTGGGCGCCGACGCGCTCGGCTTCAACTTCGCGCCCGGGAGCACCCGACAGGTCACGCCCAACGACGTGCGTGACATCCTCAAGCGGCTTCCACCCGGCACGGCGACTGTCGGCGTCTTCCGCGACGAGCGCCCCGAGCGCGTGGTCGAGATCGTCAACAGCACGGGGCTCGGTGGCGCGCAGCTGCACGGTCGGGAGCCCAAGACGGAGGTCCGCTTCGTGCGCGAGCGCGTGCCGTTCCTGATCCAGGGCTTTCGAGCCGGTGATCCCGCGATCGCGCAGGCCACCGAAGGCGGCGCCGACGTGGTGCTGCTCGACTCGGCGCAGCCGGGCTCGGGCCAGGTCTTCGACTGGGAGCTCGCCGAGGGCCTGCCGGCCGGTGCGCGGCTCCTGCTCGCCGGTGGGCTCGATGCCGACAACGTCGGTCAGGCGATCCACCGCGTGCGGCCGTGGGGCGTCGACGTGGCAACGGGCGTCGAGGCGGAGGCGGGTAGCGGACGCAAGGACGCCCGCAAGCTGCGGCTGTTCATCGAGGAGGCGCAGCGCGCCGGGGCCGACGTTGCGACCGACGGCTGGGTGCCGGCCGACGGGTCGCTGTACGACTGGCAGGCGGACGTCACGCGATGACCGACAGGCCGATCGGGCGGTTCGGCGAGTTCGGGGGACGGTTCGTCCCCGAGGCCCTCGTCCCCGCGCTCGAGGAGCTCGAGCGCGAGTTCACGACGGCATGGGCGTCGCCGGAGTTCCGCGCCGAGCTCGACGGGTTGCTCACGAGCTACGCGGGGCGACCGACTCCGGTCACAGAGTGTCGACGGCTGTCGGAGCGCCTCGGTGTCCGTGTGCTGCTCAAGCGCGAGGACCTCACCCACACGGGCTCCCACAAGATCAACAACGTGCTCGGCCAGGCGCTGCTGACCCGCCGTATGGGCAAGAAGCGCGTCATCGCGGAGACGGGCGCGGGGCAGCACGGCGTCGCGACGGCGACGGCGTGCGCGCTGTTCGGGCTCGACTGCGTCGTGTTCATGGGCGCCGTCGACGTGGAGCGTCAGGCTCTCAACGTGTTCCGCATGCGCCTGCTCGGCGCCGACGTCGTGCGGGTCGACTCGGGAAGCGCGACGCTCAAGGACGCCATCAACGACGCGCTGCGCGACTGGGTCGCCAGCGTAGAGACGACGCACTACTGCATCGGTTCGGTCGTCGGTCCCCATCCGTTCCCGCTGATCGTGCGCGAGCTGCAGCGCGTCGTCGGTGACGAGGCACGCGCCCAGTGCAAGGACCTGCTGGCCGGCGCCGCCCCCGACTTCGTCGTCGCGTGCGTCGGTGGTGGTTCGAACGCGATCGGCACGTTCACCGCGTTCCTCGACTCCGACGCGCGACTCGTCGGTGTGGAGGCAGGCGGTCTCGGCATCGAGACGGGTCAGCACGGGGCCTCGGTGGCGCGGGGCGTCCCCGGGGTGCTGCACGGCGCCCGCTCGCTGTACCTCCAGGACGAGCACGGTCAGATCCTCGAGGCGCACTCGGTCAGCGCGGGTCTCGACTACCCGGGGGTCGGACCCGAGCACGCCGCACTGGCGGCCTCAGGTCGCGCCGAGTACCAGATCGCGACCGACGACGAAGCGATCGCGGGGTTCGGCCTCCTCGCCGAGACGGAGGGCATCGTGCCCGCGCTCGAGTCTGCGCACGCGATCGGGTGGCTCGCGCGAGAGATCGGGCACACGGTCCCGTCGGGCGCGACCGTGCTGCTCACGCTGTCGGGGCGAGGCGACAAGGACGCCGCGCAGGTTGCCGAGCGTGTGCTCGGCACGTCGATCACGTGAACCTCGAGCCGCACCTGCGAGCTCGGCGCGACGTCCACGCGAAGCTGCTGGTGCCGTATGTGACAGGTGGCCTGGGCGGCGAGTGGGTCGACGTCGTACGTGCCGTCATCACCGCCGGCGCCGACGCGGTGGAGATCGGCATCCCGTTCTCAGATCCGGTGATGGACGGCCCCACGATCCAGGAGGCCTCGCAACGTGCTCTGCGCGACGGTGCGACGCCGAGC
>Ga0315534_1001157_pt1 | contig 18294 bp, 16 predicted proteins | sample SalMarSW160240MG_FD_203094 | JGI IMG/M metagenome (GOLD analysis project Ga0315534, IMG submission 203094) | Salt marsh sediment microbial communities from the Plum Island Ecosystem LTER, Massachusetts, United States - Salt Marsh Sediment SW1602-40 ... | reverse complement strand
TTGGAGGCGGCGATTTCACCCGTGCAGCCATGCCGTGTGCACGAGATCGACAATGATATGCAAGCAATATGAGACCAGTTTGCAATGCGTTCAAGAGGCTAGATGAAGCAGCGTCATGAAATAACAAACAAAATCGGTGAATTCTAGCGCGTGGCGCGTGGTTTCGCCGCACCATTTCGGGCTGCAACCGCGACAATCAGTGCGGGAAGATGGTTGGTGGCGCAACTATGAGGCGCGCGAAGTTACCGACAGCGAAGGTGATGCCGGCATCACAGGGTGCGATGTATGAAGTTTGGTGCCCACCGATGGGCTTTCGCCCAGCAGCAATCGTAAGGCATCCGTAGCCTGTGGTGTGCCCAGGTCGCCCTGCTGGAGAAGCAGTTTAAGCGCGCTGCGAACAAGTGGTTGGCGGTCTAGGTGGCGGGCAAAGTAACGATGGAACAGTGAGCCTGGTACGACCTTGGTGCTCCCAACGGCGCCAATAAAGGCGGCACGCAAAGAAGAGAGCGCATGAGCGGCATATCCGGTTTGTTGCGGTTCCGTTGCAGCACTGCGCAACGCGCGCTCGATCATAAGCATGGCATAATGCGCAGCGAAATAATCCGCCAGGATCTCATGCGTGAAATCGAGTGAGCCTGACCTGCGCCCGGGTCCAAAGAAGGCAAATCGTACAAGCGCCAATCGCAAACGCCGCATGACGCCCTCGTCATTGATACCTGCAACACGACCTGCACTTACCAATTCGCGCGCATCGTCAACGGTGAAACCCGACGCCGCATCCACCGCTGAGGCCGTGCGGCGCTGCCGGTGCGCCAGTCCGCCGATAAGCTCGAACAGCAAATCAGCGGCCTGCTCATCGAGCAACGCGCAAACAGCTGCTTCCAGCTCATCGCCACTGGGAACGGGAAGGCCCAACCGCGCCGTTTCATCCTCGAGCGCATGCACCAGCGTTTCGACATCGACGAAGTCTTGCCACTGGAACACGCGTTTGCCGTGCTCGCGCCGGATCATGCTGTCGATGAGCAGCTCCAGAACATCGAGCTCGTCACGGGGCATGTTGTTGTTCTGCTTGAAATGCGCAAGCAGGACGCTGCAATAGAAGGGGAGTTGCGCTAACGCGGCAATCTCGTCGGAGCCCTCCAAGGCTGAGACGAACCGTTCAACCCGCGCTGATCTGAGCGCCTCTTGGCGGCCGTTCTCAAGCTCGAGCCAGGCAAGTTGCCGCCAAGCTTGTGATGTCCAAGGACTGAGTTCGTAGATTTCGGTGGTGACGCCGGCCGCAATCTGCCGCTCGACAAATTCACGGACTGCAGGGCTTGAGTTCAGCAAAGACTCGCGCGCACAGATTACGAACTGGGCCTGGCTTCCAGGTGCCGTCAGTGCGGCTTCGAGGAAGTTGAAGAAATCGTCGCCACCAGCACAGAATTCGTCCAACCCATCAAACATCCACAAGGCATGCCCACTCTTGAGCAGCCACTTGAATTGTTCGGCGGACGTCAGCTCGGCCACGTCCGTCTCTGTGACGGCAGCGATGACATCGTCGACATAGCCGATCTTCTTACCGCGAAGGTGCTCTGGCAGAAAGACAATGGGCCGGGCGCGCTGGTGGCGCGCGCGCTTTGCGGCGATGAACTCATTGTAGAGTGCGGATGCCAGTGCGTTGAAGGCGACTGTCTTGCCGCTTCCCGCGGGGCCATCGATGATACGCAGCTTCGGCCCGGGAATAGGATCGGCTATGGCGGTCTCAAGGTGCTCGACGAGATCACCACCGGGCTCTGAGTGTGTGCCCGCACTCAGGTCTGTGTGCATAGAGAACGGCTGGGCGACGCGGCGCACCTTTTCAGCAAGAGCTAGCACATCGCCAAGAATTGAGCGTGCACGACGGGCCTCGGCGCGTTCTATTTTATAGGAGGCATCAAAGAACTCGATAGGAACACGCACTCCGCCGGGGGCCCTCAAGAACCGGGTCGCCTCTGCAATGAAGTTTTGCGTGTAGCCCTGTCGGCTGTGCACGAGACAGACACCGACCGCATCGGGAGCAGAACGCAGCTCTTTTTCAAAGCTGCGAAGTAGGGACGCTTCGAATGCATCCCTTTCGACGCGCTGAGTGGCACCCAGTTCACTGGAGGCAGGCCACTTGTGCTCGTCGACCCATACGAGAATGCGGTTGCTCGATCCGTGTGCAGCCGTGCGCTGGCAGTCTAGGAAACCAGCTTGTGCGCGGACCAGCCGGAAACCGCCTGCTTCGAGATAAGAGCGAGCGTCTTGCGAAAGTGTAGGCATACGGTCATCATATCGCCGACAAACGCACCGACGGATCGAATGCGTCGATATCGTAAACGAGCGCCGCCCTCTGGTCGCTTTCGAATGTGTCCCGCGTATAGTTCCGAGACCACACTTTTGCGATCCAATTATGACCCGGGGCCGTCATGACCCGCGGGGGGTGATCGTATCGTCGGAGATGGTTAACATATCCCTACGACCATTGTTTAACTCTGGAGCCGCTCATGTCCGCACGCCCGCCTGGTTGCGATTTTGGCTGGAAGGCACCCCCATTCACGCTCCCCGCTGTCGACGGGCGAACTTACAGCCTGGTCGATCTCCAAGGCCCGCGTGGGACACTCGTGATGTTTATCTGCAACCATTGTCCTTACGTTTGCTCGATCATTGATCGGATCGTGCGCGATGCGCGCGATCTGCAGACGTTCGGTGTCGAGTCCGTTGCCATTTGCTCCAATGATGCTCGGGCCTATCGGGAAGATTCCTTTGACCGCATGCGCGCATTTGCTGCCGAGTGGGAATTCCCGTTCCCCTACCTGCATGACGAAAGTCAGGAGGTCGCTCGGGCTTATGGTGCTATCTGCACGCCCGATTTCTTTGGCTTTAACGACCGTTTGGAGCTTCAGTATCGTGGCCGTCTGGACGAGAGTCGCAAGGAGCCGGCTTCTCCCGGAGCGCGACGCGAGCTCTTTGAGGCGATGAAGCTGGTGGCGGAGACTGGCAAGGGACCGTTAGAACAGGCCCCGTCGTTGGGGTGCTCGATTAAATGGAAGGAACATGCATAGCAGCGGTTCTGCGACGGCGCTTTAGCAGCGTTTGACAGATTGATGACACCTGTGATGCCGCTTGCCATGAGGAACGTTCAACTTGGGGGCAGTACGATCGCCACAAGGCGTGAGGTCCTCAGCGCAGCAAGGATTTCTTTCCGGCCATTGTCCTCGCTGGTGCGACTTGGTACGCGCACCCGATAAAGGCCCCGTTGCGGGCCCTCGATCACCTGTGCGCCAAGCGACCCAAGCAGGGCTGTGACGTCGCGCACGGAAGCCGTTGGCGTAAATCCGATAAGCAACTCGATGCCGGGTGAGTGCGAAGACACCGGCATTGCCGTCTCGTCGATCGAAGGAGCAAGTGTTGGTCTCAAGGCCAGGGCAGGTACAGGCCGCTGGAGGATGAGCATCGCGATCACGGTCGACAGCGCAATGATGACGAGCGCGGCCGCCGCCGCGGCGAAGGCGATTTGAGTCGGACGAAGGCGGCCAAACCCGTCCGTGACGCGATCGTAGAGTCGAGGATGTGCAGCCTCGCGCGCGTTTGGAAGTGAGGTTGCGGCGTTGCGGGCACGACGCCCGTCGAACGCTTCATAGGGGTCTGCCGTGATTGGTGTGGTGCCGCTGAGCGGCACGCTGCCAGGTTCGTAGCCCAGCCCCATACTGCTTGCGACGTCAGGGTGCGCTTCGAGATACCGGTCGACCCGTGCGCGCTGCTGGACGTCAAGTTTCCCAGACACATACCAGGCGAGCAGCGCTTCGATCTCCTCGCGCTCACTGGGGGTATCAACCGTCGAATTGGGCCTCATCATCACTTTGGTCGTTCTGGCAAATTCCCAAAAGGAAAGGGCATGCACGGGTCCGTGTCGGTCGAGCGCAGTTTGGACGATCGGCAAGAGGCCAGCGAGCCCGCTGAGGGGCGCATTTGCGCAATTGCCTGTAGATTGTGCGACAAAGATCCGTGCTTGTTGCGGATATGCCACATGCTTGTGCTGTATTTTTGGGCGGCGGCTGAGTCAACGACCTAGAAATGAAACCGGGCCGCAATAACTCGGGAGAGACTCCATGGATCTAATAATGGCACTAGCGGTCAGCATCGGTGTACTTGGCGGTGTGGCGACCTATCTTTTCCTTTCTCCGCTAGGCTGGGGAATGCAGATTTGGGCCGCCTTCATTGGTTGGGCGAGCTTCTATCATTGCGGCGGCAAGATGCCGGGGTTCTGGGCCAGCGTCGTTGCCAATATCTGGGGCGTCATCTGGGCAGTCCTCACTCTGCTCGCCGTCACCCGCTTAGGGATGGCCGATAGTCTGAGCTTGCCGGTATGGGCAGGCATCTGCGTTGCCGTCGGTGTGGGGCTGATGGTTCTCGGGGCCAAGATCCCGATTTTCTCGGCAATACCAGCGGCGGTCTACGGCTATGCGGCCACCGTCGCCTTCACGCTGCTGACTAACGCGGCCGACGCGTTAACGGTACCGGACATTACGAACCCGGCAATCATCGTTGCCGTGTCGTTGGTGATCGGCAACGTCTTTGGACTGATCTCGGAGGCGCTCGCCGGCGTCTTGGCCAAGGAGTAGCCTACTTTGTCCGGCGGGAACTTTTGGGTTTCCGCCGGAATTGTCGTTCTGCCAGCGTACCCGCCCGGCAAGCGCCGCGAGGTAGTGAGTGTGCTTTCTGGGAAGTCCTAACGATCAGATTTGCGACTACGACTTGGCCGCTGCGGCCATCCGTTCAAAGCCGGCTTGGAGGTCGGCTTTCAGATCCTCGACATCCTCCAATCCGATGTGAAGGCGCAGAGCCGGTCCCTCCGCCTGCCAGCTTGTCGCTGTCCGGTAGGTGGTAGGATCGAACGGAATTATTAGGCTCTCGTAACCACCCCAAGAAAATCCCATACCGAAGAGCTGCAACCCATCAAGCATGGCCGCCAGGGCTTCATTCGGCGTGGGTTGCAGCAAGATCGAGAAAAGCCCGGAGGCACCGAGAAAATCGCGGGCCCAAATATCGTGTTGCGGGTGGCTAGGTAGTGCGGGGTGTAGGACACGAGCAACTTCAGGCCGGGCTTCGAGCCATCGCGCCATCTCTAAGCCCGAACGCTGATGATGGTCCAGACGTGTGGCGAGCGTGCGCAAGCCTCGCATGCCGAGGAACGTCTCCTCTGACCCAGGGCACGCGCCGAGCAGTTCTTTTGTTTGCGCAATCCGCTCGGCCGCGCGGGTATTCGACGTTATGGCGCCGAGCATGGCGTCGGCGTGTCCGACGATATACTTCGTCGCCGCTTGGATCGAGACGTCGACGCCGTGATCGAATGGTTTGAAGTAGAGCGGGCTCGCCCACGTGTTGTCGAGGAGCAGCCAAAGCTTGTGTTTTGCGGCGACGCCGGCGATGGCCGGGATATCCTGGACCTCGAACGACTGCGAGCCCGGGCTTTCGGTAAAAATGAGTCGCGTATTGGGGCGCACGAGCGTCTCGATATCGGCGCCAATCAACGGATCGTAGTAGGTCGTCTCGACGCCCAGCTTGGCCAGCAGGTGGTCGCAGAAGCGGCGCGTGGGGTAGTAGACGCTGTCAGAGACCAGGATGTGGTCACCCGACTTGACGAATGCAAAGATAGCTATGCTGATCGCCTGATACCCAGATGTCGTCACCGCAGTGGCAGCGCCGCCTTCAATCTCGGCAATAGCCTCTTCGAGCGCTTTCACCGTAGGTGTGCTGCTTCGTCCGTAGGTATACTCCTGGTCCCGCTTCCACAGCTTCTCTACTGTTGGAAAAAGTACGGTCGAACCGCGGTAAACTGGCGGATTGACGAAGCCGTATGTCGACGCGGGATCGCGGCCGGAGTGGACAAGCTTTGTCGCAGGACGCAGCGCGCGCGACGACTTCTTGCTGGAAGCTGACATTTAGCGGTTCCTATTCGCCGCAGTTGGCGGCCCGTGTGACGCAACTTTTGCTTCGGGTCAAGATCTTGACCCGCCGGCCGATACGGGGGATTTGTTGGGGCGCCGCTCGGATTGCGCAAGCCCGGGTGCGCCCAGATCCAACAGTCCTTTACCCAGCAGCATCGTACCACTTGCGCCGTCGTAGCTGTCGTCCCACACTGAAACGCTCATATGATGAAGATGTCCTTTCGGTCCTGCCGCTCTACGACCGGCTTTGTAGCGCTTGTTGTGCTCCTTCTTTCGGGGTTCGCAGCTGGCGCCGATCAGACGACGCTGGAAGCAATCCGGGCGCGCGGAAACGTGGTCTGCGGTATCAGCGAGGCCCAGCCAGGCTTCTCCGAGGCCGATGGTGAAGGCAAGCGGTCAGGTTTTGACGTCGAATTCTGTTCAGCTCTGGCGGCCGCGGTCTTGGGCAAGCCGGAAGCCGTCAAGCTTTGGCCCCTCAGTATCAATGATCGCTTTAAGGCTCTTCAGTCGGGGGATGTTGACGTTCTGGCGCCAGGTGCCACTTGGACGCTCAGCCGCGACACGGAACTCGGGGCGCGGTTCACCGGTGTGCTCTTCTACGACGGACAGGGCTTTCTGGCACGGCGCGGAAATGCCGTTGCAAGCGTCCTTGAGCTTTCCGGTGCTTCGATTTGTGCCCTGCCGGGCGCGATGGGCGAGCAGGCGGTCGCCGAATTCTTCAAAGCGCAGCGCATGCGCTACCAGGTCGTCTCACGCGATGATTGGAGCGAATTGGTCAAGGTATATGCGGCGGGAGGCTGTACGGTGCTGACCGGCGATGTGACGTTGCTCGCCAAGGTGAGGAGCCAGCTCAAAGATCCAGGCGACCACATTATTTTGGCTGAGTTGATTACAAAGGAGCCCTTGGGCCCTGCTGTGCGTCAGGACGACGCGCAGTGGTTTGCGGTCGTTCGCTGGACGGCAATGGCCCTCATCGAGGCGGAGGAATTGGGGCTGAGCAGCAAGAACGTGGATGCTATGCGAGCCTCCGCCGTTCCCGTCGTCCTCCGCTTCCTCGGACTTGAAGCGAACCTGGGCCAAGCGCTGGGACTTCCGCGTGACTGGGCGTATCAGATCGTAAAGACCATTGGGAACTACGAAGAAATCTTTGAGCGCACATTGGGTTCAGGCTCAAAACTCAAGCTGGAACGTGGCCTCAACGCCCTTTGGACCAAGGGCGGCCTGATGTATCCCATACCTTTCCGATGATGACGGGCCTTCTTGCGGTGGAGCTGCCCTAGGATGCCACCGGAGGGTCGCGGAGTGCACTGATGAGGGACTTGTTGATCCAGCAAATTAGTTTCACCTGGATCTTCATCATTGTTGGCGGAACTATCGCAGTCATTCTTCTCCTTCTTTTGTCACGTTGGAGACGGCGGCGCGGCTCTGCACGAACGGACCATGCCAAGGAGAAGTCAGTGACGTCCGCGATTCCAGCTGCTGCCGTTCTATCTCCAGCACCGTTTGGCGAGTGGGCCGGTCTTGACAAGCGTGCACTCGAAGGGCGGTTGAGCAAGGCCATGCGCCAGGGCAAGGATGCGGAGCTGCCAATGCTCTATTTGGCACTCGCCGACCGCAGCCTTGTGAACGATGAGCAGGCCGGTGCGGAAGAGTTCTTGCGGAAGGCCATTCTCGGGGCAACCGCGGCCGACCAAAAGGCCATCCATGCCAGAGCCCGCGTGACGCTTGGGGATCTTGCGCACGGTAGCGGCGATCTCACGACCGCTTGCGAACATTGGCAGATCGCACGCGGCATATTCCTGGAACTTTCCCAGAGCGCTGACCAGGAGGCGGTCGAGAGGCGCATGCAGCGCAACGGTTGTCCGACTGACTGGGTGCTGACTGAATTTTGATGTGTTGAAGTAAGAACTCGGGTCAGCGCATCAGAACCTCAACCTGTGCGACATCACCGCCTGACAGCGTGAAATCGCGCTTAAATGCGCGCGTGCCTGATTTGGCAATGATCGTGTAGGTGCCGGGCGCGAGAATATGCGTGGGCAATGCGCCGACACTTTGCTTGATCACCTTGCCTTCTGGCGATTGAAGGGTCCACTGAGTTTCCGGAAGTGCTTCGCCGCCAGGTCTTGCAACGAGCTTGAAGGTCACCATGGCTGCGGAGTGGGTGATGGTCGCTTCCGTAAGCTTGCCAGCCTCTACCGTTACGTCGGCTTCCACTGTGGCGTTCGCATCGCCGTAGGTTGAAACGATGTGGTAGATCCCCGCATTGAGGCGAATGATCCGATTTGGTTTAGCCCCGCTGATGATCTTTGTACGGTTTGCAAACTGATCGCGCTCGTCGGAGTAGATGCGGTAAGTGGCGTTGTTGGGTGCAGGCTGGCGACCATCGACGAGCACCTTGACCCTTAGGCCACCTGCATTGAGAACGAATTGCTCAATGGCCGTGGTGCCCTGCTGTACGGTGATCTGCCGCGTGAGGTGGGCCCGTCCAAAGGCAGCGTTTACGATGTAGCGTCCCGGCTTGAGCTTGACCGTCGGATTGGGAGTTTTGAGAGTTCGTATGAGGTGGGGTTCAGAGGACGTGTTGGGGGCGTCCTCGTAAATGCGCCATGTGATTCCTTTGTCGATTGGCTGGCCGTCGGCGGTCAACAGAGCAATGAGTTTGATCTGACTCTCCGATTGTCCTTCCGCGTTGGTCGCGCCTGGTGTGCGAGGAATGACTGTTGTGTTCGTGGGAGAGGCTGGCTGGGGTGCCGTTGTGGTGCCTGTCTCGGCGGGTACGGCCCCACGAAGATCAATGCCTGTTGGCCAGTCGACTGAGTCTTGTGCATATGCGGGAACGAGAACAGCCAGAGCAAGCACTAGCGTCGCGATAGCGCGCCAGAAGGCGGTCAACATCATTGGTATCAGGTTGATTGTCACCACTGTCTCGCTGGAAGCATGGCTTCGCCAGTGTCACACATACAAGACAACGTCGAATGAGAATGGTCGAAATATGGCTTAAGACCGACAAAATACAGCGCGTGTGGCATCCTACGGCTGTGCAATTTCCACGGTGCGCTCCTCCCCGGCTTTGAGGTCAAATGCAGTTCGTGACCGTCCTCTCCGCGTGTCCAATTCGACGACATAGCGACCCGGCGCCAACAAAAGTGTGGGCTCGGTTTGGGTCGTGCGCACCACGGTTTGGCGGTCGGCATCCTTGATCGCCCAGAAAACGCCACCACTGTCTATGGACGCCTGATTGTTCGCTTTGAGCGTCACCGCGCCCGCTTGAAGCTCAAGAAGAACGTCCTGTGATTGGCCAGGTGAAAGCGCGATGTCCTCGCCCGATTTGATGTTCATCGTACCGGCGGTGGCTTCGACCCGATACCGGCCGGCGGGCAATTCAAATGAGGGATTGGCCGCAACGGTCCGAATGACCTCATGAGGTTTATCGCCGAGGCGCGTGACTTTGTATGTCAACGGTGTGTTGGGGGAGAGGGGGGTGTTTTCGATTGAGGCGGCAAGCTTTACCTCGCCCAGATTTAGCGACAGTGCCTTGCTGACGGTATCACCGGCGCCAAGGGCGATCTGCTCGCGGACTTCACCCCCTCTGGTCCGGGCGATTACATGATACGTGCCGGCCGGCAGTGTGAAGGTGGGCGACTGTGCCGCTGAGCGGGCCACCTCGCGGCGGCCTCCGGGAGCGTAGGGGTCGTCAACGTAGATATTATACGATACCCCGTCGACATTCGCCTTATCCCCGACCGAAAGCTGAAGCTTGCCGGTGCCAAGGGCGGCATCGAAAGTCGTTCCCATGGCGGGTGCGATTTTGACTGTTTGGCGATAGTGCGCGAGCCCATCCCTCACGTCGACGTCGTATTCTCCCTCCGGCAGCACGATCTCGGCTTGGGGCCCGCGACCGATCCAAAGGGGCCGGCCCAGTTTGCTCTCATCCTTGGCGGCCGCGGTTACGGTGAAGATAGGAGTCCGCATTGGCGCGCCGGCTTCTGCCGCTCGTGCCAGCATCTTGAGGACGCCAGCATTGAGATTCACTCGTATGGGCGTGGGAACGTCTGCCTTGACGTCGATGGTTTGGCGGACGCGAGCGAGGCCGAGCTGCGCTTCCACGTCATAGGTGCCGGGTGGCAGTTCCTCGCCGAGTCGAGGCGCGTTGGCTTCGCGGATAAGATCGGCGCCATCGCCAGAGCCAGAAATGCTCCATTGGACCGGGCTCTGCAGAGGCTGGCTGTCCTTGCTCAAAGTCGCAGAAAGATAGAGGCCGGGTGGACCGCTTGGGGTCGCAACAGCGCTCTTTGCGGGAGCCGTCTCGTTCGTTTCGGACATTGGGGTCGCACCGGGCGCCAAATTGGTCAGTCTGACAACCTCGGTGAGAGCTGCGGAAAGTCCCGCTGCATTCTGGGCATTGAATTGCGTGCCACCGGTGAGTTTCGCAACACAGCTCATCGCCGTTAGTTTTTCGCGATTGAGCCCGATCCCGATCGGATAGACCTTCAACTGTGGATTTGCTTTGGCGATGGCTTGTGCGGCGCTGCATGCATCCTGGCCGCAATTATCGACGTCATCGTGAAGTAGGATGATGCCGGATGGCTTAGATTTTCCGATCGCTTCGGCGGCCTCGAGCAGCCCGAGGACCAAGGGGCCCTTGCCCGTCGCATTCATTTTGCGAAGCGGCTCGGAGATATTCTCTGTGTTGTTGGGAGCGGGCGGAACGATCACTTGGGCGTCGTTGCAGTTGCCCCGGCGCCGGTGCCCGAACGAGCCAAGGCCAACCTTCGCTTCCGGACTGATCTTGGGTAGTGTCTGGCTGATCGTTTCGCGAGCAATGTCGAACTTGGCGCGCTTGTCATCACCGAGCCGACCCCACATGGATCCCGAACCATCGAGCAGGATCATAACCGTGGGTGCTTCGTCCGCGGCATGGGCGCGGCCGGCCCCGACAGCCACGAGAATGACGAGCATCAGTCTTAGTGGGGACGCATTCAAGATTGCTTTCATTGAGGCCTCATGCGATCGCGGCGCCAGGGCTCTGCGTTGAGCGATTGATTTCACACGATTCCTACTATTATTCGCCCGAGAAGCATTGCTGCAATGGGTAAAATTTCGCGCATGGTAGCACAGCTGGGAAACTCACTAGGGTGGTTGCACGAATTCTGGTCACCGACGGGGAATTTATGGTCCGACCTGCGCGTGTTGGACTTGCCGCGCACGGGAATTTGAGCTAGCGGCGCGCAAACTGTCCTTCAACGGGTCATCTGATGGAAAATTCCCTTCTTGCGTTTTTGTCGAAGCGTCGCTCGGTCAAGCCGGACCGTCTCATAGCACCGGGACCAAGCCCCAGCGAGCTAGAGACAATCCTGACGATTGCAGCGCGTGTTCCCGATCACAAACGCTTGGTTCCTTGGCGTTTCGTGGTTCTAGAGGGGGACGCTCGCGCAAGGTTGGGAGAAATCATTGAGCAGGAGTGTGTTGAGCAAGAACCTGAGCCACCCTCTGAGATGCGTCGTGCGGCGGAGCGCGGGCGGCTAGCGCGTGCCCCGCTTGTCGTCGCCGTCGTATCGCGGGCCGAACCTCGCAAAGGCGTGCCCGAATGGGAGCAGATTCTTTCGGCAGGTGCTGCCGCTTTCAATCTATGCCTCGCCGCGAACGCGCTGGGGTATGGCACATCGTGGCTGACGGAGTGGATCGCTTACAATGCGCGTGTTGGTTCTGCGCTTGGTCTTTCCGGCAACGAGCGCATCGCCGGCTTCGTTCACATAGGCACCCCGGCGGAACCGCCAGAAGAGCGCGAGCGGCCTGTGCTGCGGGAAATAGTGACGCACTGGCAGGGCTGATACGCGGCGCATGTTTCGCGCTGAGTGACGCCAAATCCTAATAACGGAATTGCTCAGCGAGCACGCGCTCGTCCAGACTGTGGTCGGGATCGAACATCATAAAGAGTTCGACGTTGCGCGCTTTCTCGACTTCGACACGTGTAACGCCGCGTATCTCGTCGTGATCGGCAACCGCACTGACGGGGCGCTTCTCCGGCTCGAGCACCTGAATTGAGATGTGTGCCTTATTGGGGAGGAGCGCACCGCGCCAGCGGCGCGGCCGGAACGGACTGATTGGTGTCAGTGCGAGCAATGGCGCGTTTATGGGGAGGATGGGACCGTGTGCCGAAAGGTTGTACGCCGTTGAGCCGGCTGGCGTGGCAATCAGGACGCCATCGCAAACGAGTTCGTCCATGCGCACAGTCTCGTCTACTGAAACCCTGAGTTTGGCGGCTTGGTGTCGTTCGCGGAACAGCGAGACCTCGTTTATCGCAAGCCCTTTGTGCGCCTTACCGGCCCGATCGTAGGCGAGCATAGCGAGGGGATGGATGCGGCTGATCTCAGCGGCTGAGAGTCTTTCGCGCAGATCGTTCTCGCTATAGTCATTCATCAGGAACCCGACCGAGCCGCGGTTCATGCCGTAGATCGGGATACCGTCATTCATGAAGCGATGGAGGGTCTGCAGCATGTGACCATCCCCGCCTAGGGCGACAATGGCGTCCGCCTCAGAGACGTCGGTCAGGCCATAGCGGGCAACGAGACGGTTGCGAGCCTCAATGGCCTCGGGCACTTCGCTTGCGGTGAAGGCAATTTTCTCGAATGTTCGTTTTGGCTTTGGCATGTTGTGTTTGTGGTAGTCCGCAGGACGCAAAGCGTGGAGGCTCGCTCAAGTGCTCGAAAACGACAAGCCTATTCTCATTTACTCTACGTTTCCTTCCATCGAAGCGGCCGAAAAGGCAGGAGCTGAGCTCGTCGAAAAGCATCTTGCCGCGTGCGTTAATATCATTCCCGGCATGACTTCTATCTATCGTTGGGAGGGGGCATGCCAGCGCGACAGCGAGATCGTCATGATCATAAAGACCCGCAAGGGTCTCGCTGAAAGCGTGATGGCAAGTGTAAAGTGCGTGCACCCCTACACGACGCCGGCACTGCTTGTCGTCCCCGTCGAAGGGGGCTCGGGTGCCTATATCGACTGGCTTATTGAGGCAACCGCCGACGGCAAGACGTGAGAGGAAACGGACAGGGCGGACGCTCGTCCGTCAGCAAGCAGGGCGACCCAGTCATCGCTTGAGGGGTAGGGTGGTGCTGCAACTGGTGCTCGACCGCCCTTACTAATAGAGGCCGCCGAGTGTCTGCATCATGTAGTAATTCGGCGTGCCGCGCGAAACACGACCGCGCCTGCGCTTCTTCGTGCTCGCTCGCTTTGTCGTCTTCTTCTTTGCTGCTCGGGGCGATGCAACCGGTGCGGAGTTCCAACTATTCCTCTCCTCGCTCAATGCGGCGGAGCGTGTCTCCGGGCCAGCCGGACCGGTGATCATTGGTTCACTAAGTCCATCGGCAGCGAATGGCTTGGGACCACCGATCGCCATACGGCCTGGTAGAGCGCGGTTCGAGTTGGAGATGACGCTTGTTCCCACCGGTGTAAGCGGACGCCGGACCGCAGGGCGTGGCGGTGGCACGGCAGCGAGTTTGTTCTGCCAGGGCAATGTCTCGTCGGAGGATCTTGCAACCTGTTGGGGTTGACGCGCCTCCTGAGTGATGATGGCGTTTGGCATGCAGCGGCCATTGGAAGCGAGCGTCTGCCCGTCCGGGCATCTGTCGCAGCGCCGCCCTTTGTTGGCGTTGAGCAACGAGAGCAGGACGTAATCGGGATCGTCAACCGGAAGGGCCGCATTGATGCGCGTCGTGAATTCGCCCATAGCATACTTGGAGCCTGAGCCCCAGGAGCCGTCGATGCGGCCGAAGTAACAACCCGCTTGCTTCAGCTCACGTTGCAGGGCGACGATGAGTTTGTAGCGGCTTGCCGCGTCTTTGGGCCGTAGTGAATTGAGTGTAACCCTGGTCGCTGGTACGCCGGGCGCGCTACGCGCAACGGTCTTCCAGTTTCCAATTGCCGGTTGTTGAGTGGATGTGAGGGCCACCGTTTCGATTCGCGCGCTTGGTGCAGTTCCATTGCGCGTGGCAACGGGTACTCTTTCGCGGCTCGCGAGTGCCTTGGGCTTCTGCTGTGGCATGACCAGCGGAACGTTGGGCGAAAAAGTGCGCAGTGTTTTCGCTGTCGTAAGTACGCCTGTTGCGTGCCTTGCAGACGGATGCATCTCGGATTTGCGCGTGACGTTATCAAGCGCGGTGCGGCTGTCCACTGGGGCGGGCAGATACACAAAAACACCGACGCCGATGCCGGCCAATAGGACAAGACCGCTGAGGCTACGCAAAACGCTACTCCTCTCAGCTCCGTCACTTCAGTATTGCAGGCGCGCCCTTCCAGGCTGTGGCGGGCGGGGTGGGGGACCTATGGCATGTTCCTATCTCGGGGCCATGACAATGGTGTTAAACGGCTGCAACGCAATCGAAGCTTAGGGGCAATTGGTAGTTACACAGAAAGACTAAGTCCGACGAGGCGTGGATGCAACCGAAAAGCCGCTAACTGTAGGGCTGAGCATATCTTTTTTGAATTTGAGATCGCGTGCACCATGCGTCGGCGCGACGACGTGCGACGTCTGCAGTGCATCAAGATGGGCGCAATTTTATGCAAGGCGATGGCTAACAACGTACGAAGAACGCGGCCGGATATCCCCAAGCGCATGTGCAAAACGCGGCACAAGAGTGGATAAGCCGTGCGCAATGTCTCAGCATCATGTGCGCTTTGAAGCGACGTCATGAACGCATGAACAGAGAGCTCGTTTGCGGCTGCCGGGCTAGCTTGCTGATTCTCTTAACAAAAGATTACGAATCGGGTAGCAACGGCAACTGAGGGGCTTGTATTGCGTCTATTACTTGTCGCCATTGCTTATGAGGGAACCTTTTGCACAGGCGGACTCCAGCGGCGATATCCGCAGTGCCTGATCACCCTGAAGCATTGGCTTTCGCTCTCACTGCACTGCCCGAAGTCGGGCTCATCGTTTTGCCGGATGCCATTGGGGATGGCGCCGGGGCTCACAGAACGAAGGAGCATCCGCCGTCAGGCCGATGCAGGATGTTGCGCGTACGAGCGAGAAGATCTGCCGTTCACCCTCCCTCCAGATCGACAAGATTGACGCCGGCTATTTGTGCGTGCTGACCGGCGATCCGATAAAGAGAGGGCAAACATGAGGCATGCTCTAGGCGTGTTAGGGGTTCTGGCAGCTGGCGTACTACTCGCTGTATCTGCTGCTATGAACTGGCGATTTGGCTTCAGTCTCGGACGTACCGAGTTTGACGGCCAGATCTATGGTGCGGCCAGCGCGGCCGCCGACTGCATGAAGGCGCTCGTACCGTTCTTCTTCTTCGCCGCCATTCGTAACAGAATATGGTCGCAGGCAGCCGCCTCGGCCCTGGTCTGGACTGTGGTTATGGCGTACTCGCTGACGTCGGCACTTGGCCACGCAGCGTTGAACCGGTCCGATTCAACAGGCCAGCGTGCTGCAGACGTGCAGACCTACAAGGATCATCGGGCCGATCTGGCGCGAGCTCAGGAGCAACTCTCCTGGATCCCGCAACACCGCCCTGCTCAGGCGGTGCAGGCCGATATCGAAACGGTCAAGAACGAGCGGCGATGGCGAATGTCCAGCGGCTGCACCGATGTGACCACAAGCAAGAGCCGTGCATTCTGTGAGGGGTATCACAGTCTGCAGGCCGAGCTTGCGTCCGCGGAACAGGCGAACGTGCTCGAAGCCCGTATCGCCGACACCCAAACAAAACTGGCTGAGACGAGCGGCGGCTCGGTCATGGCTGAGGCGGACCCGCAAGCTGCGGTTCTCACCAAGCTCGCGGCGGTGATCGCGCCGTCCGTCAAGGTGGAGGACGTACAGACCGCGCTCACGGTCTTTATCGCGATGCTGTTGGAGGTGGGCTCAGCCTTCGGCATGTACATCGCTTTTAGCCAGTGGCGACTTTACGATCGCTACACGCCAGCCGCGCCGAGGATGGCGCCGGCCAGCACCGTTGCGGCACCGGCGCCAGCGCCAGTGGCGGCTCAGAAGGCCGTTGCGATCGCCAAGCCACGTTCCGGGGCGAACGACAATAGGACTGCTCCGGCTGCACGACTTGTCGCTCCCGAAAACGACGTGGAGCGCTTCTACAAAGAGAGGATAGATACACAGGATGGATCGAGCTTAACTGCAACTTCGCTGTATGAGGACTACTGTGAGTGGTGTGAAGAACAACACAAAGAGCCGCTGGCACTCCCGACATTCGGAAGGGAGTTCGGCGATCTCGGAGTCCAAAAAGCAAAAGTCGCAGGAAGGGTGCGGTACATAGGCATTGCGCTTAAGTCCGCTGCCGAGCTCGAGGAGGATAAGAAGCTGCCGGCCTTAGGCAAGAAGGCCGCCTAGAGATAGGCAGTTGAGGGAAGGGCCGCGAAAGCGGCCTTTCTTGTTTTTGGCGTTTGGGAAGGGCCGCCCTAAGGGCAGCCCTTTTTGCGTTTTGGTGTTGTGACCCCAATCGCACCGCGATCGATGTCGCAGGCCTTCTACACGATCGTCCGCTCGACCTCCGAAAGCGTCCGTCTTCATGCCATCAGACGTTGCCTGCTAAGGGCCATTAGCAGGCATGAAGCGGGGCCGCGAAAAGAGACGTCATTAAAGCGCCTTACCCCTTAGCCTAATGAGCGACAATTGGCGCGCGGCGTAGCACACTTTGGCATGACCTGGGGAGATCTCCGAATGACCGCGAGACGTAGTTTTTTCAGGGCAGCGCTGCTCGCCTCATTCGGGCTCATGGTGGCAACTAACCCCGCTCTGGCTGAGCAGCAGGTTAAGCTCAGCGCGGCGGAAATAGAAAAGGTCGGAGAAGAGGCCATCGTCTACGGCCTGCCGATGTCGATGTTCTACAGCATCATGAATGCCTACGCGATCGACAAGGATTCGGGCCAGTTCAAGGCGCCGTTCAATACGATCGCCAATGAGCCCAAGGTATACACGCCCGCCGACACTGCGATCGTCACACCTAACAGCGACACGCCCTATTCGTGGCTGTTCCTGGACCTGCGCGCCGAGCCGGTTGTGCTCTGCGTGCCTGAGATCGAGAAGGACCGCTACTATTCGGTCATGCTGACCTCGCAGTACACTTTCAACTTCGGCTATATCGGTAGCCGCGCCAGCGGCAACGGCGCCGGCTGCTACGCGGTTGCCGGGCCTGCCTGGAAGGGCGACACCCCCAAAGGGGTCAAGAAGGTTTTTACCTCGGAGACGGATTTCGCTCTCGCTACTTATCGCACCCAACTGTTCAACGCGGCCGACATCGACAATGTGAAGGCGATCCAGGCGAAGTATGAGGTCAAGCCGCTCTCGGCGTTCCTCGGCCAGCCGGCACCTGCGGCGGCTCCTTCAATCAAGTGGCCGAAAATCGACAAGGCCACGGAGAAGAAGGACGTCCTCGGTTACCTCCCCTTCCTGCTCCAGTTTGCCCCGGCGACCGGACCTGCTGCGGTTGAAGTCCCGCTCCGAGAGAAGTTCACTTCGATCGGCATCGAGGCCGGCAAGCCATTCCCGACCGTGGCCCTAACCGACGCCGGCAAGGCGGCGCTCGCCGAGGCCGGCAAGTCCGCCGAAGAGGCGATCAAGCTCAAGATCGAGAAGATGGGCAAGCTGGTTAACGGCTGGATCGTCGTGAACTCGGGAATCGGCGACCGCGCCGTCTATGACGGCGACTTTACGCAGCGTGCTGCCGTGGCGGTGGCCGGCATTCTGGCCAACGATCCGGCGGAGGCGGTGTATCCGATCACGCGCCAGGACGGCGACGGCCAGCCACTAGACGGGTCCAAGGCGAATTACACGCTGACCTTCCCTGCAGGCGCGCTCCCCCCCGTCAACGCCTTCTGGTCGGTGACAATGTATGACGGCAAGACGCAGCTCCTCATCAAGAACCCAATCGATCGCTATCTGATCAACTCACCGATGCTGCCCGAGCTGAAAAAGAACGAAGACGGCTCGCTGACGCTTTACATCCGGAGCGACGAACCCACCGACCCGGCGCAGAAGACAAACTGGCTACCGGCGCCGGACGGCCCGATCTACATGGTAATGCGTCTTTACTGGCCCAAGGAAGCCGCGCTGAAGGGCGATTGGCAGCCGCCGGCGGTTATGCCCGCGCAGTAGCGCGTCGATGATTTTCGCTTGGGGTCATAAGCAGACTCTTTGACCAGCACCATTTTTAGTCGGCTTTAGCCCCGAAAACGGACATCCAGACAGATGTTGCTGGTCGTGTCTCAGCCGTGAGTCAAGCTCCCAAAAAGGAAGCTGCGAATCATGCGCTACGAACTCAGTCACTACGAAGCTCGCCGCCAACTATCTCGCCTTCATCAAACTGGCCTGCATTCGCCTATGGCTGCGCGT
>Ga0315534_1001155_pt1 | contig 18306 bp, 21 predicted proteins | sample SalMarSW160240MG_FD_203094 | JGI IMG/M metagenome (GOLD analysis project Ga0315534, IMG submission 203094) | Salt marsh sediment microbial communities from the Plum Island Ecosystem LTER, Massachusetts, United States - Salt Marsh Sediment SW1602-40 ... | reverse complement strand
TCATCCAAAAGCAGCAGAGCCAAAGATTAGTCCATTAGATTTATTTCTAAGTGCTTATTCTGTTTTCGAGAAAGCACCTTCGAAAGATTTATCAGCCGGCTCATCCTTGTTAGCTATGCGGCAGGCCATTGATGAGGCAATCAATTTACTGTTTGAAATGAGATCTCATCGAGCCAATTTAATTAAGCAAAAGGGTATTTCGATGCGTTGGGCGAAGGTATATGAAATTGGTGGCCAACTCCGGGATGACTCTATTCTAAAAGACCAAGTTGTAAATTGGGCAGACGACTGTATCGATATTTGGGAAAGAGATCTTATTCCATCAAAAGCTGGGGAAATCAGTAGAGAAGAACAAGAACGTCGATTAGTTCGAGCAACGCATTTCTTAATCAGCTTTCTAGGGGGGTTGGATCCTGAGAAATTGAATAGATTCTAGTTATTTATCCGAATATTTATACCCGTATTTAATCTGCCATAATTGCCACTCGGCGCTGATGTAATCCTGGGCTCGATCAAGCGCTTCCCGGATCTCGAGCACTTCCTCCTGCGCTGACCAGACTACAGGACCCATGGCCGGAGACGAGTGCTCCACGTGCCACAACCTGAGCATAACTATATCCAGCTGTAGCTTGGCGTTGGCGATCGCTGCCAGGGCGTTCTCTATGCGTTCACGCCGGCGTTCTTCTCGATCAGTAGCTCGCATAATCTCAAGGCTGCTGTTCGTAATACGCCCTCAGCTTTTCGGGCGGGATATGGGGACCCTTGGAGAGTGCCCACTCTGCCCAGGCAGCCAGGATCCGGAGGCCGAAGGTCCGCTCCGGCTCCGGCCATTCAAGCAGGTATTCAAGCCCCGATCGCTTGAGCTCGTCGACTCCTTCGAAGGCGGCTGAAAGCCGGCTCAGTTTTTCGATCGGTCCATCGTTGGGGTCTACCTGGATCTGCAGGCGCCGTGTGTGGTTTTCCAGGATCTCCTGGCCAAGTTGGCCACTGTTGCGGGTTTTCGACATCGGAATCCTCCTCCTAGAGCGCTAAACGGCTGCCCCGTTACTGAGACAGCCGCTGGAGGGATTCCGTGTTAGGATACGGTAGGCTCCTGTGCTGGCTAGGTCAGCGTTGGGGCTTAGGGCCTGGGAGGTGGTACCACACCGACCAGGTCCGTTCTTTGGGTTAAGTGCTTGTGTATATTACAGGCAGTATACAGAAATAAAAAGGGGTTGTCAACAAGATACTACTTTCCCCTGCGTGGGTCATTTTTTTCATAACCTTGATCTCTGACCAATTGTTTATATTCATCGACTGAATTCGGCTCTACAAGCCAAACATGGCCATACTTCTTGCCCTTCAATCGCCCGGCACGTAGCATCTCTCGAATCGTTTCAGGATGATAATCCAGGATCTCAGCTGCTTCTTCTGTGGTCAGCCAGGGCATGGTTGAAGTTCACCTCAGATAGAGTATATACTCTAGTGAGCATCACAACAAAGATAGGAGGGATAAAGAAGATGGAAAAATTACTAGAATTCCTATGTGGGGTTGACCTTTAGGCTAACATAATTGGGGGCGTAATTGCTGCTGCACTTATAGCGTTCTTTACTCTCTATCGAGATCGAAGGGAACAGATGATCCTTAAAGATCTGATAGAGATTATGGGCCGAGCGATCGTTCATAGAAATACTGGTGAGCGGGGAAATTATTCTGATGCAAAGAAATGGATTGAGCAAGCTGATGCCATAGAGAAAGAAGCTATAGCTAAAGCAAAGAAACTCTCACCTACTGCCGGTTCTCTTGTGGAATGGTTGGATCGTCTCGAACCAAAGCCAGTAAAGGGTGATGTAGGGCATTATATTGCCATTCTATCAACAGTAATTAAAAGGGTTCGCGGTCTCATGGAGCGATATTCCTAACATAATGCAATTCCGCAATTCCAGCTGAGTTGGTTAAAACCAACTTGTATACCTATGATGATTCGTGGAACACAGGAGTCGATGCAAGTATGAAATCACATGAGATTGAAGCCTGGGCTTTAAGTGTCATTGATAGAGTCAACGCACACGAGCCAGACGAAGATTTCTTGGTTGAATTAAAATCGTCTTGGCCTGATGATCATGCAAAAACAGCGCGACAAATAGCAGGTCATGCCAACGCTGCAAGAGGAGAGAATCTTCTTTGGCTTATTGGTGTCAGTCAACGTCGAGGAGTTGTGGGGGTCGATCGCCATGAGCTAGCAACTTGGTACGATCAGGTGAAATCCAACTTCAATGGAATCCCTCCAGCAGTGATTGATAGGAATTTGGATGTTGAAGGCAAGACTGTTGTAGCGTTGCTTTTTGATACTAGCTATAGCCCATATGTCGTCAAGAATCCCAGGTTTAATAAATCAGGAGGGGGATGGGTGGAGTTTGAAGTACCATGGCGTGAACATACATCTACCAGGAGTGCCACACACAATGATCTAATAAAACTCCTCGTCCCAATACAAAAAATGCCTGTCTTCGAGATTCATGAGTCTGAGTTAGGTTTAGAACAATCTGCCAATTTTCCTTGGACTCTTGAAATGCACCTTTATATATACCCGAAATCTGAAGGCACATTATTTATTCCATTTCACCGTTGTGAAGTATGTGTAGAAGTTCCCGGATGCTTAGAATCAACAATATTTGAAAATGTGATACTCAGGCCTCCATTTGCAGGGGATCTTCAGCCATACCGTGATTCTCTAACTATCAGAGCTACACATAACGAAGTATGTGTAAACGGGCCGGGAAAGATTATCCTTTATTCGGGCTATATGGGCAAAATCCCTGGAACAGATCATAGTGAGAATGCTAAGGTACAAGTGAAGATCATGCCTGCAGATGTAGAAAGGCCAGTAACATTCGAAGTGGTTCTCCAACCTTCAGAACCATATAATAATCAAATCGCGAGATGGCTAACAATTGAGTAATCCTGTAGAAGAATTTATTTGTCATAGGTTTTCCTGTTTTATCAATAGATAAAGCCAATCGCTTTTGTCCTTTGGTCAATTCGTCCCATCCCTTCCTGGCGCTTACTGGACCCAATTAAAGGCACGTGACCAGCTGTCATTACATAGGGGCCCAGCTGGCCACGTCCAGGAGGTTTTGGCCATGGCGCCGCCGCGCATGCACGCCATGGCCGATGAAAATGATACAGCCGCTAAGACACGGGTGCCTTTCGCGGATGACCCCTAACGATCGAAGAGTCGTATACTGCTCCGGAGGCGGATTGCCGGAATCACGATCTCGTCGGGTAAACATTGGCATTTACCGCACTTTGGTAGAGAATAAGGTGTAGCGATTCGCTTCGAACGGAGAGGACAGCCATGCGAACTTTCCAATGGATCCTTATTTATTTGATCGTCATCAGTCTGGCGCTCGGCGCCTGTGCTGCGCCTGCGCGGACGGCCGCACCTGAGGTTCCCGACCAATCGTCGCCGACATCCTACACTCCGTTCCCCGGTGAGACGCCGCTCTCGACGCTTACCCCTACCATCGAGGAGCCCACGTCTGAGCCGACGTTGCCCACAGCGACTCCCGAAGACTGCACGCCCGATTCGGAATTCGTCGCCGATCTCACCATTCCGGATGGCACCCTAATCAAGCCGGGCGACAGCTTCACCAAAACCTGGCGCATACGCAACACCGGCACATGTACCTGGAACCGGGAATATACCTGGGAGCAGATCAACGCAGCGGACAATCGCCTCTTCGCTTTGGAACCGGTCACGCCGCTCGCCGGCGAGGTCCCGCCCGGAGAAACGCTCGACATCAGCGTCCTGATGGTCCTGCACGAGCGTGCGGATTTGGGGAGCACGCAGATCGCCCGTTTCCAACTGCGCAGCCCCTCCGGCGAATTTTTTGGATCGCGTCCGTATACGAAGGTGTATGCCGTGGACGGCCGCGGCCGCTGTCCGTCGGGGACGGCCGACCTGCTGGTATATATTCACCTGGACGATCGATACTGCTTCCTGTACCCGCAGACACACGAAACGAGCATCGGCCAGGACGGCACGCTCTACGTCAGCCTTCCGGCGCCTGCAGGTTCGACGGAAGAACTGCTTCCCAGTGTGAGCATACACAACCAGGGTGACACCGGTGGGCTCGATCTGACGGCCTGGGCCGAGCAGCAAATCGAAGCTGCGCAGGATCCCGGCCATCCGGCGGATAAAACGCTCATTTGGCTGGGCCCCCTCACCGCTTTCGCCACCGAGGATTTACCGGGGGCAAGTTCGGCGTTGAACGTATACCTCGTGCATGATGATGTCGGGTTCGAGATCGTCGTCATGCCGCTGGACGGAAGCTACGGCGCGGACACTTCCGAACTGTGGGAGATCATCCGCAATTCCTTCGTGTTCTATGCACCATGAGGGTAGATAAACGATTGCGTGTAGCCATTAATATATGATGAGGTGAAGTGCATGGAAACGATCCAGGTGCGCACCCGATCGCGCGACGAGATGCTGGAGATCACCGCCGAGGTACGCGCCTGCGTGCGCGATTCGGGGATTTCCAACGGGGTGGTCGATGTCTTCGTGCCGCACACCACGGCGAGTATCACCATCAACGAGAACGCCGATCCGACGACCGAGGCCGACATCCTCGCCGATCTCGAGCGTCTGATCCCCTGGCGGCAGCCTTACTACCGTCACATGGAAGGCAACAGCGCCGCGCATCTCAAGGCCAGCCTGGTGGGCTCGTCCGTACGCATCATCCTGCAGGAAGGCCGGCTGGTGCTGGGCACCTGGCAGGGGATCTTCTTCTGCGAGTTCGACGGCCCTCGAAGCCGTAAGGTTCACGTACATATCACGCCCGGCTCGTCGCTGGTCTGAAGAAATCGGTTACATCATCCTGATTTATAACCAAATTCGCATACTTATTCGTCATCGCTTGGCGCTTGCCGGATTGAAATTTTCTGGTCGAGTGCGGTGTGAATTATGTCGCCGTGCCCCAGGAAGGGGCGGAATCCCCTTCGTAGTCTCCGGTCAGAAGTGCCCTCGATAGAAAATTTCTATACCCCCTGATTGAAAAGTTGAAAGTCAATTGTGACGGAATTCACTAACTTGCGCATGGCGCGCCGAGTAGACTGTGCTTGGATCGTAATCCGCAAACAGCGCAGGCACGAGTCTCGTGCCCGCTGGCTCACACGAGACGGCAGCGTCGAAGCGAAAGGCGCGCCGTTCATAGGAGGTCAAGATGTCGAACGGGAATTTGGAGAACCTGGAAGTCGCCAAGGTCATCGATGCGCGCAGCAGCGCCTGTCCGGGACCGCTGCTCGAAGCCAAGAAAGCCATCGGTGCCGTTAAAGTGGACGAAGTGTTGGAAATCTGGTCCGGAGATCCACGCACCAAAGAGGACATCCCTCGCTGGGCTTTAAAAGTCGGACACGAATTTCTGGGTGTTTTGGATGCCGAGGGATACGAACGTATTTTCGTCAAGCGATTGAAGTAAAGGTGTCCGCCATGGAGACATCGACGAAGCCCAAGATACTGATCTTGGCATCATTATCGGGCGGTTATGCCGGAGCGGATTCGGTCGGACAGGCGCATCGGGATTACGCCGCGAACACGTATATTCTGCCCGTGCGATCCCCGGCGATGTTTTCCCCGGATTTCTACCTGCAAGCCTTCGCGGAGGGAATCGACGCCATCCTGGTGATGTACAGCGGCACCGATTGTCCCTACGAAGGGGCATCGGACGTGACGGCGCAGCGCCTCAACGAAACCTACCCCTTGATGAAGGAACGCGGTATCGACACGCGGCGCTTGAAGCTCGTGGCGATCTGCACGGTGTGCACGGATTCCTTCATGCGCGAAATCCAGCGCATGAACGACGTGCTTGCCGAAATCGGTCCCGTGGCGAACGAACTTTCGAAACAGCCGGTTCATTAATCCAATTCAAATGATGTAAGTTGCGGAAAGGGTGTGCGTATGGCCCGAGAAAAAATCAGCGTGGACGTGATGGTCGTCGGAGGCGGAATCGCGGGCATGCAAACGGCACTGGACCTCGCCGACCAGGATTTTCAGGTTGCACTCGTGGAGAAGGAGCCCAGCATCGGCGGGAAGATGATCGCCTTGAGTAAAGTCTTCCCAACGCTGGACTGCTGCAGCTGCATCACCACGCCGAAGATGTCCGCGGTGGCGCATCACGAGAACATCCGCTTGATGACCTACACCGAAGTGCAATCCGTCACCAGGGAGGGGGGACGGTATCAGGCGCAGTTGGTCAAGCATCCGCGTTACGTGGATGAGGAACTCTGCACCGGATGCCGCCAGTGCGAATACGCTTGCCCGATCGATTTGCCGGCCGCTTTCGATCTGGGATACGGCGCGCACCGCGCCATCCGCGTTCCTTTCTCTACGGCGGTTCCGCAATACGCCGTGCTGGATATCGAACACTGCTTGCTGTGCGGGAAATGCGAGAAAGTCTGTCCCGTGTCGGCGATCGATTTCAGCCAGACCGATCAGTCGATCCAACTGGAGGCCGCTGCGGTCGTGCTCGCCACCGGCTTCGAGACCACGCCCCGCGACGCCAAAGCGGAATACGGCGGGGGTGAATTCCCCAACGTGATCGACGCCCTGTTCATGGAACGCTTGCTCGCCCCGACGGGCCCGTACGGACACGTGCTGCGTCCCGGAGACGGCAAGGAGCCGGGCTCGATCGGCTACGTGCAGTGCGCCGGTTCGCGCGACTGCACCCTGGGCGTGGAATACTGTTCGCGAGTCTGCTGCATGTACGCCATCAAGCAAGCTCAACTGCTCTCCGGCGCCTTGCCGCTGGCGGACATCACCATCTATTACATGGACATCCGCACTTTCGGCAAGGGCTACGAGCAGTTCTACAAAAACGCCCAGGCGATGGGCATCGAATTCATCAAAGGCAAGGTTGCCAAGATCACGCAGGACGAAGAACAGAACCCGATCGTGCACGTGGAAATGGTCGACCTGACTCCACGCTTGCTTCAGAATCCCCACGACCTGGTGGTGCTGTCTGTGGGCATGCTGCCCAAGTACGATCCTGCCTCGATCTACGGCGTCGCAACGGCGGAGGACGGTTTCATTGAATCTCCGTCTGCCAACATAGCCCCCATGCTGACCAACCAGCCCGGCATCTTCGCCACCGGGGCGGCGACCGGGCCGATGGACATCGTCGACAGCATCATTATGGCGAGCGCCTGCGCAGTGGAAACTTCCGCATACCTGCGCAGCAACGGACGGAAAGGCACTTCCGCCTCCGAGAACCGCAGTTCGCAAAAGGAAAGGCTCCATGCCTGATAAAACGGATACGGGACAAAAGCACATGACAGCATCTGAATTCAAAGATGAAGAGATCCGCATCGGTGTATACACCTGTTACTGCGGTGGGAACATCAGCGACGTCGTCGACTGCGAACGCGTGGCCAAAACGCTGGCCGCATTACCCAACGTCGCGGTTTCGCGCACCAACATGTCCATGTGCTCCGATGCTGGCCAGGCGCAGATCGAAGAGGACATCCGCGAGAAGGGCGTCAACCGCGTGGTCATCGGCGCCTGTGCGCCTTCGCTGCACGAGTTGACGTTCCGGGGCACTCTCGAACGTGCGGGATTGAACCCTTACCTGTATTACCACGTCGGTTTGCGGGAACAATCCAGCTGGGTGCACCATGACGACCCTGAGCACGCCACGGAGAAGTCCATCCGTCTGATGGCTTCCGGGATCGCCAAGGCGCGTCTGCTCGATCCGCTGCAGCCCTTCCTGTTGGAAGCCAAACAGCACGCCCTGGTCATCGGCGGCGGCGTGGCCGGCTTGCGCAGCGCGCTGGACATCGCCCGAAACGGCATTCAGGTCACGCTGATCGAAAAGACGCCCTTCCTGGGTGGACATGCGGCGCAGCTCGAAAGCGTGTTTCCCACGGGAGAGCGTGCGCGCGATCTGTTGGACAAGCTGATTCGCGAGGTAACGGGCAACGAGAACATCACCGTTCTCACCCAGGCCAAGTTGGTTCAAGCCAGCGGCTACGTGGGTGATTTTCAGGTTCAAATCGAGCAGGACTCTCGCGGCGTCAGCGAGGAAAATGCGGAAGTCGCCATGCGTGCCTGTGAGCGGACCGTACCCGATCCTTTCAATTACGGCTTAACCGAACGGAAATTGATCTATCGGCTGTATCCCGGTTGTTACCCCTCCACGCCGGCCGTGGATTGGGAGAATTGCCCGGACGGTCAACTCGAGCTGAATCTCGATGGGAAGCAATTGGTCTTGAAAAACGAACCACGCACGATCGAACTCAACGTCGGCGCCATCGTGGTGGCCACCGGGTTTGACCTGTACGAGCCTCGGCGGGGTGAGTACGGTTACGCTGAAATACCCGAAGTCATCACGCTGCCCCAGCTCATTCGGCACCTCTCACTGCTCGATCAGGGGGAAACACTCACCTGGAATGGGCATGCGGTCCGCGATCTCGCCTTGATCCATTGTGTCGGCAGCCGTCAGGTCGAGGGCGTGCACGAGCCGCAGGCAGACGGCGACGTCAACAATTACTGCTCGCGCTACTGCTGTACGGCGTCGCTGCACACGCTCGATGATATTCACGAACATTATCCGCATGTCAATATCTACGATCTCTACCAGGACATCCGCACCTACGGCCGCGGCCACGAAGTCTATTACCGCAAAACGCTGGAGAACTTGGTGCGCTTCATCCGCTACCGCGGGGAGGACATACCCGTCGTGAAAGCGGCTGCGGAAGGCGACAGCCATCCTGTGTTGGTGGAAACCGTCGATTCGCTCACCTGGGGCGAGACGATCGAGATCCCGGTCGATCTCGTCGTCCTGGCGGTGGGCATGATGCCGCGCAACGTCGACGATTTAGTCCAAATGCTGAAGATATCGAAGGGCACCGACCGCTTCCTGTTGGAAGTGCACCCCAAGCTGCGGCCGGTCGAAACGGCGGTACCGGGTGTGATTTTGGCCGGTACGGCGCAGAGCCCGATGAACATCCAGGAAAGTTGCGCGGCGGCCAAGGCGGCGGCTGCGAAAGTTGCGGTTCTGCTGGGCAAGGGAAGCGTCAAACTCGAACCCTTTGTAGCCAGCGTCGATGCGGCGCGCTGCACGGGCAGTGGCAAATGCGTCGAGATTTGTGCCTACGAAGATGCCATCAGCCTGGAAACGTTCTCCGATAACGGACGTGAGCATAAGGTTGCTGTCGTGACGCCAGCGAATTGCGCCGGCTGCGGCGTTTGTGTCAGCGCCTGTCCGGAAGGCGCCATCGACGTTCAGGGATGGACCTTGAAGCAGTACGTATCGATGGTGCAGGCCATCGGCGCGGATTACAAAATGCCGGCGGAGGTGGAAGCATGAGCGACAAGGTGGATAAAAAAGCGCGCACGCAGATGTTGAAGGCGCTGCGCGAGAAATTCGAAGCGAGCGTGGAAACGACACGCGAGCTGCTGAAAACTCAGCAGAACGTGCGGCGTGACATCCAAAAAGCGCTTGCCGCTGAACCCAAGACCGTTCCGCAGACGGCAGAAGAGATTGGCTTGCCGGCGAATGAGGTGCTCTGGCACGTGATGGCGATGAAGAAATACGGGCTGGTCGTAGAAAGCGACATGCAGGGTGATTACTACACGTATCAAATGGCGAAGGAGTCTTGAGCATGAGTCAGCGCGTCGATGCAACGCTTCTCAAAGAGATCAAGCAGTACGGGGCTGTGAGTATCGAGAAATGCTTCAACTGTGGGAACTGCACGGCCATCTGTCCCTTGACGAGCGACGATCATCTCTTCCCGCGGGACATGATTCGCTATGCACAGCTGGGGTTGAAGGACCGTTTGCTGCAGAGTACCGACCCGTGGCTCTGTTATTACTGCGGCGACTGTTCGCGCACCTGCCCGAAAGAAGCGGAACCTGCCGAGACGATGATGGCCATGCGGCGCTGGCAAACGGCGAAATACGATCAATCCGGGCACGCTGAAAAAATGTATACCTCTGAGCGGGAAGTCGGAAAGGCCATCGTACGCACGGCGCTGCTGCCGCTCGTGATCTTGGCGATTTATCACATCGTGACGGGGTTCTCCAACATCCTCGCTGATCGGGTGGCATTGAATTCGTTTGCCCCTGTGATGTGGGTTTGGGCGATCGTGCTTTTACACTTTGGTCAATTGGGATTGCGGCTCTTCCGCAACGCCAGCAACATGTTCCGGCACGTCATGCGCCTTGACGATGGGAACTCAGCGAATATCCCCATCGGAATTTACGTCCAGGAATTCAAGAACTTCATCCTGCATAGCCTGACTCAGAAGCGCTGGCTCGAATGCGGCGAAGATCGCAGCCGCTGGTTGAAGCATCTGATCTTGATCAGCGGGTACGCCATGATGCTGGTTTTGGTCGTCGGGCTGTTGTGGTGGTTCCAGACCGATGAGTTGTATCCGATCTACCATCCACAGCGTTGGGTCGGCTACCTGGCGACGATATTCCTGCTCTTTGCTTCGGGAGAAGCTTTGATCGGGCGAATGCGCAAGCGTGAAGAAATTCACCGCTTTTCTCACCCGACGGATTGGCTTTTCCCGAGCTTTATTCTGGTGGGCGCTGTAACCGGCATCTTGGTGAATATCTTCCGCTATCTGGCCTGGCCATGGCCGACCTACATCATCTACACCATTCACGTCATGGCGATGGTGGCGATGCTCGATACGGAAGTAGGCATCGGCAAGTGGACGCACCTGATTTACCGGCCGCTTGCCATGTATCTCGAAGCTGTGAAAGCACGGGCTGCCGAACTGCCAAGCCCGGCCACGGCTCCGGCAGCTTAAACCGAAAGTTAAGCATCAAAATCCATTCTATCGATCAGGAGGTTTTCAATGAGTGAAAAGATGGTGGTTGTGTGTAATCATGCCGATCCACCACACGTTATGCCGACTCTGATTATGGGGTCGTCCGGCGTGGCGCTGGACAACGAGGTGATCTTGTTCTTCTGCCCCGGCGGTGCACAAGCGCTGCTCAAGGGCGAGTTGGAGAAGATCGGTACGCCGAAGGGTTTGCCAAATCCCGTCAAGCTGTTCGACACCATCCTCGACCAGGGTGGGGAGATCATCCTGTGCGAATTGGCGCTCGAAAACAAGGGCATCGATCCCAAGGATCTGCGCGACGAGCGCATCGTGATCAAAAATGCGCCATCTTTCTTGTTGGACGCAGAAGGAGCGAATATTACGCTCACCTTCTAGGCAAGTTTCTCTGCTGATTCTTGACGTCGATTCGTTCCTGCGATCATCTGCTCGAACACCCCCGGAGTTGTGTCCGTAGGAGCCGATGTCATTAATCGAAGTACCTGGCCTGATCTCATCAGGCCAGGTTTTTTGTGACTCTAGTTAGGATTCGGCAATTTGTAACAAGTCACGATTGGACGGGTCGTGTACGAAGGCCCAAAAAGCTTCCATGGCGCGATTCGGCGGATGGAGTTTGCTGCGGATCATGTACACCCTGCGGTGCAGATCGAAGCCCTGCACCGGAATCCGTACCACGGTTCCGAGATCGAGCGCCCATTGTGCAGCCGTATGTGATACGAACGCCAGGCCGAATCCATTTTCGACGGTTTTCACGATGGCTTCGTCGTTGCCCACCTCGAGTATGACGTTCAGCTCTCCGGGATCGATGTCGTGCCTGCCGAGTTCAGTAAGCAACTCCCTGCGTGTCCCCGAATCAGGCTCGCGCATGATGAAAGGCACGCCGAGAAAATCGGATGGGTCGATGGAATCCATCGCCGTCCATGGTTGTTCAGCGGGGCTGATGAGGATGATGTGATCGGAGAAGAACTCCTGGCAATCCAGGTCGTCACCGCAAGCATCGAAGCTGACCACGCCCAAGTCGGCTTCCTGTTCGAGCAGGGTCGGCACGACGTTCGTGCGCACGCAGCGATGGATGAAAACACGCACACTGGGATGGCGTTTGATGAACCGGCCGGCAAATTGGGGCAGGATGTATTTCCCTGTCGTCGTACTGCAGGTGATGCGCAGCGTGCCGATCACGCGATCCTCCATCGAGTCCATCATTTGTTGCAGGCCCATCGCTTCGCGCAGCAATTTTCTGGCGTGCGGAACGAGCAGGCGTCCCGCTTCCGTCAACACGATCTCGTTGCCCGAGCGGTTGAACAGCGGGCTTCCGAATTCTTCCTCCAGTTTCTTGATGTGGTGGCTGACCGTGGGCTGGCTGAGATGTAAACGCTGCGCAGCTTCGGAGAAGCTCAGTGTTTCCGCTGCGAGCAGGAACATTTGCAACCGGGAGAGATCGATCATCGTGACAATATGCTCCTTGTTTTTCTGGGTTGACGGCTTGATGCTATTGTCTTCATTGCAGGTGCGTTGTACAAGTTTGCTTGTGTTCCGTAGCTTAATTCTATTCTTATTCGATCACAATCACACATCCGGCGCCGGCCTGGAAGAAATCCTGCGCATATTCTTCCTCGAACATGGCGATCGCCAGATCGCCCGTGCAGTGACTCGGTGCGACTTTGGCGACACCTAACCGGCGAAAGTCAGCCAATATCTTCTCGACTTGTGCAGCGCTCTTTTCGCCGAGGTGGAAGCCTCCCACAACCAAATAGACGGGCTCATCGAACAGGGTTTTGGCACGTTCGACCATCTGCACCACACCGGGATGCGCACAGCCGGTAATCACGACCAGACCCTTTGCGGAGCGGATGATCAGGGCTTGTTCAGGAATGCTGCCGCTCATTTCACCGGTCGTGAAGACGCCGGCGGCAAGCGATTGACCGGGGGATACCTCAAGTACGTCTGCATTTGGCGCAAACCGTTGTTTCATGTTCTCTGGAAACGAGGCTAATAGATACACCAATGGGTGAATGTCCAAGGCCAGCAATCCCTCCAGACCGCCGGTATGGTCGCCGTGATTGTGCGACAGGATCACTCGCTCGATACGGGTGGGATCGATTTCCAGGCTGCGCATGTTGGCAAGCAGGGTGGGCGCATCGCCACCCGTGTCGAACAGCGTCGTGTTGCCTCGATACTCCACAAGAGCAGCGAACCCCCATGCGGTTTGTAAATCCGGATTAAAAGGCCTGTTGTCGTAGATGATCGTAATGGTCAGCCGATCGGTTTTATCGGGGTCGGTCGTTCCCATGGCAGTCCCTTCCATCGAATCCGGTGCTGTATTTGTCACTTGATCTGCTTTACCGAATGAATCGGTGGGGGTAGCTGAAGACGATCCACCGGCATCGGACGGAGCATAACTCGGCGTCGACGCTATCTCGCTGCCACAGCCACTGAGGAGCAGGATCAGTGAACATGTCAACCAGGTGCTCCGTATACTCCCTTTCAATTCTTGGTGTTTCGTTTTCTTCACGATGAGATTGTCACTTCTCGTTTCGACTGATTCGGGTTGAGGACCCCGCATCCCGGCCAAGAACTGCATTCTTGTCGAGCCGTGAGAATCCCGACTTCCCGAGACTGCCCGTTTTACATTCTTTCGACAAAGCGGCGCAGAGCGGAACGCGGATGGACTTTCCCGCCGGATCGTGTTCGATGCGATACAAGTCCTCGATGCGTGCGATTCGATCGATGAAAAGCACGCCATCCAAATGATCGATCTCGTGATGGACGACGACGGCGTCGAAGCCTTCGAAGACTCGTTCGAGCGGTTCGCCTCGCTCGTCCAATCCCGAAACGCGTAAGTAATGCGGCCGCACCGTTTCCCCAAACAAGCCGGGGAAACTAAGGCAGCCGTCGAAATCGCCCCTTTCTTGGTCCGCTTCCAGAATCAGCGGGTTGACTAGGGTGGTAAATACCCTGCGCCTGTCCTCGGATCGGTCCGTGGAACCCAATTGGACGATCACGACGCGAATATGTGCGTTGATCTGGGGTGCAGCCAGTCCTACGCCGTTCGGGTGTGCGGCCAGTGTATCCTTGAGATCCCGGATCAAGCGTTTCACCTTCCGGTTCATCTCCTCGACCGGTTTGCATTTACGGCGTAATGCGGCTTCGTATTCTGGGTAAAGCAATATTTCTCTTTTCGCCAACGTCTCATTTTCCTTAATATGTGGGTTGAAAGAGGGCGGATGCTTGATCGTACGATCGAGATCCTTCGATGTCCTCGAATTATTGTCGCTTATCAGGTTTGCCATTCCTGTTTGCCGGGAAGAACGCCTCGGCGGAGCACCAAAAACGTACGCCGTTGCGTTCGACGATTCGGATCCGCCCGCTCGCTGCGATCCGGTCGAACGTCCGCAGAGCGTTTTCCCCTTCCCAATGAGACAGCGTGTGCTTGACTTCATCCTCGCGCATCGGATGCCGCTGGACGATGGCGAGGATGGCATCCAGTGAATTGCTTTCGCTGCCGCGCTCATATTTTCCTTCCACTGGATGCACAGCTCGAGCGACATCGCCCAGGATCGCCATGGCACGCAGGACGCCTGCCTCATCGGCGGGCTGCACCCAGGCTTCGGCAGGCGGTCTTGAAGGAATGTTCAGGTGAATGCAATCGGGTTCGATTTTCTGGAAAGCAGCAGCGAGATCGGATAAAGCTTCCTCCGTATCGTTCACGCCGTGTATCAGCATCACCTCGGGCCATAAATTGCCTTTGTATTCCCGGCCAAGATCGATCAATCCCTGCAGATGAAGCTCGAAGGGAATACGTGCGTGCGGCCGGTTGATCTTGCGGTACAGCTCCGCTGAGCCTGCATCCAGGCTGGGGAGCACGGCATCGGCGGCGAGCAGCTCCTGGCGCACGTCCGGCATGTGCAGCAGCGTGCCGTTAGTGATCACGGCTACGGGAATATCGCTGAGTGCTTTCACCTCGCGGATCATCCGGCCCAAGCCCGCGTTCAACAGCGGCTCGCCGGAGCCAACGAAAGTCACCCAATCGATGTCGCAGTGATCGTGTTCGTCCAGAAAGCGTGCTACCTGCTCCAGGATCAAATCCGGAGCGATGTATTCCTTTCGCAGATTGACGACCGGTCGAGTGCGGCCGAGTTGGCAATAAACGCAATTCCAGTTGCACGTCTTCAACGGAACCGGATCTATACCGAGCGATCGGCCTAGTCTTCGCGAGGGTACCGGGCCAAAAATGTAGTTCAAGGCTGCATCCGCTTCTATGTAGACGATGGAGTAAAAATATCTTCAACCAGTTGAACGGTATCACCAATTCAGATGAGCGTCAACAATAAGGTGACAAACGTACAACTAAAATAGGAAAATGTCACGTGCTAAGTGGGAATGACCTGGTATAAGGTATATTCATCGGTCCAGAACCTGGATTGGGAGCAATGATAAACGATGAATGACTATCAAACGTTGGACGTCGGTGCTCGTGTGCGGGAGATCCGCGAGGAGCGGCGCTTATCGCTGCGGGCGTTGGCAGAACGATGCGGTCTGTCGATCAACGCCATCAGCCGTATCGAACGCGGGGAGAGCTCCCCAACGGTTTCGTCGCTTCTTCAGCTTGCGGCGGGGCTCGACATTCACGTCAAGGATTTCTTCGAGACGGGTCCGGAGCAGTCTACGATCGTAGTTCGCAAGGACAAACGCCTTCGCTCACTCGGTGACGGCGCGTGGATAGAGAGTCTTGGCGTCGGGTTGCCCGGTCAGATTCTGGAGCCTTTTTTGATGACCGTCGAGCCCGGGGCGCTGGGCGTAGAAAAACCTCTTGCACACGAAGGCGAGGAGTTCGTGCATTGCATCGAGGGGGAGATCGAGTATCAAGTCGGAGAGCAATGGTACCGTCTGGCGGCGGGTGACAGTCTTCTCTTCCTATCGAGTCAGGCGCACATGTGCCGCAACTCAAGTCCCCGGCGTGCGGTCGTTCTGATCGTGCTTGCTTCCAGCGATCAAGACGTCGGTCTCTCTCACCAACAACATCTGATGACGATCGGCGGGCGGATCCCTGACTAACGGGATAACCTGACGCGAATACGATATGCGCATAATCATGGCAGAAACATTTGCAGGGAACAACTGGAAGGCCTAGGAGTACGAAGTGAAACTGACATTTACGGTAAAGACTCAAGCGGAGAATGCGAAGCTAGAGCGTCGATTTGGACGCTGCCCGTACTTTTTAATCATCGACACAGAATCGGGTAAACGGACGATCCTGGAGAACCCGGCGCTGGATTCACCACACGGCGCCGGCACCCAGGCGGCTCAATTCCTTATCGAAAATAATGTCGGCGTCGTAGTCAGTGGTGATTTCGGCCCCAATGCCTACTCGGTGTTGGATGCGGCCGGTGTACAAATATATACAGCGGACGAGGGACCGGTTGAAAAGCTGTTCGCAGATTATCAAGACGGAAATCTCCAGCGTGCCACACCGCATGCAGGGCGAGGCCACGGTAGGCGGCGATGATTCTGACCATTGCCAGCGGAAAGGGAGGCACCGGTAAAACGACCATCGCTACAAGTCTGGCGCTGGCGATTGCCGACGAGTCTCCGCTCTACCTGGACTGCGATGTGGAAGCGCCAAACGCGCACATCTTTCTAAAGCCCACGTTCGATCAATCCAGAGCAGTGACGTTACCGATCCCTGTGGTCGATGGTGGTCGCTGCGATGGTTGTGGCCGCTGTGCGGAAGTGTGCCAGTATCATGCCATCGTCGTGATCGGCGCTAAGGTGCTCGTGTTCCCCGAGTTGTGTCATGGCTGCGGAAGCTGCACGCTGCAGTGCCCCCATACCGCCATCGAAGAGGTTCCATATAGACTGGGTATGTTGGAGGCCGGACTGTCCAAAGAGGGAATTCGTTTCGCACGAGGCATATTGGACATTGGGCAGCCCATGGCCGTGCCCATCATTCGGGCGCTCCAACGCTGGCATCCATTCGGCGAAATGGAGACGATCATCCGTGATGCACCACCGGGTGTATCTTGCCCGGTGGTCGAAACGATGTCGGGCGCGGACTTCGTCCTTCTGGTGACGGAACCGACTCCTTTCGGGCTGCACGATTTGCGGCTCGCCGTTCAACTCACCAGCGAACTCGGTGTACCCGCGGGTGTGGTCGTAAATCGCGACGGGATCGGCGACCAGCGTGTGGATGAATATTGCCAATCGGCGGACATACCAATTTTAATACGCATTCCCTTTGACGATCGAATCGGCAGGGCCTTGGCATGCGGGAAGAACCTGGTTGAGGCATTCCCTGAGTATCTTCCTCGATTCCGTGATTTATACACGGACATCTGCGACCGAATAATCGAGCGAGAAGCGGTAAGATGAAGCAGCTCGTAGTTCTCAGCGGCAAGGGTGGCACGGGAAAGACCAGCATCGCAGCCGCCTTGTCTCATCTGGCCAACGATAATGGGGGAGGCAAGTCGATCGTGCTTGCCGACGCCGACGTGGATGCCGCCAATCTGGAATTGATCCTGTCCCCCAGGGACACAAAAGTGGAAGAATTTTGGGGTGGGCAGATCGCTGAAATCGACCAGCGCCTTTGCGCCCAATGTGGTGAATGTCTGTTGGTATGCCGCTTCGAGGCGATTCGTGAGACGAAAGAAGGTTACGCCGTCGATCCGATTTCCTGTGAGGGTTGTGCCGCTTGTTATTACGTCTGTCCGTCGGATGCGATTTCGTTGAAGGAACAGATCGCAGGCACATGGTCCCGTTCGGATAGCCCGCTTGGCCCTTTGTTCCACGCTGCATTACGCCCGGCGCAGGAAAATTCGGGAAAACTCGTAGCGCTGCTCAAGCAGCATGCGAGACTCAGAGCGCTCGACGATGACCGCGACCTCTTGATCGTCGACGGCCCGCCAGGGATAGGCTGTCCGGTGATTTCGGCCGTCTCGGGCGCGGATATGGCCTTGATCGTCGTTGAACCATCAAAAGCAGGTGTGCATGACATGCACAGGATCATGGAAACGACCGATCATTTTGGCGTCGCTTCCGTTGTCTGCATCAACAAAACGGACCTATCAATCGAGGGCTCTGAAGAGATTGAAGCCTATTGTCGGTATAAGGAAATCCAGATAGTCGGTGCAATTCCGTTCGACTCCGAAATACCCCGAGCCATGGCGCAAGGCCAGAGTGTGATTACCTTCCGGCCCGACGGTCCAGCAAGTCGGGCAATACGGAAAATGTGGCGACGGATCGTTGATTTATTGTGCGGATCGGATGAATGAGTGAGATATCCAATCAGGAGGTTTGACTAATGCGTATAGCAATTTCGGCGGAAGAAAATAAAGGCCTCGAAAGCAGGGTAAGCCATCATTTTGGCCGCTGCCCTTACTTCGTGATCGTCGATGTTGAAGATAAACAAGTCGAAAAGGTCGAGGTGATCGACAATCCATTTTTCACCCGACACGAACCGGGTATGGTTCCTGGCTTCA
>Ga0315534_1001153_pt1 | contig 18329 bp, 15 predicted proteins | sample SalMarSW160240MG_FD_203094 | JGI IMG/M metagenome (GOLD analysis project Ga0315534, IMG submission 203094) | Salt marsh sediment microbial communities from the Plum Island Ecosystem LTER, Massachusetts, United States - Salt Marsh Sediment SW1602-40 ... | reverse complement strand
ACGCAGTTTGACCATGTTTGCTGAATGCGAAACCAGCACTGCCAACACCAGATTTTAATATATGACCTTGTATAAATTGCTCGCCTGGTGAATCGCCAAAAGTAATGTCAGTTATTGCCCACCCATTCGCTACTACGGTTGGCATTTCCCAAATAAGCTGTTCAGAGTCGGCAGGCATCAGATAGCACACAGGATAACGAAGATCTATGGGATCGCCATCTATAGGTGTGCTTTGCATACATGTTGGCTCACTTTTGAGATATTCATTATCTTCAGAAGACACGGTAGAACTCGGGACCTTAAATTGATTCTGTGGTCGTGGCACTACTTGAACAAGAAGATTTTTTCCTACCCGATCATCTTTTTCTGCAACAGCTCGGATACACCGAGCAATGATACGCGCAAGCTCTTCTGGAGTATAATTCTTCCTTTGCGCATGCCTTAAAGATTTACATAACAGATTGAATTGATCATGTGGAACAGGTGCTCCGATTGGAGTAGGAATAAATATTGCCATTCCATTTACCAATCCACGGTCTGTAACGTAAAATGAGTCTGACGCTTCATGACTCCATTTCCCATCGTCATCTACCGCGTTTGTTATGAGTATCTGACATGGTTCTACTTGGTATTCTGTTCCTGGTGGTTTCCCACGCATCTCAGCAGGTGTCATCCAACCGATACCAATAATTGCAAGGCGTTTATCCTTATTTGTGATTGGCTGATAATTAACAGTGTCTACTAATTTTTGTGCCACCACTTCAAACAAAGCCTGAGGATAACGGATATCCGCAATGACATTTGCTAACCATATATCTGTTCGTACACCATCTATTTCCGCAAGTCCACTATAAGAGTATGCCACAGTTCCCTGCACTAAAACTCCCTTGTTTCTATGATCATCTATGACTTCTGAGCCTCTCATAATTCGGCGATCTGAGACTTGAATTGCATAATCCCGTGTTAGACAACCAAGAACAAGTGTCATTATTTACTCCTTCATTTTACGACACAATTATCTAACATCAATGGTATGATACCTGAGATCAAAACAATAGAATCATACTTAATCGATTCTCAACAGGATATATAAGTTTTATAAAAATACAGATACGCGATATGCGACAAATGGCTGCTTCGGGTCGATACGAGACCTTGCGATGAAACTCACTATTTTGTCAGCAACCAAATAACGCAAATTTAATCAGCTCCATCATTGGTCTTGCCTTTTCTCCATACACTTGCCAGCCATGGCTGTTGTTCAATGGGGACGCCCGCCGGACGGTAATAATGTGTCAGCTCAACAAAGCCTGCAGCAACCATGTAACTTCGCCAGGTGTCGAGGTCATAATAGGCGCCATATCGTCCTCGATTCCAGCCTTCCTCATTATTACCGCGGGGATTTGAACTGAATAATACACCGTCTGGTTTCAGCGCAGCGTGGAATACCTGCAACACTCTGGGCAATTCCTGACTTGGCAAGTGAAACAAGGAGGCATTGGCAAAAACGCCGTCAAAGTGATTGACCGGGAGATCGGGGTTAAAAAAATCCTGTAGCCAGACATCGCAGCCGCTGTAGGACCGCGCCATCTCAACAAATCGCGGAGCACCTTCCAAACCCACCGCAATATGGCCACGCTCTTTAAATGTCTTGAGATCACGGCCAGGCCCACAGCCAACATCCAGAATCGTAAAGGGCAAATTCCCTTTAATGTGCTGCAACAAAGCCGTGATGTTCTGCTCAACATCGTGATCAACAGTACCTGTAAAGAAATCTTCGGCCTTTTGATTATAGTGATACAGTGTTTTGGCGGAGATGTCTTTGATATCTAGCGGGGTAAGCTTCATAACACAGGTTATTGTACTGGCAATACCCAAATTTGGGACGGAGGCTCACGGTTATTGCTTTGTCAGAGCCCCTTACCCAGGGTCAGTGCTAATTTACCATTGGCCGAAAGCGAACCTCGAAAAAGCCGTGTAGAGATTCTTCCGGCTTTTGCCCAATATTCGGGATATTCGGTTCGCTTTCCTAGGCGATATACGCTTATCTATGTGGAATATCTCTTTGTTTTTTCGTTATAAATTGAAAATTCTTTAGAGACTGGTATCAAAGACCAGACTCAATGGCGGGTATGAAGACTTTCGAACTCGCGGTACGGTTTTAGATCTGTAACGCCGCGAGTGTACGGGTGAAATCCAGGAAGGCCTAGAACAAGAGACACTTCTTCCCTCACCTCTGAGATTAATCCGGTGACTGATAAGGAATCGGTGGGCAATAAGGAATAAGCACGTAAGAGTTGGAGGCATCCATTGGTTGACATGTTAATAATAATCATTATCATTCGTATTATTATATGGCTATGAGGTTAATAATGAAATACCTGTCTATGTTTTACATGTTGTTTCCACTTACCCTCTCAGCGGCAGAAGGAGAATTCACCATTACGATAAAGGACCATCGTTTTGAACCCTCTAAAATTCATGTGCCGGCACATCAGAAAGTCAAACTGGTAATCAGCAATCTGGATGCGACACCGGAGGAGTTTGAGAGCCATGACCTGAACCGGGAAAAGATTATCACCGGTGCCGGCAAGACGACTATTTACATTGGACCGTTGAAGCCGGGGCAGTATACCTTCGTGGGAGAGTTTCATATGGATACTGCGCAGGGTACGGTGATTGCGGAGTAGTACACTTGTCAGGTGCAGCCGATCATTGACACTGAAAGGGAGATCCATATAAAGATGAAATTTTATACGCTCTTCGGAGTCGTAGGTATCCTGTTTGTTCCGCTGATAGCAAATGCCGGACCGTCGGACTATGTTTTCACTCCCCAGGTGATCAAAGGCGAGCGGGAAATCGATTTCAAAATGGGTACGGAGAAATCGGGTCGCAGGCCAAGCGATTCTGCCGCCAGTCTGGGTATCGGATATGGCGTGAATGAAAGATGGTTTACCGAAATATATGCCAAATACAAACACGGAGATGGCGAGGGGACTCACTACGATGCCGTGGAATGGGAAAACAAATTCCAGTTAACGGAAATGGGTCGGTATCCGGTGGATTTGGGGCTGGTCCTCGAAATCGAACGACCCAAGGAGCATGATGAAGGATGGGAGGTCAAATGGGGCCCACTATTTCAGTTCCAGGCGGGCAAGACACAACTCAATACCAATATCCTGTTCGAACGTAATTACGACAGCGAAGTGAGGAGCGAAACAGAGCTGCTCTATCAATGGCAGGCGAAATATCTGTGGATTTCATCGCTTGATTTTGGTTTACAGGGTTTTGGCGAAGTCGGTAAATGGAATAACTGGGAAGCCACAAACAGACAATCACACCGAATGGGACCGGCTATATTCGGTGAACATTCACTGGGTGGCCGTCGAGAAATAGAATACAACGCCGCCTGGCTGTTCGGAGTATCCAATGCGGCACCTGATAACAACTTCCGTTTACAAATAGAATACGAGTTCTAAATATTAGGTAATTTATCAGTAACCAACCGTTTCGATTTACAGGCAACTAAAAAATACTCCATGCCTGCTCATGGTCGAAAGCGAACCTAGAAAAAGCTCAGTAGAGATTCTTATGGCTTTTGCACCATTTTTGTTTTATTTGGTTCGCTTTTCAATGTGAAATTAACACTTCTTAGGGGCGTATCTCTTTGATCGTTGGGGATAAATAAAATATTACCAAGAGACTGATCACAGAGACCAGACTGAATGGCGGAGAGGGAGGGATTCGAACCCTCGGTACGGGTTAGCGTACACACACTTTCCAGGCGTGCTCCTTCGACCGCTCGGACACCTCTCCCTGGATCATTTACACTGAAGATGATACCGACAACTATTTGAATACTTCCCGGCAACTCAAGATGATAGCCGCTTTATACAGTGATGCGGATCATCGACACAAGAAATTATATCCCGTATTACTGGATTATGCCGCGGGTCTTGAGCAGTTCGATGACCGCACTGGTACACTCTTCCAGTGTTTGCGTGGCAGTGTTCACGGTTAACTCGGGGTTGTCGGGCGCCTCGTAGGGAGATGATATACCGGTAAATTCAGGGATATCGCCCGCCCTGGCCTTCTTGTACAATCCCTTCACATCACGTTCCTCGCATACATCCAGCGGGCAATCACATAAGATCTCCAGAAAATCACCGTGCGGCAACAAGTTTCTTACCACATTACGGTCCGCCTTAAACGGTGATATAAACGCAGTCTCCACAATAATCCCGGCTTCTGTCAGCAACTTGGCAACCTCTCCGATACGGCGGATATTTTCCGTTCTGTCTTGCGCGGAAAATCCCAGGTCAGAACACAAACCATGGCGGACATTGTCGCCGTCGAGGACGAAGGTTCGGCATTTCATGTTATAGAGGCGCTCCTCTACGGCATGTGCGAGAGTTGATTTTCCCGATCCGGAAAGTCCCGTAAACCACAGTACAGCGCTTTTATGACCATTTATCTGATGTCGATGGTCACGTGTAATGGTCGCGTGATGCCATACAACATTGGTGCTTTTCTTTTGATTTCCGCCCATCTAGTTTGCCCTTTTCACAATTAGAAATCCTCGTGCCCTTTACACCACACCTTTTGGACAACATTATATTTTTATAAAATTATCAATGAGTTAATGTAATCTGGAAATTGACTTCTGGAATTTATTTAATCTTTATAAATCAACTAGTTATTTTTTTCGATCCGCAATCTCCTTACTGATATTATACTCTATTATTTCAATGACTTATTACCATACATTAGAGCGCATCCATAAAAATCACTGCCAGGTCCACACTCACTATAGTATAATGTGAACTGGATCACACATTATATGATGCATGGCGGAGAGGGTGGGATTCGAACCCACGTGGGGCGATTAAACCCCCAGCCGATTTCGAGTCGGTGCCGGTATGACCACTTCGGTACCTCTCCGGATATAAACATAACTATAACTGGCCAGAAAAAAAGATAACAGGTGTACGGTGACGCGAGAAATTCTCACGTCATCCATAAAAATCATTGTACATCAAACCCCAACAATCAGCTGTTAAAATGATATGTCAAAACGCTATACAAATTACCATTTCGTAGCGCGTACGGTCGTCTTCCCTCTCGGCGCCATGTTGTTATTACTGACGGGTGGCTGCTCTCAACAACCATCGGCACTCAATCAGATCAAGCAAAAGGGCGAGCTGGTCGTTGTTACCCGCAACAGCCCAACCACCTACTTCGAGGGTCCGTATGGGCCTACAGGACTCGAATATGACCTGGTCAGCCTGTTTGCCGATTATCTGGGTGTGGACCTCAAACTGATTACCACAGCCAATTTCAACGCCATTTTACCAATGGTCGCTCACCGTGACGCCCATCTGGCCGCCGCCGGCCTTACTATCACCGAGGCCCGCAAGAGCCGGGTACGATTTGGCCCACCCTATCAAAACATTACCGAACAACTGGTCTATCGCAGCGGGACAAGGCAGCCGCAAGACCCTGAAGATCTGGTTGACACCAGTCTGGAGGTGATTGCCGGCAGCAGTCACGCGGAGCGTCTTTCAAATCTGACGAAATACTACAAGAATCTGACCTGGCAGGAAAATAACGATGTGGAAAGCGAGGAGTTGCTGTCCCTCGTGTGGGAAAAGAAGATCGATTACACAGTGGCCGACTCGAACGAAGTGGCGCTCAATCAGCGTTACTACCCGGAATTGCGCGTGGCCTTCGATCTGTCCAGGCCCCAGCAGCTTGCATGGGCCTTTCCCAAGGGTCCTGATAACAGTCTGTATAACGAAGCCGTCAAATTTTTTAACCATATCAAGCAAAGCGGCAAGCTCGACCAGCTACTCGATCGATATTACGGACACGTGCAGGATTTCGATTATGTCGGAACACGCCTGTTCATGAAACACATCGAGGAACGGCTGCCCGACTATATCCAAAACTTCAAACAGGCTGCGCAACATAACAATATGGACTGGAGGTTATTAGCCGCCATAGGATATCAGGAATCCCACTGGAACCCGCGTGCAATCTCGCCAACGGGTGTCAGAGGCATCATGATGCTGACCCGTACGACCGCAGCGGACATGGGCTTTACCAACCGGATCGATCCGCAGAACAGTATCAAGGGAGGCGCACGCTATTTCAGATTACTCAAAAACAGGCTCCCGCGGGATATCAATGAACCTGATCGAACCTGGTTTGCCCTCGCTGCCTATAATATCGGCTTTGGCCACGTTGAGGATGCGCGGACGATTATACGACAACGCGGGGGGGATCCGGACAAATGGGTTGATGTCAAGGAGAGCCTGCCACTGCTCACGCAAAAACGCTGGTACGAACAACTTCCGCATGGATATGCGCGAGGCAATGAAGCACTGAGGTATGTGGAGAACATACGCAGTTATTACGATATACTTGTCTGGCAGACCGAACCGAACAAGCTGAAACTTCCTAATACACCTATTAAATACCCGATTACCATCAGTCAGTATATACCTTCTCCGATCCTGTAACCGTCAACCTCTTCTGATTATATCCATATCCGGCGGCAAAATCGGCTGATTTAATTCAACGGCGCGACCTGAAGAAATTTTGCAGTATTGCTGCAGATTCGTCTGCAAGCACACCGCCCTCACAAACGACTTGATGATTGGTCTTATCTGAAATCAGCGTATCGAACACGCTGCCTGCGGCACCCGCCTTCGGATCTGATGCACCAAAAACGAGACGCCTCACGCGGCCATGGATAATCGCTCCTGCACACATGACACAAGGCTCGAGCGTTACGTACAAGGTGGTATCAGGCAAGCGATAATTTTCCAGCCTGCTGGCAGCTGTGCGCAGGGCCACAATCTCGGCATGTGCCGTGGGATCATGGGTACTGACAGGCTGGTTCCAGCCTTCTGCGATCAGCTCGTTACCCAGAACCAGGACTGCGCCGACCGGTACTTCCTCCTGCTGTTCCGCATGTCGGGCCAACCGCAAGGCATGCTGCATCCAGCTGATGTCGTGGCCTGATATCAACTTACAGAGGGATACAATACATATGGGATAGACGAAGTGTTAATGAACTTCATTCCCATTCTATCGTCGCCGGTGGTTTGCTGGAGATATCATAGGTCACCCGTGAAATGCCCGGCACTTCATTGATGATACGGCTGGAAACCTTTTCCAGCAGTTCATAGGGGAGCTGCGATGACCGCGCCGTCATGAAGTCTATCGTTTCCACGGCTCGCAGTGCCACGACATATTCATGCCGGCGCTGGTCCCCCATCACACCGACGGATTTCACCGGTAGAAATACCACAAATGCCTGGCTGACCTTGTTATATAAATCAGCGGCACGCAGTTCCTCGATAAATATGGCGTCGGCGTGACGCAACATCTCGGCGTATTCCTTGTTGACCTCACCGAGTATCCTGACACCCAACCCGGGGCCCGGAAACGGGTGGCGATATACCATATCGAACGGCAGACCGAGCTCCACACCTACACGTCGCACCTCGTCCTTGAACAACTCACGTAATGGCTCCAGCAGCTGCAGGTTCATTTTTTCAGGTAAGCCGCCCACGTTATGATGGGACTTGATCACGTGAGCCTTGCCGGTCCTGGCACCTGCCGATTCGATCACGTCCGGATAGATGGTCCCCTGTGCCAGCCAGTTGGCATTGCGAAGTTTCGAGGCCTCTTCCTCAAAGACTTCGATAAAGATATTGCCAATGATCTTGCGTTTTTCTTCAGGGTCATTAATACCCTTCAACGCATCGAGAAACCGGCCTTCCGCATCTACACGGATCACCTTAACACCCATGTGCTCGGCAAATACCGCCATCACCTGATCAGCCTCATTAAGCCGTAGCAGGCCGTTATCGACAAACACACATGTCAGCTGGTCACCGATGGCCTTATGTAATAAGGCCGCGACGACCGAGGAATCGACGCCTCCGGACAGTCCCAACAAGACCTCATCATCGCCTACTTGATCGCGGACCTGTTGGATGCTGTCTTCAATGATGTTGCCCGCCGTCCATAATCGTTCACAACCACAAATGTCATGCACGAACCTGTCGATTATGCGCTGCCCCTGGCGTGTATGTGTGACCTCCGGATGAAACTGCAAACCGTAGAATTTACGTCGCTCGTCGGCGATGCCGGCTATCGGCGCGCCGGAAGTACTGGCAATCATCTTGAATCCCTCGGGCAATTCAATCACCCGGTCGCCATGACTCATCCACACGTCGAGCAGGCCATAGCCCTCGGGGGTGGTATGGTCCTCGATATCCCGCAACAACATGGAATGTCCGCGCGCCCGCACCTGGGCATAACCGAACTCACGGTGAGAGGAACATTCAACTACTCCCCCCAACTGGGTCGCCATGGTCTGCATGCCATAGCAGATTCCCAGCAAGGGCACATTCAGTTGAAAAACCGCATCCGGAGCACGTGCTGTCAGGGTTTCGGTCACGGTCTCCGGTCCACCTGAAAGAATGATGCCCTTGGGTTGAAACTCTATGATCTGCTCGTGACTCACATCCCACGGCACCAACTCGCAATACACGCCGGCCTCACGCACGCGACGCGCTATCAGCTGTGTGTACTGGGAACCAAAATCGAGTATAAGGATCCGGTCTGTATGGATGTTTTGTATAGCTGCAGATGTCAAGACATTATTCCATGGGCAAACATTACAATTATCAGTATGTAATAAGCTGGTTTATACCGAGGTTAGCGTGTACCGCTGAGGCTAGGCAATAATGAACATAAAGCAATAGATAATATCGGGAACAAATCGTCAAGCCTGAATTTTGTGTTTACTTTCCCTGACAGGATCTTGAGAGAAAATCACAGTATTGCCGGGTACAACCACCTTTAGACTAATCGATGTGGTAATTGGGTGCTTCCTTTGTAATGGCCACGTCGTGGACATGACTTTCACGCATACTGGCGGATGATATCCGTACAAATTTCGGTTTGGTACGCATGGTTTCAATGTCGGCACACCCTGTATAGCCCATACTGGCACGCAAGCCACCGATTAACTGATGCACGATGGATATCATGCTGCCCTTGTAGGGAACCCGTCCTTCGATACCTTCGGGCACAAGTTTTTCGTTACGATTATCGGCTTCCTGAAAATAACGGTCGCTTGAACCATGTGGCAGTGCCATTGCACCTATGGAACCCATCCCGCGGTAGGATTTATAGGAACGTCCCTGATACAATTCAACCTCTCCGGGTGACTCCTCGGTACCCGCGAATATACTGCCGATCATTATGGAATTTGCACCGGCTGCAATCGCCTTTGCGATATCGCCCGAATGACGTATACCACCGTCGGCAATCAACGGGATATCTTTGTTCTTGAGAGCATTGGCGACGTTTGCAATCGCCGTTATCTGCGGTACTCCGACACCGGTGACAATGCGGGTCGTACAGATCGATCCCGGACCGATGCCGACCTTCACAGCATCTGCACCCGCTTTAACCAGGGCAAGGGCGGCTTCACCCGTGCCGATGTTGCCTCCGACCAACTGTACTTCCGGGTAATGTTTCTTCACCCACTGTACTGAATCCAGCACCTTCTGTGAGTGGCCGTGCGCGGTATCTACGACGATTACATCCACACCGGCAGCAACCAGAGCTTCCGCCCGTTCATTGGAATTGGTACCTACAGCCGCACCGACCCGTAAACGCCCGTATTCATCCTTGCAGGCATTCGGATAGTCACTGGATTTTTGTATATCCTTGACGGTGATCATGCCACGCAACTGAAAGCGATCATTCACAACCAGCACCTTTTCTATACGGTGTGTGTGCAGCAGACTGATGATCTGGTCCTTATCCGCGCCTTCCTTGACAGTGACCAGCCGCTCCTTGGGCGTCATGATGCTTGACACCGGATTATCGAAATGCTTTTCAAAACGCAAATCCCGGCTGGTGACAATTCCAACGAGATCTTCACCCTGGACGACGGGTACCCCGGAAATATTATTACCGCGGGTGATTTCCAGTACATCATGTATGCTGGTCTCAGGAGAAACCGTGATCGGCTCCTTGATGACCCCACTTTCATATTTTTTCACCATCCGTACTTCATGCGCCTGTTGTTCGATGGACATGTTCTTGTGAATAATCCCTACACCACCCTCCTGCGCAAGCGGAATAGCCAGCCTTGCCTCAGTCACGGTATCCATGGCGGCGGACAGGATAGGAATGTTCAGCTTGATGGTTCTTGTCAGCCTGGTTTGCAGATTGACATCTCGCGGCAGTACAGTGGAATGGTCAGGTACCAGTAAGATATCATCGAAAGTTAAGGCATCTTGAGTTATGCGCATATAGATTTCCAGTAAAAAATTAACCTTTCATTATAGCTATATTCAAAATTCCAGTAAACTATATCTACTTATTTACACAGGGATCCGGAATACTGGACAGAATCGGCAAGGCGACACAACATCATATGATTCAAAGCCGACCCGGACAGGCTGTACTCTTGGATAAGCGGTTACTTTCAGGTTTACGATGCTGACGTTCAGGTCGTTATCGATTCAGCATCGCCTGTCTTTGGATATGCGGGACAATATTACCGCTAAAACCGGCTCTTGTCATGGATTCTCCGTGCACGCAGCCGTAATGTATGATGTTCATTATGCAACAAATATTACAGGGCTATGATGTGATTCACACCCAGCAGCGGGATATCTACACGATCTCACGTCTGAACCACGAAGTACACGGGATACTGGAGACCAGTTTCCCTCTGATCTGGGTAGAGGGTGAAATCTCCAATATCGCCCGTCCCTCTTCGGGCCATCTTTACTTTTCCCTCAAGGATGAAAACGCACAGGTACGGTGCGCAATGTTTCGCGCCCGGAATAAGACTACCAGGTGCAATCCGGACAACGGTATGCAGGTCGTTGTACGTGCCCGGGTAAGCCTGTATGAGCCTCGCGGAGATTATCAGCTCATTGTCGAACAAATGGAGGAAAGCGGCAACGGCGCCCTGCAACGTGCCTTCGAATTACTCAAACAACGCCTTTCCACGGAAGGTCTGTTTGATCCAGCGCACAAGACGCCACTACCATCAGTCCCCCGGCAGATCGGCATCATCACCTCGCCTACAGGCGCCGCTATACGAGATATCCTGCATGTCCTCAAACGCCGTTTTCCCGCGCTCCCGGTCCTGATATACCCGATACCTGTTCAGGGGACTGACGCTGCCCCTGAGATCGCGCGCATGATCAGACTGGCAGCCCGGCGTGATGAGTGTGATGTGTTGATCATCGCACGCGGTGGCGGCTCCCTTGAAGACTTGTGGGCTTTTAACGATGAACAGGTCGCACGCGCCATCTTTGAATGTCCCATTCCAATGGTATCCGGTATAGGTCACGAGATTGATTTTACCATTGCTGATTTTACAGCGGATGTCAGGGCACCCACACCATCGGCAGCGGCGGAACTGGTGAGTCCGGATATGTCTGATTGGCTGTCCTCACTGGAGCAGAAACATAAACGGCTGGTGTCCCATCTCAACATCCTGCTCAACCAGAAGAAACAGCATCTGGTCTGGCTATTGAAGCGTATCCAGCATCAGCATCCGGGACAACGTATATTGCAGCGCTCGCAACGCCTGGATGAACTCGAACAGCGCCTCCATCGTGGCATACGTTCCCTGCTGCGAAATAAACATGCAGGTGTGGGTGAGGTATCAGCGCATCTGCTGCGCGCAACACCCCAGCACCGGATCGAACGACTTCAATCGCAGCGGCAGCATCTAACCCATCGATTGATGACCAGTTTCAAATACCTGCTTGACAACCGGCGACAGCAATTGACAGCACTCGGCCGGACACTGGATTCCGTGAGTCCCCTGGCAACGCTCGGTCGGGGTTATGCCATTGTAAGACACGTGAGTGATGGACGGGTTATCCGTTCATACAAGGATGCAGCTCTTGGCGAAGAAGTCGAGGCCCGTCTTGCCACGGGAAGCCTGATCTGCAACGTAAAGGATAAAAAGCCATGACGAGGTTAAGGCTTATCCTTATCTGTATATCGATGCTCAATATCGCCGAGGCCATCGAACTGCCTCCAAATGATCCGGTTCCAGGCGGCATCGCCGTCATCAGACTGGACCATAATTCTTCATCCACTCCGGTTGTAAGGTACAATGATAATCGTGTTCTTGTTGTACATGATCGACAGGTCTGGTATGCCATTGTCGGAATTGCGCTTGGCACAAGCCCCGGCGAACAAACACTGCAGATCGGAAAACCGCCGATCCCTGTGCACTTTACAGTCAACGACAAACAATACGAGATCCAGCGAATCACCATCAAGGATAAACGCAAGGTAGTACCCAACAAGCAGGACCTGAAACGCATTTCACGGGAAAAACAACGTATCGATGCTGCGCTTGCGCACTGGAACAACCACTCCGTCACTTCCCTTGATTTCATCATGCCCGTCAGCGGGGAACTGAGTAGTCCATTCGGACTGCGGCGCATTTTCAACGGCCTGCCGCGCAAACCGCATAGCGGACTCGACATCGCGGCACCTCAAGGCACGCCGGTCAAGGCACCGCTCGAGGGGGTGGTCATCGACACAGGCGAGTTTTTTTTCAACGGCAATTCAGTCTTTATCGACCATGGTCAGGGTGTGGTTACGATGTATTGTCATCTCAACAGGATCGATGTCAAAAAGGGTCAGCATGTCGCGCAAGGTGAGATCATCGGTCACGTCGGCATGACCGGTCGCGCGACAGGACCTCATCTTCACTGGGGTGTCAGTTTGAATAACGCCCGGGTTGATCCCATGCTTTTTCTACCAAGATCAAGCGTACAACCTGCTGAATAAGTCCGGTTGATACATCAATCGGCTTCCCTTTCCAGGGTGCAACAATGGGCGGCGTCTTCCGGCATCGTCCTGGGGGACAGCACTGCGCCGGTAACTGGATTCGGCCTGAATGTCGTACAACCCTTGAGACCTTTATCGTAGGCATAACCGTAAAGGTCCTTGAATGCCTCAAAGGAGTAGTCTTCGGGAACATTCACGGTCTTGGATATTGCGTTATCAATAAATGGCTGAACCGCCGCTTGCATATCGATATGCACCTGCGGTGAAAGCTTGCGGGCATCGGTAAATTCATCCGGCAATATGTCAGTATCGGGATATTTCTGAAGCCAAGCCAGCCATGCGTAGTTGCTGAGTTCATATTGCGTATATTCGCCATCCAGACCCAGCACGCGCCGGTTGTAGTTAAAATCAAATACCGGTTCCAGTCCGCTGGATATGTTGTTGGCAAGCAGGCTGATCGTTCCGGTCGGTGCAATTGCCGTCAAATGACTGTTTCGAACACCGTATTTCCGTATATCCTCGATGATCTCATCCGGCAAGCCGTTGACGAATTCTGATTGCAGGTACTTTTCCGGATCATAATAGGGAAAACTTCCCTTCTCTTTGGACAGTGCAATGGATTCCCTGTAGGCAGTATGACAAATAGCCTCCATGACGGAGGCCGCCAGGCGATAGGATTCCTCACTGCCGTAAACGATACCGAGCATAATCAGCGTATCCGCCAGACCCGTGATGCCCAAACCGATCCTGCGTGAATTGCGGGCCTGACGTGCCTGTACAGGCAACGGGAATTGCGAGAGATCGATTACATTGTCCAGCATTCTCACTGCAACATGCGCAACATCCTGTATGCCTTCCATATCCAGCCTGGCCCTGTCGGAAAACGGTTCTACGACGAAGCGGGTCAGGTTGATGGAACCAAGATTACATGCACCATATGGCGGTAGTGGAATCTCGCCACAGGGATTTGTCGAGGATATGTTTTCCCGATACCAGAGGTTATTGAGGCGGTTGATACGATCAATAAAAAGCACACCGGGTTCGGCGTAATCGTAGGTCGCCCGCATGATCTTGTTCCAAAGTTCACGCGCCCGAATCCGCCTGTATACCCGGCAGGTTACCTGACCGGTTTCGCCCGGCCATGCACTGTCGATGGTTTCCACGTCCTTGAATTCACTGCCATCGGTCTTCAACAACGGGAATATAAGCGGCCATTCAAGGTCCTGCCGCACAGCCTCCATAAAGCCGTCCGATGCCAGTACCGACAGGTTGAAGTGTCGCAGTTCCTGTTTGGCCTGCTTGGCCTCGATGAAACCCTCAATATCGGGATGATCGCACCGCAATGTTGCCATCATCGCGCCGCGTCTTGCGCCCGTGGATAACAGTGTGGAACACATACTGTCCCAGATTCGCATAAACGACATCGGACCCGATGCGATAGAGCCAACACTCGTTGCCGGGCTGCCCCTGGGCCTCAGGGTCGAGAAGTCATAGCCGACGCCCCCACCCTGCTGCATTGTGAAGGCACCTTCCTTCAACGCATCGAATATGCCATCCATCGAATCCTCGATTACGCCCATGACAAAGCAGTTAAACAATGTAACGTGGCGTTTCGTGCCCGCACCGGCAAGGATTCGGCCCCCGGGTATAAATCTGAAATCGTGCAATACTCCATAAAACCGTTCCGCCCATGTGCCACTATTTTTTGATTCGACACCGGCCAGTGCTGCGGCGACACGCTGCCAGGTATCCTCTATTGTCGTATCATGGACATTATCCTGATCACGATAGCGATATTTACTGTCCCAGACGTGATAGGAAATCTCTGTCGTAAAATGCTTGTCTTGCATATCACAAAATCCTTTGAATCTATTCAGGCTTTTTTCCTGCTGTATCGATTCCGCCGCCGACGTTTGTCCAGTTGCCGTTTCGTAAGTGTATTTTTCCTGCCTGCATAGGGATTTATCCCGCGCTTGAACTCGATATTCAGTGGCGTTCCCTCAAGTTTTAACGATCTGCTGAAATAATTCTGCAGATATCGCCTGTAACCTTTAGGCACCGCCTCTGTCTGATTGCCATGGATAATAATCTTGGGTGGATTTTGCCCACCCTGATGGGCATAACGCAGCTTGATCTGACGACCCCTTACCATCGGCGGAGGATGCTGTCGTATGGCGGACTCAAGCACGCGAGTCAATTGTGGTGTCGAATATTGCCCTGTTGCGCAATGATAGGCATTAATCACGGAGCGAAATAAACCGCCTATACCCGTACCGTGTAACGCCGAGATAAAGTGAATACTGGCAAAATCGATGAATGATAATTTTCTGTCCAGTTCCATTTTAATCCTGGTCTTGTAATCCGCATCGAGCTTATCCCACTTGTTGACGGCGATGACCAGTGCCCTGCCGCTATCGAGAACATAACCCAGGATCCTTGCATCCTGATCCGATATGCCTTGACGCGCATCGAGCACAAGGATTACCACATTACTCTCCTCAACGGCCTGCATGGTTTTGATGGCACTTAATCTTTCAATCATGTCAGTAACCTTGCCGCGACGGCGTAATCCCGCTGTATCAACAAGCGTATAGACCTGTCCATCACGTTCAAAGGGAATATAGATACTGTCACGTGTAGTACCAGGCTTATCAAGAGCCAGCACTCTTTGTTCCCCAAGGACCCTGTTGATAAGGGTGGACTTGCCAACATTCGGCCTGCCTGCAACCGTGACCCTGATACCTGGTTGATATTCAACCTGCGCGAATTCATCTGCAGGCGGCAATAGATCATTTATTGTGCGCAAAAGTACGGCCATGCCGTCACCATGGGCTGCAGATATCGCAACCCAGTGTGGCATGCCCAGGGACCGGAATTCGGCGCTGGCTATGGCAACATCCAATCCTTCACACTTGTTGATCACCAGTACGAGTGGTTTACCGGTTATACGCAGTCGCGCTAATATATTTTCATCACCACTCGACAAGCCCGAACGCCCGTCAACAAGCAATAAAATGATGTCCGACTCATCAACCGCATATATCGCCTGGGTCACGATTTGCCGATCCAGGTCATCTTTTGAATCCGTCAACCCACCGGTATCGACGATGATGCATGTCCGGTCATTCACCTTGCAAAAACCGTAATTCCGGTCTCGGGTAAAACCGGCCTGATCCACTACCAGGGCATCACGCGTCCCGGACAACCGATTAAACAGAGAGGATTTTCCTACATTAGGTCGCCCTACCAGGGCAATGACGGAATTCATGCTAAGGACTCGCGAATGACATTACAGGATATCAAAGAGATGTGTTTTATTGACCAGGATATGACCACTATGTCCCCGGGACTGGTACAATCCCCGGTGTCAGGACATCGATTGCGTGATCATGCAGATCACCCCAGAATTATTCTGTTAATTCAATCCCTTATACGTCATGCCCAGGGATGGATCAATTACTCCTGAGCGCAATCAGCATACCCAATTGATCAGTGACATATACTATATCATCCATCACTACAGCGGGTACAAATACGCTTTTATCGCTCACCTTGTTTCGCGCCACGATTTCCCCATTGTGGCGATTGATCCAGTGGAGATAGCCGTCGAAATCACCGACGACGAGGTAATCCCTGTATATCACTGGTGTTGTCAGCGAACGTTGTTGCAGCTTGTCCTGCTTCCAGATTATGGCCCCGTTGAAACGATCAAGAGCCCAGATTGTACTTTCGTTATCACTGATATAAAGAAATTGGTCGTCTATAGCCAATCCACTGTGTGATGAAAGGTCGCGCGACCACAATAGACGCCCAGTAGATGTGTTTATTGCCACGAGCCGCCCATGATATGAGGCGGCATAAAAAATATCATCCTCCAGCACCGGATCTCCGTCTATATCGACCAGACGTTCAAGTTCGGAACGACCTTCCGGTACTGCAACCGTCACCTCCCAGAGGAATTTGCCGTCCGTCAGTGAAACGGCCACCACTTTGCCATTTGATAAACCGGTCAATACCCGTCCATCCGCTATTACGGGCCGGCTACTGCCACGCAATGTCAGCGTTGGAACAGTCGTCTCATAGACCCACAGGCGTTGCCCGTCATCCTTATCCAATCCATACAGTTTACCGTCGATGGTACGGACGACCACTACATCGCCCGCTGCAACCGGGGGCGTCAGCACTTCACTGGAGAGACGCGATCGCCATACCAGCTTTCCGTCACTACTACCCAATGCCAGCAACTCTCCATCACGTGTTCCGACCAACAACAGATCATCGGCCGACCCCAGACCCCCTGACAGAGATTCACCGGTTTCGATTTTCCAGTATCGTTTCCCGTTTTCCGCATCCAGCGATCGAATACTGCCATTCTGGCCAGCTATATACAGGTGTTCGTCAACCGCAACCGGCCTTAGATATGAATCGTTATTGATGATGTCCGACTGGGCCTGTTTGAACCAAACTGGATGAATTTCCACCTCGGATCTGATGGGCTCCAGCCTGGATGGCCTGATATCGATATCCGTTGCACCACTGCATCCAACAAGCCCAGCTATAAGCAAGAGTCCAGGGATTGCGCGCATCGCGTTCGTTTTGATACTCACCGGCATATCAACAGCTGAGGGTAATGATTTGAATATGGCATAAAACAGCTCCGCATCGGATATTTCAACCTGCATCCGGAGCGAGGTCATTGAGCTTCATCTGCAATTGTTGTGTTGCGATACCGGACGGTGCTTCAGCCAGCGCTTTTTTATAAGCTTCAACGGCCTTGGAAGGCTTATCCAGGGCGATATACGCATCACCTTTGATCTCCTCATATGCTGCCAGAAAATTTTTCGGTTCGACACTGTCAAGCAGGGTTATAGCCTGTTCAGATTCACCCTGGGCGATCATCACCTTGGCAAGACGCATTCGAGCTGTGTGTAACGTTTCAGGTTGCGTTGAATGATCCAGCACCCATTGTAATTTTGTGCGTGCGTCCGCATACTCGCCCGCCTCCACCTTTGTCTTTGCCACCACCAGGGCCGCAAGCGGTGCATAAGGCGTATTTGGAAATGAGCTTATAATGTATTCACTGCGGTCAGTTACGGCATCGTTGTTTTTTTGTTTCAATTCCTCTAGCAGCTGCTCATATTCCATCGAAGCTGATTCGGCTATCGAATTTTTATAGTCGAACCATGCCCTGGTACCAAACAGGCCGCCGATTCCAAGCACCACCCCCAAAATGACGAGCTTGCCGTTTTGTTTCCACCATTTCTTGATGGCCTCAATCTGTTCCTGTTCGGATGAATAACCTTCCACGAGTTACTCCTTTATATACAGTTTATGACTATACAGCAGTTTTTCCCTACACTTCTGTCGCCTGTCATCTTGATACCTTAACGAGATAGTCCTTGAGTGAAGTCTGCATGATAGTTTCCTGTGGTTTATTCACGCGCAGATACTTTATTGCAATCTGGCCC
>Ga0315534_1001151_pt1 | contig 18343 bp, 15 predicted proteins | sample SalMarSW160240MG_FD_203094 | JGI IMG/M metagenome (GOLD analysis project Ga0315534, IMG submission 203094) | Salt marsh sediment microbial communities from the Plum Island Ecosystem LTER, Massachusetts, United States - Salt Marsh Sediment SW1602-40 ... | reverse complement strand
CGTAGATTCAACTCCGAAGTGCAACTTTGAAGGTTGGAATAAGAGGTAAGCTGCAGTAGCATCTATGCTTCTTAGACCAACCAAGTCAAAGGAGCACTGATGAGAACCTACACGCAGCTTACCCAAGAGCAAAGATACCAGATTTACGCACTTCTGAAAGCAGGACACAACCAAACGGAGATTGCGCACTTTATCAGGGTTCATAAGTCCACGATCAGCAGAGAGCTTCGACGCAATCGTGGGCTGAAAGGTTATCGACCCAAGCAAGCCCATCAGTTTGCTTTGAACAGACGTAAGAAAGCCAGATATCGTATAGCAACCTCCACCTGGATCTTGATCGAAGCGTTGATCCGCCAGGAATGGAGCCCGGAGCAAGTATCGGATTGGCTCAAGCAGAACTACGGTCTTCAAATCAGCCATGAGTGGATCTACCAGTACATTCTCATGGATAAACACGCTGGAGGTCATCTCCATCACCACCTACGCTGCCAGAAGAAGCGCAGGAAGCGCTACGGGACTTACGATCGGCGTGGAAAGCTCAAAAACAGGGTGAGTATCGACCAGCGGCCTGCTATCGTGGATGCCCGCCAGCGCCTGGGTGATTGGGAAGTGGATACGATTATCGGAAAAGGACATCGTCATGCGATTGTCTCACTGACCGAGCGGAAGTCTCGTCTGGCTCTTCTGAGAAAGGTCGAGCGCAAGACAGCTCAAGCTGTGGCGGATGCTGTGATCGAGCTCCTGAAGTTTTTGCCGGTCCGAACCCATACGATCACAGCAGATAATGGGAGAGAGTTTGCAGATCATGAACGCATAGCTCGTGACCTTCGTGCAGATGTCTTCTTTGCGCATCCCTATTCATCCTGGGAGCGGGCGACGAATGAAAACATGAATGGTCTTATTCGCCAGTATTTCCCGAAGAAACGTAACTTTACCACCATCACGGATAGGGAAATCGAATTCGTTATGGAGAGACTCAACAACCGACCCAGAAAATGCCTTGGCTTCAAATCGCCGAATCAGGTATTCTTCAATCATTCACCCGCTGTTGCACTTGGTAGTTGAATCCAGGTCATTTATTATCCGGTTTCCGATGAAATTATACGATCTCTGTCCTATCTACGGAAAGACCTCAGTGCTTAAATCCTCTTTCTTCCATGTGTGTCCACACTTCCCGCAAATTACAATTATTCCCAAGCTGGTCAAGCGTATGCAAACGTGTGTGATTGTTTCTGATCTTGGTCGAACGCAAAGACACCGACAATTCTTGCGGCTCTGTCACCGCAGGGCTCTCTCCAATCGCGAGCGTCATGTCTGGTCAGTTCTTTGCTCTGGGCTTGGCCGTTGCCAAAGACCTCGAACGAGACCGGTCGCGGCGAATGAGAAAGGTGATCCGCACGCGGTGATTCAGGTAATAGTATTCCTTACGACACAGCAAATACGTGATAGGATTTTGGATAGACTTCGTATACCAATCCTAGGGAGGTGGAAAATGAGCGTTGCACGGTCATTGATATTCCTGTTGATTTTAGTCATAATCCCTTCGTGTATTGTCCCCAACGAACCCTCTTCAGAAGCGCTCGCAACACCCACTGTCCGACTTCTGCCCGCTGCCACGAGTACGCCAACGCGCGAGCCCTCACCAACCTCGACTTCCGAGCCGACGAAGGATGTCTTGGCGGATATGATCCTGAATCAAGCAGCAGTTGTGGTTGATCTACTCGGTCAGGCCGACATGGATGCGCTTGTTGCTCATGTCCATCCTGAGCTGGGTTTGCGTTTCTCTCCGTATGCCTATGTGCATGAGTCCGACATTGTTTTCAGCATCGATCAGATCCCCGGATTGTTTGCTAATAATAAGTCATACCTTTGGGGAGTGTATGATGGCTCGGGTGATCCGATCAAACTCACCTTCGCCGAATATTATGATCGATTTGTCTACGATCAGGAATTTGCCAACGCAGAAGAGACCGCTTTCAATCGTCGAATCGGCGGATCGGGCGGCACGATTAACAATATTGACGAGTTCTATCCCGGTTCGGTGATGGTGGAGTTCCATTTCTCAGGATTCAACCCGGATTACGCCGGCCTGGATTGGCGCAGCTTGCGATTGGTTTTCATGCAGCATGAGGGGGAGTGGCTTTTGGTGGGTATAGTGCACGATGAGTGGACGACATGATGTGGATCGATTCGCTGTCTGGGAAGTGCGATCGTGTTCGAAGTTCTTCCATTTCAAGGCACTATTTCCAAAATGATTTGTAATCGAACACTAGTCGATCATAGAACGAGGGTCAAATGGGTTGCATGAATTTGTTGTTCAAGGTCTTGAATCCGATCATGAAACTGATATTACGCTCACCCTTGCATGCAATCGTCAGCAAGCGCATCATGATCATCAGTTTCAGCGGCAGGAAATCCGGCCGGGAATATTCCACGCCGGTGAGTTATTTCCAGGAAGGGGACCGGGTGGTATGTTTCACGCACAGTCCCTGGTGGAAGAACATCGGCGACGGATCCGCAGAAAAGGTGAGAATCCAGGGAGTAGATTTCAATGGCCACGCCGTCGCCATCAGCGGGGATGTCGAGCAAAAAGTGGAAAACCTGACGAAGATGTTGGAGGCCGTGCCGGGCGACGCCGGTTTCTACAACGTCCAGTTCGACGAGCGCGGGGTACCCAGGCGAGAAGACGTCGAACGAGCCGTCCAGGAGGCCGTCTTGATCCGCATCCAACTCGCAGGCTGAATTCGTGTTCAAAGTTGACCGTGCTTTCGCTTGGGTGCTATAATCCACACATGCACACACGAACCAGGATCGACATGAAAGCGAACAATTCCAACAACGATGATCGCATACATCGGGTGGTGGGACTGTTCGTACTCTAGTGCCACCGAGGCCAGATTTTCCCGCCGCCCGAAGTCATCCAGACCGGGCGGCGAATTTTTTGTGAGCAGAGAAGGAGGGGCAGTATGTATCGTACACATGACTGCGGCAGCCTGCGGGCCGAACACGTCGGAGAGCGCGTCACGTTGGCCGGTTGGGTCAACCGGCGGCGCGATCACGGGGGTGTGACCTTCATCGATTTGCGCGACCGATCGGGGATAGTACAGGTCGTGGCGCACCCGGATAAGTCCGCCGAAGCGCATCAGACGGCGGAAGCTGTGCGCAACGAATGGGTCATCCAGGTAGAAGGCGTGGTTCAAAAACGCCCCGAGGACATGGAAAATCCCGATCTGGCCACGGGCCAGATCGAAGTGGCCATCGAGAAGATCAAGGTGCTCAATCCGGCGCGTACGCCTCCGTTTGCGATCAACGAAGAGAGCGAGGTTGAAGAGATGGTGCGGCTGCAATACCGCTATCTCGACCTGCGCCGGCCGCGCATGCAGCACAACCTGCAGCTGCGTCATGCTGTGGTGAAGTACATTCGTGACTTTCTGGACGCACGCGGCTTCTGGGAGGTCGAGACTCCGATTCTCTTCAAGACCACACCCGAAGGGGCGCGGGACTATCTGGTCCCTTCGCGCGTCCACCCGGGTGAGTTCTACGCATTGCCCCAATCCCCGCAGCAGCTCAAACAGCTGCTCATGGTCGCCGGCGTGGAGCGCTACTTCCAGATCGCACGTTGTTTTCGGGACGAAGATCAACGCGGCAATCGCCAACCGGAATTTACGCAGCTGGATCTGGAGATGTCCTTCGTCGAGCGTGAGGATGTGATCTCCTTGGCCGAGGCGTTGTTCACCTCCATGGTCGAGACCCTGCTGCCGCACAAGCGTCTGCTGGCCAAGCCCTGGCCGCGCCTGACCTATACGGAGGCGCTCGAGCGCTTCGGAAGAGATGCGCCGGACATTCGCTTCGAATTGGAGTTAAGGGATGTCACGGACTTGGTAGGCGAATGTGGATTTCAGGTCTTCGAAAAGACAGTTGCATCGGGTGGAACGGTGCGCAGTCTGAACGCCAAAGGATGGGGAAACTCGAGCCGCAAGGAAATCGACGAGCTGGTGGAATTCGTGAAACCCTTCGGCGCCAAAGGCTTGGCGTATCTGGCCCTGACCGAATCGGGCGAGATTCGATCCTCCTTTGCGAAGTTCCTCAACGAGGAAACACGAACAAGGATCCAGGAACGACTTGGCGCGCAAGCGGGCGATTTGCTGCTTTTCGTTGCGGATAAAGCCAGCGTGGTTTTTGAATCACTCAGCCGGCTGCGCGATCATCTTGCCGAACGGTCTGGTCTGATCGATCCTGATGTTTTGGGATTCTGCTGGGTGTTGGATTTTCCCTTCGTCGAATGGAACGAGAACGAGAAGCGCTGGGATCCAAGCCATCACCTTTTCACTTCGCCGATGCCGGAAGATATACCCTTACTCGAAACCGATCCCGATAAAGCGCGCGGCCAGCAGTACGACATGGTGCTCAACGGCGTCGAGGTGGGTGGCGGGAGCATCCGAATCCACGATCGCGAACTGCAGGAACGCGTGTTTTCACTCATTGGGTTGGATGAGGATGTCGCCCGGGAACGCTTCGGCCACATGTTGGAAGCCTTCGAATACGGCACGCCGCCGCACGGCGGCATCGCGCCGGGCATCGACCGCTTGTTGATGATATTCGCCGATGAAGCGCATATACGAGAGGTGATCGCCTTCCCGAAAAACCAAGCCGCGCGTGACGTCATGGCAAACGCTCCTTCGCCGGCAGACCCCGAGCAATTGGCGGAGTTGCACATTCAGGTGCTGGATACGGGTGAAGACTCCTGAGCCATGGACAACCCGAAGTGATCGTGGTATATATTGCTGTGCCCTACTATGATCGTGATGTAGCACGCGTTTTGAGCCAACACTATATAAACGGGGTTCGATCTTCGTCGGGTTACGCGATAGGCTGGAGCCAAGGCGGAGCCCACGGGTACGACCCCACCTGCGAAAGCAGGTTCAAAACACCGCCACACACGACATGGTGGGGTGCTCCTTTTACGGCGATAAGCAGATGCTTATCGCTTTCCGTTTACCGCCAATCCGCCGAGACTGGATAAGGCCAGACTTGTGGTGAGCTTTTTTTAATGATGGCTAAACGGATTGTGGTTGATCGGTTGGGTAAACGCCAGAGGGCCATATCGGGATATTCAGCACAACACAGGAACTGATTTCTACTCAATTTTCTCTCCCCAAAAGCGATTCCTTGCGTGAGGCTTTGATCTCAGGTAGACTCTCTTTATCTTTATCGAAATGAGGTTGCCATGGCCGGTGAGCGGGAAGAAGCGCTGGAAGCGGCCGTATCGGACATAACCAAGCGCTTTGGTGATGGGGCGGTAATGCGCTTGGGTGAAGCCGCACATTTGACAGTCGAAAGTATTTCAACGGGATCGTTGGCCTTGGATTTGGCGCTTGGTGTCGGCGGTGTTCCGCGCGGCCGGGTGACCGAGATTTTTGGTCCCGAATCCTCCGGTAAGACCACCCTTTGTCAGCACATCGTAGCCGAAGCGCAGCGACGCGGGGGAGTTTGCGCCTTTGTAGATATGGAGCATGCACTCGACCCGGCATACGCCGCTCGCTGCGGAGTCAATGTAGACAATCTGTACATCTCTCAGCCGGACATGGGAGAGCAGGCATTGGAAATCACGGAGCGGCTGGTGCGCAGCGGCGCGGTCGATGTCGTCGTGGTGGATAGTGTTGCCGCGCTCGTCCCGCGAGCAGAAATCGAAGGCGACATGGGGGATGCTCACATGGGGATGCAGGCGCGCTTGATGAGTCAGGCGCTACGCAAACTCAGCGGCGCGATCAAACAGACGAACACCGTCGTGATCTTCACCAACCAGCTGAGACAGAAAATCGGCGTCTACTTTGGCAATCCCGAGACCACGACAGGTGGAAGAGCGTTGAAGTTCTACGCTTCGGTGCGGATCGACGTCCGGCGCGCGGAAAGCATAAAGCAAGGCCAGGAAATCGTGGGGAATCGGGTCCGTGCACGGGTCGTGAAAAACAAGGTCGCACCGCCCTTTAAAGTAGCAGAATTTGATATCATGTATGATGAAGGCATCTCCAAAGCCGGGGGTATCCTGGATCTGGCTGTCGAGATGGGTATCATCGAAAAACGCGGATCGCATTACTCGTACGGCGATCAGCGTTTGGGACAAGGAAGAGAAAACGCGAAACAATTTGTAAAGGAGAATCCGGAATTGGCACAGGAGTTGGAGGCCAAAATCCGCAGCAAAGCAGGATTGGATTCCACTCCCCAAAATTCTGATCGTGATTGAGACGAGCTGTGCTCGTGATGAATTATAATTAGGCTGCGCCAAACTGCACGACTTGGATGTGCGCGCGGCATTGACAATGAATATGATCTCAAATATGAGACTTGACACCGCAGGGAAGTTATTGAGTTCGCTTGTTTTGAGGCGAAAGGGATTAACCAAATAACGTGGGGATTTGATCCTTTACCGTTCGCTGTTGCTGAAGATTATTGGACTTTTTCGTAAGACGGCGTCGGATCTACATCGAGAGATCGCTCTGGTTTGTCATTGGCCGTGATCCAAGTCTGTGGATCACGGCTTTTGTTGTCTTTATGGAGTGATGGGTTGTGGGTGTGATCACCGCCTTGAAAAACCAGACGAAAAATCAGCAGCGGGTCAACGTTTATTTGGATGGCAGCTACAGTTTCGCCATTGAAAGAGCTTTGGCTGATGCGTTGGCCATCGGGTTAGAGATATCGTACGACGAGATTGAGGCATTAAAGAAACTGGATGTCGAAGAACGACTGTATCGCCGTGCACAGGGTTTGATCGGTCGCAGGCCGCGCGCAGAGCGTGAACTGCGTCATCGTTTCGAAAGAGACGAAATCCCCCCAGATGTGCAGCAGGCAGTTGTACAAAGATTAAAAGATCGTGGTTTGATTGATGACCATGCTTTCGTCGAGGCCTGGATCGAGAACCGGCAAGTTTTTCGTCCGCGAAGTGCGCTGGCACTTCGCACGGAATTGCGCCAGAAGGGCGTTTCGAATGAAATTATCGAACAGCATCTGGCGGATTTCGACGACGAACGAGCAGCGTATGCGGCAGGGCGCAAGGGCGCTCGCCGTTATCGGTCCCTGGACCGGGAGACGTTCGAAAAACGTCTCCGTGGCTATCTGCTTCGGCGGGGGTTTGGGCATACAATCGTTTCCTCGGTGGTCGCACGCCTATGGCGTGAGATCTCCGATCGTGAACCCGAAAGTGAGGATACGAAGTGAATACAACGTGGGTAATTGGTGTTGGCGTTGCGTTGGTAGCGGGGGTACTCGTTGGGTACATCCTGCGCCACATGCAGCTGGAAAGGAACATCCGAAGTCGTCAGGCGGAAGCGGATCGCATTCTAGAAAACGCGCGTGGGGAAGCTAAAGACATCGAGTTGGCTGTACGAGATCAGGCCTTGGAAATTCGTAATAAAGCCGAAGAAGAGGCGAAACAACGGCGCTCGGAATTGTCGAGGGAAGAAACGGGTCTCACACGGCGACGCGCAAGTCTGGATCGGCGCTTCGAACAAATTGACAAGAGAGAACAGACACTAAACAAACGCCAGAGTTCGATCGACCGTCAGGCCAACGAGCTGGAGAAGCGTTATGCTGAAACCCTCGCCGAGCTGGAACGAGTCTCTCAAATGTCGCAGGAAGAAGCTAAAGAACAACTCTTAGAGGAGGTCGAGCGCGAAGCACGCATCGATATGGTTCGCATCATCCACCAGATCGAGGAAGAAGCGCAAGTTGAGGGGGATCGGCGGGCGCGTGAATTGATCGCCGACGCCATCCAGCGCGTGGCCTCCGATCACGTAGCCGAAATCACGGTCTCCGTTGTGCCCTTGCCTTCGGATGACATGAAAGGCCGCATTATCGGGCGTAACGGGCGTAATATTCGCGCCTTTGAACAGGCGGCTGGTGTGGATGTCGTCGTCGATGACACTCCAGAAGCCGTCACGATTTCGTGTTTCGACTCGGTTCGCCGGGAAGTCGCCCGGCGTGCGATGGAAAAATTGGTCCTCGATGGACGCATCCACCCCGCGCACATCGAGAAGATCGTCGGCCAGGTCCGGGAAGAGGTGGATCGATCAATCGTCGAAGCCGGCGAAGAGGCAAGCTACAACGCCGGTGTGCCGGGTTTACATCCAGAGGTGATCAAAAAGCTGGGGCGCTTGAAGTACCGCACCTCATACGGACAAAATCAATTGGCGCATGCCGTCGAGACAGCACAGTTGGCTGGTATCATCGCCGCCGAACTGGGCGCCAACGTCGACACGGCGAAAGCCGGTGGATTGCTCCACGATCTGGGCAAATCCATGGATCATGAGGTGGAAGGAACCCACGCCGCGCTTGGTGCAGAATTTAGTCGCAGACACAACGTGCCGGAACAGGTGGTCAACATCATTGCTTCCCATCACCACGAGATCGAACAAGATTCCGTTGAAGCCGTGATCGTCGAGGCCGCGGATGCCATCAGCGGCGCAAGGCCTGGCGCCCGCCGGGAAAGCCTGGAGCAGTACATCAAGCGCATTCGAGCTTTGGAGGAAGTCGCCAATTCCTTCGATGGCGTCGAGCAAAGTTACGCGCTGCAAGCGGGGCGTGAAATCCGTGTGATCGTCATTCCCGAGGATATCGACGATCTCGAAGCGACGCGCCTCGCCCGCTCCGTGGCGAAGAAAATCGAAGAGGGGATGCAATACCCCGGTCAGATCAAGGTGACGGTGATTCGGGAGACCCGCGCTGTCGATTATGCAAAGTAGGTCCAATTGATCTGAAGCATTGAAAGCCGTAATTTTCCAGGGCGGTCAGGGATGTAGAAAATAACCCGGCCGCCCTGAACGTTGATTGCCGGATTGGGTGACGGCGCATTCACACGCTGTCATTCAGTACTGGCACACCGTACAGAAACCAATACTCTTCTTCAGGATAACAAGATCGCAGGCGCACGTCCCAGATGAAATCCCCCGGTGTGAAGAAGGATCGCAGCGCCGCATCGATCGGTTGGATGGCTTGTTTACTCCGTTCGGCCTCGGGCTCCCCTTCGGCCCATACCTTGATTCGTTCGAAGATGACGCGCTGCCGGACTTCGTAGACGTAGTTATCCGCTCTATCGGCGTTTTCAACCAGGTCCTGGATGTATGCTTTCCACAGATTGAGACGGCTGTGCATTTCACGCCCGGCTTTTCGTCCCAGGGCTGCAGACCATTTTCGTAAAACACTTTGTATCTGAAGGTTGAGTTTATGATGCTCGGCCCGTTGGACGGGGGTCATTTCTTCGCTTTGGACGTCCAGTTCGTCGAGTGTGAGGGCCAATCGACCCGGAGTGAGCTGTGGTGGGTGGGGTTGATTTAGTGATGATGCATCCAAAGGCCAGAACAATTCGTCCGAGAGCAGGTAATTTTCGACTTCCTCAAGTATGACTTGGATGAGCGTGAGATTGGTATCGGGGGAGTGCATTCGATTATGTTTCCGGTTGGATGATGTCATGAATGATGTCCAGCAGCTGGCCCCGGGTGACGGGTTTGACGATGTAGTTGCGAGCACCGAGACGGAATCCGGTCTCTTGATCCTCGGGGCGATTGCGGGCCGTGAAGATCACTACCGGCGGATAGGGGTTGGATTCATTGTTGAGGCGCTGTAGGACGTCGAACCCAGAGACATCGGGCATCATTATGTCCAACAAGATCAGGTCGAAAGAACCTTTGCGGATGAGGTTATAACCTTCGTCACCGTCCGAGGCCAATTCGACGTGGTGGCCAGCTGTCTTCAACGTCAGTTCAACGAGTCTCAAGGTGTCTGGATCGTCATCAACGACCAGGATACGTGCTTCCATGGCTTTGCCCTGTCTGAACGGTCAATGGATTGTATATTGGTTCTTTTTCTTATGCCAAACGAAATCGCAAGCATTAATCGGGCACGCTGAAAAGGGGATCGGCCATGGGTTTGGGCTTCCTGAATGTGTGGTTCTATGAATCTGCGGAGGCAGGATCTACTCAAGGGGCAATAGCCGCAGCGGTTGCTGCATGTATTTCCGAAAGACCTGCAGCCAGCGGGCGGCCTCGGCGCCATCGGTGATGCGGTGGTCCGCCGAAAGCGTACACGGCAGGCGCGATCCGGGAATGATTTTCCCATTTTCCACGACGGGCATCTCCCGCACGCTGCCCACGGCGAGGATGCCGGCCTCCGGCGGGTTGATGATGGCAACGAAGCGGTCGATGCCGAACATGCCCAGGTTGGAGATGGTGAATGTTGAGCCTTCGATGTCCTGCGGGCGAACCTTCCCCTCGCGTATCCTGCCAACCATCGTGCGCACTTCGCTGGATATCGACGGGATAGATTTCGCATCGGCGTTGTTAACCACAGCGGTCAGCAATCCGTCTTCAACGGCGACCGCCACGCCAATATTGATCTCTCCATGCCGTACGATTTCGCCTTTGTCCAACGAAGCGTTGAGGTTGGGGAACTCCCGCAGCGCAAGCGCCGAGGCCTTGATGATGAAGTCGTTCACCGAGAGCTTGTCTTCCTGCGGCAGGATTTCGTTCCACTCGGATCGCATGGCCATCAGCGGAGCTGTGTCGACATCGATGGTGAGATAGAAATGCGGCAGCTCTTGTTTGGCGGTGACCATGCGGCGCCCGATCGTGGCGCGTAATTTGCTGAGCGGAATGCGCACGCTTTCTCCTGCAGCTGGCACGGGTCTCATCGCAGGGCGACCTGAGGAGGCAAGCGCATCTTCAACGTCTTGCCGAACGATACGGCCTCCCGGGCCGGAACCGGAAAGGCTTGAAATGTCGATATCGTGATCCGCGGCCATTCGGCGGGCGATGGGGGAGGCGCGCACGCCGTCAGGCAGATGGCCGTTTCCGCCGGTTTCGGGTGCTCGTTTGACCGCTTCGGGCTTTTCTTCCCGTTTCTTGGTCTCGGCCTGCTCGACGGTTTCCTCCTCAGGCGCCTCGACAAGCGTGTCGATATCTTCACCGGTTTCCCCGACGATGGCGATCGGTTTGCCCACGGGCACGGATGTTCCTTCGCTGACGAGCTGCTTGAGAATCACGCCGCTTGCCATCGATTCAACTTCAACCGTGGCTTTATCGGTTTCGATCTCAGCGATTACCTGGCCCTTCTCGATCGTATCGCCTTCCGCTACGACCCAGCGTATCAGGACACCTTCCGCCATATCGAAACCGAGTTTGGGCATGCTAACGATTTCAGCCATCACAACACCTCTTTCACAGCGTCCACGATGTCAACCACCTGGGGCAGAGCCAGCTGTTCCAATTCGCGATTGTAGGGCAGGGGCACTTCTTTCTGAGCGACGCGGCTGATCGGTGCATCGGCGAAATCAAAAGCTTCGTCGTAAAGTCGTGCCGCAACTTCGGCGCCGACCCCAAAGGATCTCCATCCCTCCTCCACAATCACGCAGCGGTTGGTCCGTTTGAACGACTCAACCACGGGTCCCATGTCGAGCGGGCGCAGCGAGCGTAAATCGACGACTTCCGCCTTCACATTATCCTTTGCAAGTTCTTCCGCGGCTTGCAAAGATAATTGCAGGCCCTTGGAATACGAGACCAGCGTCACGTCGTCTCCTTGGCGCTGGACTTTGGAGACACCGATCGGTTCGAGATATTCCCCCTCGGGGACTTCTCCGCGCATCTGGTACAGCGTGGCGTGCTCGATATACATCACGGGATCATCGCTGCGGATGGCTGATTTTAGTAGTCCTTTTGCGTCCCGCGGGGTTCCTGGTGCTACGACTTTGAGGCCCGGAAAGTGCGCGAAGACGACGTCCGGGGTCTGGCTGTGCGTTGCGCCCAACTGGCGTCCGCCGCCGCTAACGGTGCGGATCACAATCGGGACGGTAAACTGACCGCCGAACATGCTGTGCATCTTGGCGGCCTGGTTGACGATTTGATCCATGGCGAGAAATGCGAAGTTGATCGTCATCAGCTCGGCGACCGGCCGTAAACCCGCCATGGCGGCACCGTTTGCGGCGCCAACGATGACCCCTTCGGCGATGGGGGTGTCGCGCACGCGTTCGGCGCCAAAATGATCGTAAAAACCGCGCGTCACGGCATACGTGCCGCCCCATACGCCGACTTCTTCTCCCATGATGAATACGTTTTCGTCACGTTCCATTTCTTCCCAAAGCGCCTGTGAAATGGCTTCACGCATCGTCATTTCGGCCATGATTCACACCTCTTCCACGTAAATGTCTTCGAAAAGCGCTTCTGGTTCGGGGTCTGCGCTCGATTCTGCAAATTGTACGGCTTCCTGAATTTCTACGTTCACTTTTTCTTCTTCGGTATCGAGTGCCTTGGCCGTGGCGATTTTCTTCTTGATCAGATAGCGACGATAGATACCGATGGGGTCGTCTTCCGACCATTTTTGGACTTCTTCGCTTTCACGGTATCGCTCAGGGTCTCCCATCGAGTGCCCCCGGAAACGGTAGGTGACGACCTCCAGGAGAAATGATCCATTCTGGCGCACTTGCTCCAACGCTTCCTGCGCAGCCTGGCGCACTGCGATAACGTCCATGCCGTCTGCGCGGGCGTTGGGCATGTTGTATCCTTCTGCTTTCTGCCGGATTTCGCTCACCGCCGACGCCCGATCGACAGCCGTGCCCATACCGTATTGGTTGTTCTCACACACCCACAGTACGGGCAACTGCCAAACTTTGGAGAGATTCAGGGCTTCGTGGAAATAACCGATATTGGTGGCGCCGTCTCCAAAAAGGCAAATCGTAACGGCGTCCGAACCGCGTTGCTTGTCGGCCAGCGCCATGCCGGCTGCCATGGGAAGATGTGCTCCCACAATGGCGTGGCCGCCCCAGAAGTTCAAGTCGACGTCAGCGAGATGCATCGACCCGCCCTTGCCCTTCGAGCAGCCTGTGACTTTACCCAGCAGCTCGGCCATCACGATCTTCGCTTCCATGCCGCAGGAGATGGCAATTCCATGATCTCGATACGCCGTTATGACACGGTCTTGGGGTTTTCGAACGGAGACAATACCGCTTCCGACGGCTTCCTGCCCGATATAGAGATGTAAGAAACCGCCGATCTTTCCCTGTTGATAGAGTTCGGCGGATTTTTCTTCGAGACGCCGCACCGTGACCATCTCGTGGTAGAGCTGCAGGTGTGCTTTCTTGTCCATGATTTCTCCGGGATTGGCGGTCCAAACGATTTGCTCTATCCGTTCTATGATACTACAAGGCCGCAAGTATGCTTAAAGTAAAACCATAAAAGTGCCCCGGAATGCCGGGGCAAATAAAATTATACCAAGGTGGTCTGAATTTTGCATGTCGTGAAGAAGTAGTGGAGTTCGGCATGTTATCGTTACTGGTAAAAGCCCACGGCTTGGAGATCGAACTCACTCATGACCGTATCGGTGTCTTGCGGCAGGGTCAGGGGCAGTACGAACTCCAGGGTTTCGAATGGTGCCAGTGTGTCGGCGACGATCGACCATCCGGCGCTGACCAATTCACCCGTCATCGTGCGAACGGTTCCAAGCACGGTCGGCTGTTCGATGGCATTCTCTTCGGGATTGCTGACTTTGCCGTGCAGGATGAGTGAACTTCCCTGGTATTGATAGCGGTCGATTTCGACGGAAAGCGGAACGGGTGTTTCGTCGAAACTTCTGGAGAAGTCCAGTTCGATGAGCGCCTGGATTTCAACATTTTCCAGTGCGATGCCCTGGCTTTCGGCGTTTGTGACGAGTCCCGGAAGCCGGCTTTCCAGGAAAGCCCTGTTTTCATCCGGCCCTATGGGGATGGGAAATGTGGTGACGGTGCAGGAGAGAAGCAGATCTTCGTAATAGACGGCGATCAGTACTCTCACCCAGCGGATGTAACCGGCCTCGTTGTGGATTTCGCCCAGAACGAAGGGAAGCCCCTGGTCGGTAAATTCGAGGGTGGGATCGCGTGTGAAAGATAACTCGACCGGTGGGAGGGAACGATTGATCGTCGCGTCAGCGTAGAGTTCCCCTTCGCCAGCGTCGGGTGGAGTAGCAAATATTAAAAGTACGGGCGAGATTTGCTCGGGCATGAGGCTTGCAGGACCTGCGGCCAACCTGGACAAGGCGATGATGACGCCGGAGTCGTCCTTTAAAAGTATCCCGAGATCGTGCAGAGTGAGTGGTTCGTCGGATGGATTGTTGACAGTTCCCAGGATCGCATATTCTCCGGTCTGCGTCGTGAAAGTCCTGACTTCCTGGAACTCCACGGCGGCGCGGTCGAAAGAAGCGGCTTTGCTGTGGAGGAGCTCAACCTCTGCCGAGGCGATTCCATCGGGTGCTTCAAATCGAGCGGTGTAAGGCGAATCTTCGCCGGGCGCGAGGTGTTCGAGCAGGGGGGACAGTTGTTGGCGGTCGAGCAGGTCCCCATCGGAATCAAGAAGTGAGACCTCCAGCGAGATTTCGGTTAAATCCTGGTCCGAATCGTTGTGGATGATGCCCAGCACGACAGTTCCCGACTGGCTATCCTCTAAGATCCGCGGCGTATCGATCAGGATTTGCGCTTTGGACGTTTGCGATGCAGAGGGAGTGGCTTCCTCCCCGCTGCGAGCAGACGTTGTTTCAATTGGAGAGGCCGACGGGTTAGCCCAGGGTGCTATCGCGCAGGATGGGATCAAAAATATGAATGCGGCGAGGCCGAAGGAGGCGATTCGCTTCATAAAGATAAGCATACCGCAAACGGCGAATGTTTTGGGATGACTCGGAAAAGCATTGTCAGCAACCCAACGAGGTGGTTGGTATGCGCCGTAATCCGGCTCGAGTGAAATGGGTAGAAATCGTCTTAGCTTTCAGGTGTCGGAGTCGGCTCCTGAGGACCATCTTCGGGGAACAGATCTTCCGGTAGTGGTTCCTCGAAGTCGAAATTGAAATCGTATTCGTCGAATCCGAAACCAAAATCCGTGGCTGCTCCGGCCTTGCATAAGGCGACGTTCTCCCACACCATGCAGCTGTCGAGTTCATCGGTTTCAAGAAATCCGGCGAGTTCAAGGACATCGTCCGTGCTTGCTGCAAGCAGGAAAAGGGTCGTACGCTCTTCGCCCTGAACGAGAAGCACGAGGCCGATTCCCGACGGATCGATTTCCCCGAAGTGCGGAACGGATAAGGTTGCGAACATGTCGATCGGCATTTCCAAACCGTCGATGGAATCGAGCATCTCGAAGTACTCGGATTCTGAATCGTAAGGCGCAAGCACGATCAAATCCGAATCCTCTTCGGGTTCATCCGTGAAGACGAGTGCCTGGCCGCGTGCGTGAAACGTATCCTGAATGGCGGTAATGCTTTCCAGGTTATCGGCCGTGAGGTCGAAGTCTTCACTTTTCAGGAGCGAGATGGAATTCTGGAAGATGTAGGGATAATCTGTTAAATCGAGGCTGCGTTCTCCATCGAGGAGGAAGTCGATCAAATGATCGATGAATATCGGGTTGTCCGCGACTTGATTGTAGGGCGCGGTGAGGAACGAAAGGTCACCGATGGCGACGACACCGCCATCCAGACTGCGTACGGCGACGGCTAAATCTGTGCCGGCGTTCACTTGCGACGAGTGCGTTTGTTCGTCACCCGTAATCAATTTCATACCGCTGTTGGTTTGAATGGAACGCGCGCCATAGAATACCAACTCGGAAAGATTATCTGTAAGCGTATCTTCTGCAAATTGGCGGAAAAAGACGTGTCTGAAGTTGCCTTCGTTTTCAATCAGATTGTAAAGGAAGTCGTTTGCGTAAGAGATATCGAACGGAGCGAGAAGGCTGTCTGCGATGAATGCTTCCGATAAGTAGCCCTCTGAAAAATATTCGTAGTAATAATCGTAGAGATTCCGAGTCGGATCGCTGATCACCAATAGACGGCCACCGCGTGCGACGAATCGTTCGACGAGTTGCACCGTGGTTGTTGCAAAGCTGGCTTGCGGCGTCATTACGACGTAAGCGCTGGCGTATTTCAAACGCTCGCGCAGTGGCAGTTCTCCCGGTTCATACGTATCTCGAACGATTTCAATGCTGGCTCCGCGGAGAGTTAGTTCTTCGAGAAACGCATCGAGCTCGGCGAAATCGAATTGGTTGTTGTGACTGTAATCGAGGAGTACGACACGCCGGTCGGGTTCGACATCCTCCTCGGGCGACTGCTCGGAGTTCGTTGGCGGAAGCGGCATGCGAAATGATGTGTAGTCGGGTGCGCTGAGGGTAGAAGGGGCTAGATACCAGCCTCGATAGAACCACAATCCCCTTGCTAAAATCGGCAGGAGGAAGATTCCGACAGCGACGTAGATGCGGTAGCGCTTCATGGCAACCTCCTCGCGGAGGGAGGAATGTAGAGCAGAAAGATCCCTGCTTTATTGGGTAAAGGTGTGATGATACCTTCCGCAGTCTCCGTGAAGAATCCAACCGCGCTGGAAAGTGGATTATCGCTCAAATCCTGCAGTTCGACGGTATCGTAATGTTGAATCTTGGCCAGTCGAGCGGTGTGATCGAGCGCTTCACTCAAAGAACCCAGGCCATCGATTAATCCGTGCTGCAGCGCTTCGCTCGCCAACCAGGTTCGCCCACTGAGTAAACCCTCGACGTCAAGTTTCAAGCGGTCGCCGCGGCCTAGAACCACGGCCTGGTAAAAGCCCTGCTTGATGACATCGATTTCACGCAGCGTCGTATCACGCCCCGTACCGGTCATTTTATACGGTCCGGTAGTGACAATGTCTTCGACGATGAACGGAGCTTCGGGAAGCGTTACGATGACTCCCACGTTGCCGATTACGGAGGAAGGCCCGGAGTAAATCTCGTTCGCTGCGGCGGATAGATAATAGCCACCACTGGCGGCCATGCCCTGGACGTAGACGACAACGGGTTTTCGCGCTCGCAAGCGGATCAGTTCCAGGTAGACCGCCTCCGTATCGACAACCGTTCCACCCGGGGTGTTGAGCACTAAAAGAACGGCGCGAATCTGCGTATCTTCCCTGGCGTGTTCGATCTGCTGGATCAACGCATCTGCGCTTTCGAAGTAGATGGCATCGTTCAGGCGTATTATTCCAATTTGGGGACGGGGAATGATGAACGCAAATGTACTGCCTACGAGCAAGGGAAGTATAAGGAAGATCAGGATCGTTCTCGGCGTTTTCCAATTTTCCTGTGCCGGTGCATCGCTCATGTCATCTTACTCCCATTCATTCAGTGGATCGATACATCGAGCAGTTGGGGTTCAGTCCTAATGCTATATTATTTTGTTGAGGTTGGAAAGCCGTTCCGGTTGAGATGCCTTCATAACCTCGGACATCCGCCAAGGCACCCCGCACCCGTTGCTGCGGAGCGAGGTGCCTTTTATGGATAAGCGGCTATTCTTGGTAATCAACCTGGGGAAGATCCTTCATCGCTTCTTTGATCTTCTCCATGGGATACTCATAGTCCTGGAGTTGATTGTGGAGATAGGCATCGTACGCAGCAAGATCCAGAAGTCCATGTCCGGAGAGGTTGAAAGCGATCACGCGTTTCGTGCCTTCTTCCTTGCAGCGTAAGGCTTCCTCGACGGCCACGCGCACGGCGTGGGCCGATTCGGGCGCTGGAACGATCCCTTCCGTCCGGGCGAACTGCACGGCGGTTTCGAAAGTGCAAATCTGATCGATGGCAACAGCGTCGATGTCACCGTGGGCGTGCAGCGCGCAGATGTGGGGCGCCATGCCGTGATAGCGCAGCCCACCGGCATGGATTCCCGGCGGCACGAAGGAGTGGCCGAGAGTGTGCATCTTGACGATGGGCGCCATCTTGGCCGTATCGCCGTAGTCGAAAGTGTAGAGGCCTTTGGTGAGTGTCGGACAGGCCTTGGGCTCGACGGCGATGAAACGCGTGTCCTTGCCGTTCTCGAATTTTTCCCGCAGGAAGGGGAAGGCGAATCCGGCGTAGTTGCTCCCGCCTCCCACGCAGCCAATCACCACGTCCGGATATTCGTCTGCCATCTCGAACTGTTTCAGAGCTTCCAGTCCGATCACCGATTGGTGCATGAGTACGGGTCCAAGGACCGAGCCCAGGGAGTATTTGTATTCGCCTTCCGAGGCGACGGCGGCTTCGACCGCCTCCGAGATGGCCATTCCCAGCGATCCCCTGCATTGCGGATCTTCCGCCAGGATGGATTTGCCGAACTTTGTTTTTTCCGACGGACTGGGTGTTACGTTGGCGCCGTAGGTCTCCATGATGATGCGGCGATAGGGTTTCTGATCGTACGAGACTCGAACCATGTACACTTCACAGTTCAGGTCAAACATCTGACAGGCCAACGAGAGGGCGGTTCCCCATTGGCCGGCGCCGGTTTCAGTGGTAAAGCCTTTCACACCTTCTTCTTTGGCGTAGAAAGCTTGTGCGACCGCCGTATTGAGTTT
>Ga0315534_1001149_pt1 | contig 18344 bp, 13 predicted proteins | sample SalMarSW160240MG_FD_203094 | JGI IMG/M metagenome (GOLD analysis project Ga0315534, IMG submission 203094) | Salt marsh sediment microbial communities from the Plum Island Ecosystem LTER, Massachusetts, United States - Salt Marsh Sediment SW1602-40 ... | reverse complement strand
GACCGCGCGCTCGACGTCGGTCAGCCCGGACAGCTCGTCGGCGAGGAGGAACGGGCCGCCGCAGACGGCGACCATCGTCGCGATGGTGCGGGCCTCTTCGACGGAGTAGCCGGCCGGGTCGGTGCCGTCGGCACCCCAAGCCATCACGACCTCCGGGTCGACGTCGTACCAACGCGTCGCCTGAGCCCACCGGGCCGCGACGTTCCGAGCCTGCGCGCGCACACCGGCGAAGCCGGTCCAGCCCACGTCGAGGGGATGGCCGAGCTCCTGGTGAAGACGTGGCATCCCGAGATCGTGGCCGACACGGTTCGCGTGGCACATCCCGACGGCGGCGAGCACGGGCATCCCGCAGCCGAGCACGTAGACGTCGTCGCCGAGACCGTCGATGACCGCGCCGAGACCGTGGCGCAGTACCTCGATGCCGGTGACCCGGGGGTCGTGGCGCGCACCCTCGAGCGCGGCGAGGTAGCAGAAGTCGATCTTCACCATCTCGAACCCCCACGCACGCACCTGCGTGCCGAGCTCGCGCAGCCAGGCGAGGGCGTCGGGATGCGACGCGTCGAGCGCCCAGGCCCCCGCCCTCGGCTCGCGCAGGAGCGCCCCGTCGGCGTCGTGCAGGCACCAGTCGGGGTGGTCGGCCGCGATGCCGGGCGAGTCGGGTTGCACCCGGAACGGTGCGAGCCAGAGCCCGGCACGACATCCCACTCCGTGGAGCTCGGTGACGAGGTCGGAGAGGTCGTCGGGGAATCGCTCGTTGGGCCACCACGCGCCGTACGTCTTCTGCCAACCATCGTCGACCTGCACCAGGTCGACGTCGGCGAGATCGCCGAAGCGCTCGCGCAGGAGTCGCGCGTTCGCGAGCACGTCGTCGGCCGAGACGAAGAGACCGAAGTGATACCAGCTCTCCCAGCCGAGTGGCGGCCGTCCGTTCCAACGGCGCGCGCCGAGTGCCCTGCCCGCGAGCGAGGCCAGCTCCTCGGCGAGCTGGAGCGCACCGAGGCCTGCGGCCACCGCGACCGGCTCGCCGGCGAGCGACTCGCCCGCGCCGAGGTGCAGCCCGAGATCGGGTGCGTCCCCGACCAGATAGCCCCACGTGCCCGCGACCGGAGTCAGCGTCGGCGTGGCCCCGGACTCGACGTGCACCGACACGTCGTCGGCGACGATGCGGGTCGCGAGCCGCCTCGCGCCGAGCGCGTGCAGCGCGAGGGCGCGCCCGTCGGGTGCCACGAGCACGGTGTCCCACCACGATACCGTCGGCTCGTCACCGCGCACGCCGCTGTAGGCCCAGGAGTCGTATCCGTCGACGAGATGGCGGTGTGCGACGAGGTCCGTCGGCCCCCGCAGCGGCACGAGCTGGTCGACGACAGTCGGCTCGCCGGCCGAGACGTCCGCGCAGACGACGACGACGGACCCCTCGGCTGGTACGTGCAGCGCGACGTGCGGCGCGTCGTCGGTCGCCCGCCATCGCGCCCACGTGCCGGCCCGCCCGAAGCCGTCGTCGGGCTCGACGTCCCAGGCACCGGCCTCGGTTCGCTGCTCGTTGCCGGCGCGGCGCACCGCCGCGTGACACGGTCCGAGCGTCACCGCGACCGCCGGCCACCGCAGCGTGAACACGCCGGCGCCGAGCACGATCTCGACGACGCCGTTGTCGATGCGCGACGTCAATGTTCCCTCGGCGCCGCGAAGCCCTCGAAGATCGCGACGACGCCGAGCATGATCGCCGCGACGGAATCGGCCCACCACCAGCCGGACACCGCGTTCAGCACGAGCGCGAGCAGCACCCCGAGGGCCAGCGCGCTGTCGAGGAACGTCACCCGCGCCTCGTGCACCAGAGGATGGTTCCCGATCACCCCACTGGTGCGGCGCTTGGCGATTGCGAGCCCCAGCATCACGCACGCGGTCATGGCGAGGTAGATGATTCCCCAGGGAGAGTCTTCGGGGCGATGCTCGATCACGAGGTTGCGCACACCGGCGGAGATCAGGACAGCGGCGAGCACGAAGAACGCGATCGCCACCATCCGGAGCGCGCGGCGGGTGCGCGCGACGTCGGGCCGGCCGCGCAGGTGCCAGAGCACCGCGGCCGAGGCGAAGATCTCGGCGACGGAGTCGAGCCCGAACGCGATCAGCGCGAGCGATCCGGCGGCGATGCCGAGGCCGATCGTCACGAACACCTCGAGCGTGTTCCAGGCGATCGTCGCGACCTCGAGCCGGCGTGCCCGCAGCTCTCCGGCCGCCTGGCGGGTGCGGGCGGTCGACTCGTGTGGTTCGGTCAGGACACACCCCCGATCGGTCTGCCGATCATGCAGAGTGGTTGTGAGTTGCGGCGGCTCGTGCTCGAGACTCTCGCGGACGAGGCGACGATTGCCCACCCGCCAGGGTGCAGATTCTGGCCCGAGACGTCGACCGGTCACGCGTTACCGTCGTCCCCACCAGGGAGACGCCGAGCATGAGACTGGCCACGATCCACACGACGACCGGCCTCGCCGCGGTGCGAGTCGACGGCACCGACGCGGTCGAGATCGGCGCCTCGGACGTCGGCAGCCTGCTCGCAGATCCGGAGTGGCGCGCGCGAGCCGAGTCTGCTGCCGGGCGCGTGCACGGGACCTCGGCGCTCGCCTACGCGCCACTCGTGCCGAGACCGGAGAAGATCGTCTGCGTCGGGCTCAACTACCGCAGCCACATCCTCGAGATGGGTCGCGAGCTCCCCGAGCACCCGACACTTTTCGCGAAGTACCCGTCGTCGCTCGTCGGTGCTCACGACGACATCGTCCTGCCGCGCGCGTCACGAAGGGTCGATTGGGAGGCCGAGCTCGCGGTCGTCATCGGCGCTCCGGCGCGACACGTGTCCGAAGCAGAGGCACCCGCGGCGATCGCCGGCTGCTCCGTGCTGAACGACGTGAGCGTGCGCGACTACCAGAACCGCACGCTTCAGTGGCTCCAGGGCAAGACGTTCGAGTCGAGCACGCCGCTCGGACCCGAGCTCGTGACGCTCGACGAGCTGCCCGAGGCCCGACCGGACGGAGCGGGCCTCGAGCTGCTCTGCGAGGTCGACGGCGAGCAGGTGCAGAAGGCCGTGACCTCGGACCTCGTCTTCGGTCCCGCTGCGCTCGTCTCGTACATGTCCGACATCTTCACGCTGGTGCCGGGTGACGTCATCGCCACCGGGACCCCCGCCGGGGTCGGCCACGCGCGCCAGCCCGCTCGGTACCTCGAGGACGGTGCTGTCGTCGTCACCCGGATCGAGGGCGTCGGCGAGTGTCGCAACCGCTGCCGGGCGGAAGACGCCTAGCCCGAGACGCGCGACGAGGAAGGAGAACGCCATGCCGACGTCCGCACCGAGCACCCATCTGGGCATGCCCGCACCCGACTTCACGCTCCCGTCAACGGCAGGCACCTTGGTGTCGCTCGACGACTTCGCGGCCTCACGAGCCCTGCTCGTCGCCTTCATCTGCAACCACTGCCCGTTCGTCCGACATGTCGAGACCCAGCTCGCCGCGATCGCTCGCGACTACGTCGACGCGGGGCTGGGCACGGTCGGGATCTCGCCGAACGACGTGGTCTCGCATCCCGATGACGACATGGCCCACCTGCAGGAGCAGGTGAGGCGCGCCGGCTTCGGCTTCCCCTACCTCCGCGACGAGTCGCAGGACGTCACGCGCGCCTATGGCGCGGCGTGCACCCCGGATCTGTTCCTGTTCGACGCCGACCGCAGGCTCGCGTATCGCGGCGAGATGGACGGCTCGCGCCCCGGCAACGACCGACCCGTGACCGGGGAGGCGCTCCGTGCCGCGATCGAGAAGGTGCTCGCCGGCGAGCCCGTCCCGCCACCGCACAAGCCCAGCATCGGGTGCTCGATCAAGTGGCGCGGCGACGGGTGAGCGCGACGACGCCGCCGACGGCGAGCACCTGACGAGACCGGAGCCGCCGATCTGCCGCGACGATCACGGTCACCTCTCGGCGTTCGCTGGCCGTCGCGTCTCACTCGTCTCGGAGCAGCTCCGTCGGTTCGAGTCGGTTCACCAACTGCGTGCCGACCACGGCCGCGGCCAGGGTCGCGAGCAGCACGAGGACGACCGGCGCCAGGAGGTCGCCGAGCGAGACGGCGTACCCCGGCTCGAGGACGAAGAGCGGTCGGAGGACGGTCACGAAGTAGTAGCCCATCGCCGTGCCGACGAGGAGTCCGGCGATGAGCCCGCCGATGGCGACGATGCCGGCTTCTGCGGTGATGAGCAGCCTGATCGTCCGCGGCTCCAGCCCCTGGGCGCGCAGCGTGATGTACTCGCGTCGGCGCTGCAGCAGGAGTCCGAACACGAAGATCCCGATGGCGACGATCGCCATGGCGAGGGCGAACGTCGAGTCGAGGTCGACGAGTCCGGCGATGTTGAGGGCGGCGAGGCTGGACTGATCCCGGGCGAACGTCGTTGCGCGCGTGTCGATCTGGAGATCGTCGGTCGCGGCGGGTCCCCGCTGGAGCGAGGTCACCGCCTGCTCCAGGCTTCCCGCACCGCCGCCGGCGGCGGCGAGGAAGAAGTCGGGGCGCTTCGCCGGGACCTCGGCGGTGTGCTCGCCGATCGCCATCACCGCGTCCGCGCCGTCGGGAAAGCCCGGGAACCGCTCGAAGAGCCCGGCGATGTGGAGCTCGATCTCGACCTGTGCGTCCGTCGCCCGGGCGAGCAGGACCTTGAGCGTGTCCCCGAGCTCGGCCTTGAGGAACGCGGCCATGTCCTCGCTGACGAGCACGGCGGTCGGGTCGCGGGTCAGCGTGCGCAGCGCGGCACCGGCATCACCGGAGGGGAACTGCGCGTCGCTGACCGGTGCGACGGACGCGAACGTCGCGGGATCGATGGCGGCGAGGTTGGCAGGGTCCGAGGTCCGGGCGCTGCGCACGATGACGTTGCTCAGGCCGTAGACCACCGGAGTCACGCCGGCGACACCGCGAGTGCGGAACGTCGCCGCGTCATCGACCGTGTACGACTGGCGCGCGGTCGGACTCGGCGTGATGCGGATGTCGGCGCCGTTGGCGAAGCGGGCATCGTCGACCTTCGCGGCGTCGTAGGAAGCGGTGAATGCGGCGAGGCTGGTCGCGAGCGCCACGATCAGCCCGACGACGATGGCCGCGTTGGCGATGGCCCACGGCCGGCGCCCGACGCTGCGACGGAGGAAGCCGGACACCACGCTCCCGATCATGGGCGACGACCGGGGTTGGCTTCGCGCCAGGGTCGTCCCGAAGAGCCGCGCCGCGAGGAGGCACCCGGTGATCCAGACCGCGATCGGCAGGATCAGGAGGTCGAGGTTCAGCTCGACGGCCCGTCCGAAGTACACCGATCCCGCGGTTCCGGCGAAGGCGTCCGAGCGCAGCGCGACGCCGGTGCCGATCGCGACGACTGCGACACCGATGATGTCGAGCCGGGCCCGACGCCACAGCGGTGGACGGCTGGTGAGCTGGGCCCGGTCCTCGTTGATCTCGCGGTCGATCGATCGCCGACCGGTGATGTAGAGGGCCAGTCCGGTCGCGAGGAAGCCTCCGACGGTCCCGAGCACCGCTGATGTCACGAGGCTCGAGGTGCTGGCGCGCTCGATCGACTCGCGCCCCAGGATGACCGCCGCGGTCACGTAGCCGGTCGCGAGCCCCATGACGGATCCGGCCGCGGTCAGCAGCGCGGTGCGGAGGACCAGCATCCGACGGAGGTGCCGGCGGCTCGCGCCCCGGATCCGGAGCGTGGCCTGCTCCCGGCGTTGCGCCTCGGCGAGCACGTTCCCGGCGTACGCCGCGAGCATCGCCGCGAGGAGGAGGCCGGGGAGCCCCAGGAACACGAACAGACGCTTGGCCACCGACGCGTCGTCGGCGGCGACGGAGAGAGTGTTGGAGATGTTGTCGAGGAGGTAGTCCTGGTGCGCGGCCACGCGGGTGACGGCAGACGCGATCCCCTTCGTCTCGATCGTGGCCGTGGCGGGATCGGCGTCGAGGAGGTTCCGTCGGAGTCGGATGTCGATCTCGCGGATCGGCGGGGTCTTGAGGCGGGCGCCGCGTTGGGCGACGGCCCGCTCGAACGCCGGGAAGACGGTGTCCGCGAACCGTTCGGGCGACACGATGACGGAGCTGCGGGTGTAGACGAACGTCTCGAGGTCCCCGCCGCGACGGCTGGAGAACAGCGATCGCGAGCGCGAGAGATCGGCGATCCCGGTGACCGAGAGGTCGATCGTCGAGTCGTCGGGGAGCCGGACGGTCACGGTGTCGCCGATCGAGACGCCGAGCGCGTCGACGGCTTCCGCGCTCAGGACGGCGCCGTCGGTGGCGAGCCGGCCCGAGACGATGTCGATCGTGGCGTCGCGACCCGCGTACGCATCGTCGAACCCGAAGATCTTCGCGGGGCCGCCGGCCGTCGTGGGACCTGCAGCGAGCGCGTCGGAACCGAGGTCGGCGATCGAGAGCTGGGTCGCCGACTCGACCCCGCCGACCCGGCCGACCTTCCGGGCGAGGTCGTCGAGCGAGACCACCGCCGGCTCGTTCGCCCCGATCGGGGTGACCGACTCTCGGCTCGAGAAGGACGACACCATGGTCGTGTCGCTCAGAGCGCGGTCAGCCCGCGCCTCCACGAGGTAGGTGAGGCGGTGACCGGTTCCGCTCTCGACGGTGCCGAGGTTCAGGCCGATCTTGCCGAGACCGTGGGCGAACGGGTTCTCCCCCACGTCGGTGCCGGGGATGTCGGTGCCGGGGATGTCGGTGCCGGGGACGTCGGTGATCGACGTGCCGTCGACCGCAGCCGAACCCGGGACGAAGCGCAGGCCGGAACCAGGCCGCGAGCGCACCGTGACCTCGTTCGCGGGGAGCTCACCGGTGTTCTGGACCTCGAGCAGGACGCGAGCCCGGTCCCCGGCGGCCAGTCGGCGCGCGTCGAACGACTGCGTGAGGGCGACCGTGTTCCCGACACGCTCGGTCACGATGCGCTGCATGTCGATCGGCAGCGGCGCGACGGCACGCTGGGTCATGGATGCCGACAGACCGTCGACGAAGAAGAGGACGCCGCAGAACAGGCCGACGCCCAGGATCACACCCACCATGGTCGAGAGCGTGCGCCGGGGGTTGCGGACGAGGTCGGCGAGCACGTACCTAGCCAGCATTCGCCGCCTCCGAGATCAGGTGGGGACGAGCCATCTCCACCGTTGCATCGGCGTGGCTCGCGATCTCGGGATCGTGGGTGACGATCACGAGCGTGGCTCCGATGTCGCGCTGCACCTCGCTGAGAAGCTCGACGACGATCGCGGCGCTGTCGTCGTCGAGCGCGCCGGTCGGCTCGTCGGCGAGGATCACCGCCGGTCGGTGGACGATCGCGCGCGCGACGGCCACCCGCTGCCGTTGCCCCCCGGAGAGCTGATCGGGGAACCGCGCTCGGAGGGGGCCCAGTCCGAGGCGCCGAAGCACCTCGGACGGGTCGCTCCGTGCGTCGGAACCGTCGTGGCGAGCAATCGCGAGCTGGAGCCCGACGTTCTCCTCGACCGTGAGATGGGGAAGCAGGTTGTCGGCTTGGTACACCATCCCGAGCTCGCGGCGCCGGAACCCGAGCCGGTCGTGCTCGGAGAGCTCCGAGACCACCACGGCACCGATCGTGACGGCGCCCCGCGTCGGCACGGCCAGCCCGGCGAGGAGGCCGAGCAAGGTGGACTTGCCACAACCGCTCGGCCCCATGACCGCGACGCTGGTGCCGGCGTCGACGAGGACCTCGTCGATCTGGAGGGCCCGGACCGTGCCGGCGTCGGTCTCGTGGTCGACCACGAGACCGCGAGCGGTGATCGCGTTGGCCGCGGTCATCGGCGATGCACCCCGAGGTCGTCGATCGCGTAGCGGTGCTCCGCGAGGTCGGCCAGCGCGACGTCGTGGCTGACGTAGAGCACCGCGAAGTCCGCGGCCAGGACCTCGTCGACGACGTGTGCCGCGGTCTCGCCGTCGAGCTGGGCCACCACCTCGTCGGCCAGCAGCAGTCCGGGCCCGTTGGCCATCGCCACGGCCAGGGCGACGCGCTGGGCCTCGCCACCGGAGAGGTGACGCGGCTTGTGGCCGGCGCGGTGGCGCACTCCGAGGCGATCGAGGAGGTCGAGCGCCTGCGTCGGCATCGCCCGTCGGGAGCCACGTGCACCGAATGCGAGGGCGAGCTCGACGTTCTCGCACGCCGAGAGGAACGGGATGAGGTTGTCGGTCTGGAGCGCGATCCCGATCCGCTCGGCGCGGAGCCGGGCACGGGCACGCTCGCTGAGGTCGCTCATCGCCACCCCGTCGATCTCGACCGTCCCCTCGTCGGGTCGGAGCAGCCCGGCGACGAGCGAGAGGAGCGTCGACTTCCCGCAGCCCGAGGGCCCGACGAGGCTCACCTTCTCCCCCCGGGCGACGGTGAGGTCGACGTCGCGCAGCACGGGCGTGGGGACGTCGGGAGGGCCGAACGACTTCGACACGCTCTCCAGGCGCACGATCGGTGCAGCACTCACGCTCACGATGCCCTCACCGAAAATGGCACCGATCCGTACACGTCGGGCGAGGTCTCACGGGCATGCGCTTCGAGATCGAGCACCGTCTGGCTGGCCTCGGCGAGTCCGGCCGGGCTGAGCTCCACGAGGTTCAAGAGGGAGAAGCGGTCCTGGTGGAGGCTCGCGTCGAGGGGGATGTTGTTGATCACGCCGACGCCCGGTGCGTAGTACTTGTTCTCGTTGTCGGGCGCGCCGACCTCACCTTCCTGCACGATGCGGACGTCGTCGAAGCATCCGAAGGCCACGCAGGTGCGGGCGCCGACCTTCACCGGCGCGCCCACCGAGGCCGCCTCGTCCGGTGCCGACGAGATGCACCACGACGGTGTGCGAAGGGTGACCTTCCGGGGGGACAGCACCCCGACCTCGGCACCGTCGGCGGATCCGAGCCAGGCGCTGTCGGTGTTGGTGTACTCGCCGCCCTCGTAGTCCTCGGTGTAGCCACCGAGGATCCAGACGTTGCCCTCGGTGTCGAGCGCGAGGTAGTCCATCCCGACCTGGCTGACCTCGCCGGAGTCGGTCGACTCGTCCAACATCGCGATCGTCGGGACCCCGTCGATGACCCGGACGACGTCGGTCATCGTCGTGATGACCTCGTGGGGCACGACACGCTGACCGACCTCGGTCGTACCGCCGCGGACCCACTGCAGGCCCGGCTCGAGAGGGTGGTACGGGTTGGTGCTCAGCGTCGGATCGACGAAGCTCGCCGGGTCGAACCGCCGCGCGGTACCACAGCCGCCGGATGTCCCCGACGACTCCGATCCACCGCCTCCCGAGCCGCCGCAGGAGGCGAGGAGGACGACGGCGACGACCGCACAGCCCCGGGCTCGGATCCCCCGGCGGCGAGTCCCGAGGGCGAGGCTCCTCGCGCCCCGGGCGCAGTCGGTCGATGACACGCCGCCCACGGTACGGACGCGCCGTGTGAACACGATGTGGGGTCCGTGCGTGTCCTCACATGGTTCCCGGCCTCCTCGACCATCGTCCGCGGCCCCGGCACGGGCTCCCAGTGCTCTCACGCGGTTGCCACATGGACGCATCCGTACGTCGCCCAAAGGGCTCCCCCGGGAGCGCGCGCCTCGAGACAGTCGTCGCGGCGCTTGCCGTCGGCGGCCAGGTCGACGTGCACCTCGACCGCGACTTCAACGTCCTCGAGGCCAAGCCCGCTGGCCCCGGCGACGAACGCACCCCGGCGGATCGCTGAGCCGGCCGGAGCTCCGGGTCGATCGTCAGCGCGCGCTCGGACCTACAGGCCCGCAGCGACCAGGACCAGCTCGGTGCCCGCACCGAGCGCGAGCCCCGCGAAGAGCCCCCACATGAGCATCTCCTTGTGGCCCATGTTGAACGCGACGTGCAGCAGCTGCACGACGACATAGAGGATCGATCCGGCCGCGAGGCCGAGGAAGGCCAGGTTGAGGTACTCGTCGACGAACGACTGGCCGATCACCGTGCCGACGAACGTGGGGCCTCCTGCGATGAGTCCCATCGCGCCGAGGAAGCCCCAGCTCGGGCGCTCCGCGGCACCGGCGAGTGGCGCCACGATGCCGAACCCCTCGGTTGCGTTGTGCAGCCCGAATCCGACGATCAGCAACAGCGCCAGGCTGACGTTGTCGTTCGCGGCGGACTGCCCGATCGCGAGGCCCTCGGCGAGGTTGTGCACGCCGATCCCGATCGCGATGAACAACGCCAGTCGCTTCGGCTCCGAGAGTCGCTCCACGAGGCTCGCCGACTGCAGCTCGGCGACTTGCGCGGCGCCGGGACCGAACTTGGTCTCGGCCCCGCTCCCCGCTCGGGCCTTGATCCATCGGTCGTAGTACACGAGGGTCATCATCCCGACGAGCACCGCACCGGTGAACAGCGCTGCCTGGAGCGCGAACTCCCCCCACGACCCCCCGCTCTCGACCGTCGTCTCCTCGAGCGCGTGCTCGACGGGTTCGAAGCCGTGGATGAACGTCTCGACGAACAAGAAGATCAGGACACCGGCGGCGCCGGCGTTGAGGAGGGCACGCACGGGCATCGACACCGACCGCGCCCGGCCCAGTGGCAGCCCCAGGAAGATCGTCAGCCCGGCGATCGCGCCGAGAACCAGGACCTCGCCTTCAGACACGCCGGACCTTCCGCCGCCTACGAGTCAGGGCAACCTAACCTCAAGGAAGGCGCGACGCAAGGCAAGCTGGGGACCGTCGGACCTTGCTACGCCATGCGGCACCGGAGCGGCAGGTGCTTGATGCTGCCGTTGACGATCGAGCTGAGGCGCTCGACCTCGCCCGAGACCTCGAACGAGTCGAGCCGCGCGAGCAGGTGGCGGAAGATCGTCTCGAGCTCCACGCGCGCGACGTGCGCGCCCATGCAGAAGTGCTCACCGAAGCCGAACGCGAGGTGCGGGTTCGGGCGACGATCGGCACGGAACGTGAACGGATCGTCGAACACCTCCTCGTCGCGGTTCGCCGACGCGTAGTAGAGCGCCACCTGCTCCCCCGCTCGGATCTTCTTGCCTCGCAGCTCGTAGTCCTCGGTGGCAGTGCGGGTGAAGTGACTGATCGGGCTCGCCCAACGCAGGATCTCCTCGACCGCGTCCGGCAGCAGCTCCGGTTCGGCGCGCAGCCTCTCCCAATCGTCTCGGTGCTCCGAGAACGCGAGCAGGCCGCCGCTGACCGCGTTGCGCGTGGTCTCGTTGCCCGCTTCGACGAGCAGCTCGCAGTACGACACGAGCTGCTCCTCGCTGAGTGGCTTGCCCTCGACCTCGCCGCGGATCAGCTCGCTCACCAGATCGTCGTGCGGATCGCGCCGGCGGAGGTCGATCAGGGTCCGGAAGTAGCCGTGCAGCTCGCCGCGTGCGCGCCGGCTCGTCTGGCCCGGGGTCTCGCCCGGGCGCCGGTACTCCGGGTCGTCCTTGCCGATCACCTCGTTGGTCCAGCGGAACAGCAGCTCCCAGTCGTCACTCGGCACGCCGAGCACCCAGGCGATCACCGCCAGCGGGAACGGCGCGGCGATGCGCTCCACGAAGTCGAGCTCGCCCGAGGCACCCGCGCCGGCAGCCTCGTCGAGGATCTCGACCGCGATCCGCTCGATGTCGTCGCGCTGGCCCCGCACGGCTCGCGGCGTGAAGCGCCGGTTCGCGACGCGGCGCATCGGACCGTGCCGCGGGGGATCGAGCATGACGACCATCTCCGACGGCGGGAACACCACCCCGGCAGGGCGCAGCGTGATCCCCGGCTCACTGGAGAAGCGCACCGGCTGCTTCGAGATCTCGAGGACGTCGGCATGCTTGGTGATCGCCCAGAACGGCTCGTATCCGTCGGGCGCGAAGTACGCGACCGGCGCCTCCGCCCGCAGTCGCGTCCACACGTCGTGGGGATACCCCTCGCGCGCACAGCGCTCTGAGTCGACGAGCACGAGCGCGTCGTCCTGGTGGTTCATCGCGGCCTCGGTTCGCGTGGGAGGCCCAGCAGCTGCTCGCCGATGATGCTGCGCTGGATCTCGCTGGTCCCGCCCATGATCGAGTTCGCTCGCGCGGCGAGCAGTGCGAGCGTCCAGCGCCCGCGGTCGACGGCGTGGTCGTCGCCCGCCAGGAGGAGCGCGTCGGGTCCGAGCACGGCGACGGCAGTGTCGGACAGCTTCTGGCTCATGTCGGCCCAGAAGAGCTTCACGAGGCTCGACTCGGGACCGATCTCCTCGCCGCGGGCGAGCCTGGTGAGTGTGCGCTGGTTGTGCAGGCGGAAGAGCTCGACCTCGATCCAGGACTGCGAGAGCCGTTGGCGCACGACCGGGTCGTCGAGCAGCCCTCGGGTCGCGCACGTGCTCGAGAGGAGCTCGATGGCCACCTCGTGCAGCACCTGCTCCTTCCACACGAACGTGGCGCCGCGCTCGTTGGCGAGCGTCGTGTTGGCGACGCGCCACCCCTCGTGCTCCGGCCCGACGAGATGCTCGACGGGGACCTCGACCTCGTCGAGGAAGACCTCGTTGAACTCGCTCTCGCCGGTGATCTGGCGCAGCGGACGGACTTCCACACCCTTCGCCGTCATCGGGATCGCCACCATCGAGATCCCGCGGTGGGGCGCGGCGTCGGGGTCGGTCCGCACGAGCGCGATGCCCCAGTCGGCGAAGCGCGCGTACGACGACCACACCTTCTGACCGGTCACGACGAACGTCTCATCGCGCCGCTCCGCGCGGGTCGAGAGGCCGGCGAGATCGCTCCCCGCATCGGGCTCGCTGAACAGCTGGCACCAGACGTCGTCACCGGAGAGGATCCTCGGCATCCATCGCCGACGCTGCTCCTCGGTGCCGTGCGCCATCAACGTCGGCCCGACGAGGCTGACGCCGGCCCGACCGAGGATCGGCGGCGCGCCGGCGCGGGCGAGCTCCTCGTTGCAGACGGCGAGCTGCGACAGCGACGCGCCCCGTCCGCCGTACTCGGCCGGCCAGTTGATGCCAACCCATCGGCCGGCGTGCATGGTGCGCTGCCACCCGCGCAGCGCCTCGGCTTCCTCTGGTGTCGCTGCCACCTCGACGTCGGGCGGGGGGTGCTCGACCAGCCACGCGCGCAGCTCCTCACGCAGCTCCTCGTCGTCGGACGACGTCGTGCCCCGGAGCTCCGGCCGGCGCTCCTGGACGACCGTCATGGGCGCCCGGCGGACCAGGACACCGACTTGAGCTGGGTGAACTCGAACAGCCCGTAGTCGCCGAACTCGCGACCGATGCCCGACTGCTTGTAGCCGCCGAACGGCGCCCAGGGGCTCGGGCCCCCGCCGCCACCGTTGATCGTCACCGTGCCGGCTCGCACCTGCTTCGCGAGCTCGAACGCGCGCGTCGGCTTCGGGTGCCAGATCATCGCCGCGAGCCCGTACCGCGTGTCGTTGGCGATCCTGACCGCCTCGTCCTCGCCCTCGAACGGGATGACGACGCCGACCGGGCCGAAGATCTCCTCTTGCGCCACGGTCATCGAGCTGTCGACACCGGCGAAGAGCGTGGGCTCGACGAAGAACCCGCGCTCGAGACCGGCGGGCCTGCCCCCTCCGAACGCAAGGTGGGCACCCTCGGCGGTGCCGCTGGCGACGTACCGCTCGACCCGCTCACGCTGGACCTCTCGGATCAGTGGACCCATGCCCGTCTTCGCGTCCGTGGGATCGCCGACGTTGATCTTGGCGAGGGCCGCCGCGAGGCGCTCGACCACGTCGTCGTAGACGCCGCGCTCGGCCATGATGCGCGTGGGCAACGCGCAACCCTGCCCACAGTGGATGGTGAACGTGTAGGCGGCGGACGCGGCGAACGTGTCGAGGTTCGAGCCGTCGAAGACGATGTTCGGCGACTTGCCGCCGAGCTCGAGCACGACCTTCTTCAGGCCCTCGGCTGCTTGGGCCATGATCCGCTTCCCCACGACGTCGGAGCCGGTGAAGCTGACCATGTCGACGTCGGGGTGCTTGGTGAGGCGCTCGCCCGCGGGCACATCACCGGTCACGACGTTGAGCGCGCCCGGCGGCAGCTCGGCGGCGTCCGCGATCTCGCCGAGCACGAACGCCTCCAGCGGGGTGTAGGGCGACGGCTTGAGCACGACCGTGTTGCCCATGGCGAGCGCGGGCACGACCTTCGCCAGGTTCAGGTACATCGGGTAGTTGAACGCCGTGATCGCCGCCACCACGCCGACCGGCTCCTTGAGGATCACACCCTGACCGAGCCCTCTCGGGCCCGCCTGCACAGGGAGAGACTCCTCGTAGGGGAACGTGGCGGCGCGCTCGGCGAACCACGACGCGTACTTGAGGCCGGTGTCGAACTGGAGGGCCCCCGCGATGGGCCGTGCCGCTCCCGCCTCGGCGATGATGAGCTCGACGATCTCCTCGCGCCGGTCGATGATCGTCTGCACGAACCGCACCAGCAGGTCGGAGCGCTCGCGCGGCGTCATGCGCGGCCACGGACCGTCGTCGAAAGCACGCCGCGCGGCCGCGACCGCGCGGTCGATGTCAGCCACCGACGCCTGGGGCACCTGCGCGATCACGTCTTCGGTCGCCGGGTTGATCACGTCGAGGCCCTCGTCGGACGAGGCGTCGACCCAGTCGCCGCCGATGTAGAGCCCGGCGGTCGTGGTCTGGGTGGCGGTCATGCATGCTCCTTCTGCTGCGCTCCGGCGTTGGAGGTGAACTCCAGGTGGAGCCGTTCCAGGCCGCGCAGCAAGTACATCGCCGGGTACTCGTAGCGGCGGGCGCCGGGCGGGCCGTGCTCGGCCTCCGAGATCCGGATGTCGGCCATGCGGTCGAAGACGCGCTCGAGGCTGATCCGGGCCTCCGCACGGGCGAGCGGCGCGCCGACGCACGTGTGGATGCCGAAGCCGAACCCCAGGTGGTGGCGACCGTTCGCACGGTCGAGACGGAGCTCGGCCGGCTCCTCGAACACTCGCGGGTCGCGGTTCGCCGCCCCGTTGTGCAACATCACGGTCGTGCCCGCCGGAATCTCGACGTCGCCGATCGTCGCGGGGACTCGCGACAGGCGGAACTCGCCCTGGAGGGGGCTCTCGAGCCGCACGCACTCCTCGACGAAGGCCGGGATGAGCGCGCGGTCGTCACGCAGCCGCCGCTGGAGCTCGGGGTCGTCACCGAGCTTCTGGAGCATCGTGCCGAGCAGGCGCGCCGTGGTCTCCCCGCCGGCCGAGAACAGGTTGGCGGCGATCAGCATGACCTCGCGGACCTCGGGCAACGACCCGTCGGGGAACGTCGCCATCGCCATCTCGGTCATGACGTCGCCACGCGGGTCATGGCGGCGGTCCTCGATGTACGCCGTGAACCGGTCGTAGAGGAACTCGAGGGGCTTGTGGGCGACACCCTCACCGGGCTTGCGCGACTTGGCGGGCCGCTGCTCGCCCTGGAGCTCGCGTCGGAACGTCTCGTGGTCGGCGTCGGGGACGCCGAGCAGGTCGGCGATCACAAGGAGGACGAAGGGGTTCGCGTAGTCGTGGATGAACTCGCACTCGCCCCGACCGATGAGCTCGTCGAGCTGGCGATCCGCGAGCCTCCACATGAACTCCTCGTTCTCGTTGAGGCGCTTGGGCGTGATCAGCCGCATGAGGAGCCCGCGATGCGCGGTGTGCTTCGGCGGATCGAAGCTCGGCAGCTGATCGCTGAACGGCAGCTCGTCGCGGTGCGCCTCGATGATCGCGCTCACGTCATCGCCCTCGAGCGGGACCGAGAACGAGGTGTACGGCCCCGCGACCGTGTTGCACGACGAGAACGTCGCGGGGTCGTTGTACACCGACATCGCTTCCTCGAACCCCGTGACCATCACCACACCCCGATGCGGCTCGCGCCACACCGGGCCGTGCGCACGGAGGAACTCGTAGTAGGGGTACGGATCCTGATAGAGGGGGCCGGCACGGAAGTAGTCGATCTCGTCGAAGTCGGAAGGCTTCACAGTCGAGGTGCTCACCGGTTGCTCCAATCTCCCCGTCAGCGGCCGAGGAATCCGCGTTCGATGACACGAGCGGCCGCGTCGATCTCGGTCGCTGGTCGTCGGCGCGCGCCGAACACGCCGAGCAGCGCCACCATGACGACAGCCTCGAACTCGACGTCGCCGAACCCGCGCGGGAGCAGGTACCGCGCCATCCGGCGGCGTCCCCAGTCGAGCAGCGGCGCCGACTCGTCACGAAGTGCCGGCGCCTGCAACGCCGCATCGACCCAGACGCGCAGCATTCCTGCCTCGTGCAGATGGGCCGCGCGGTAGCGACGGAGCCAGCGCTTCAGCAGGTTCGCGCCCGAAGGCTCGTCGAGCGACGTCGGGGCCGGGATCTCGAGCACGGTCGTCCCCACGGCGTGCACCGCTTGCGCCGTCAAGGTGCGTGCGAGCTGATCCTTGTTCCGGAAGTAGCGGTAGAAGGCGCCGTGCGAGACACCGGCGGCGGCGACGAGATCGTCGACTCGGGTGTCGTGGTAGCCGCGTTCGACGAAGACGTCGCGTCCCGATGCCAGCAAGGCCCTGAGCGCCCGGTTGCCGTTGGCATCCGGATCGATCGCGTCGTCACCGTCACGCAGCAGCTCGAGCATCTCCGGTCCGAGCTCGAGCGCCGGCGGCGGGCGGCCATCGGGCGGGTGCACGTTCACCTCTGCGCGCATGCCGAACAGCGTGCGGTGCACGACGTCGGTGAGGGCGACCTCGATGCGTTCGTCGGGATACGCATCCGGGGCGGCAGAGCGCAGGATGCCTCGGACGTCGAACGCGTGATTCAGGCAGTCGAGGAGCAAGCGGATCACGGGGTCGAGCTGGCGCGGCGGCAACGTCGTCGTCACCAGCCTGGAGTGGATCCTGGCGATCGTCTCCCCACCGGTGCGCTGCGCCACCGAGGCGAGCGCCTCGTCGCTCTCCAAGGCGTGGAAGACCGGCTCGTAGCGCGTGTGGATCTCGCCGTAGCGGGCGACCCAGGTGCGCATCGCGCACCACCCGTCGAGGTCGGGCGTCAGCGGGTCGAGTGCCTCGGTCGAGGCGCTCACCTGACGGGCGACCTGGCCGGCGAGGTGGCGGAACACGTCTTCCTTGCTCTCGAAGTACTGGTAGAACGAGACCCGCGAGCACCGAGCGAGCTTCGTGATCCGGTCGATGCTGCAGCCGTGGTAGCCCTGGTCGGCGAAGGCCCTCAGGGCCGCGTCGAGGATGCGTTGCTGGGTCCGCAGTCCCCGCGACCCGACCCGAGGGTTGTCGGAGAACGGAGCACGGCGAACCACCGCGACGGCACCGTCGGGGTGCCCCTCTCGCTCGTCGTCGGGCATCGATGCTCCTCGCCGGTCAGCGCGCCGTCGGGATGACACTAACGTTAGTTACGCGTCGACGCGCGGGGCGAGCCTGGGCGTTGGCCGCCGCCCGATGCTACGTTGCGCTGACGTCGGTGTTAGTTCACGGGCCGCGTCGGCCGTCGACTCCCGGTCTCGAAGCCTTCGCGAAGAGAGGACACCCCCAGTGGAGCTGCGACCCTTCGGAAAGACTGGGATCGATATCTCGGCCATCGGCATCGGCTGCTGGCAGGTCGGCGGCGGCTACGGCCACGTCGAGGAGGACGAGTTCGCCCGCGCCGTCGGGCGGGCTCTCGACCTCGGCATCAACTGCTTCGACACCGCCGAGGGCTACGGCATGGGCTCGTCGGAGCGCTCGCTCGGCGCGGCGCTCGGCCCGCGCCGTGACGAGGCGATCATCGTCACCAAGTTCGGCATGAACTACAAGGACAAGCCGAACTACCGCGACAGCAGCCGCGAGCGCGTCTTGGCATCGATCGACAAGAGCCTCGAGAACCTGGGCACCGACCGGGTCGACGTCTTCCTCGTGCATTGGCCCGACCGCCTGACGCCCTTCGAGGAGACGATGGGCGCGCTCGAGGAGGTCGTCCGCGACGGGAAGGTCCGCGCCGTCGGGCTCTCGAACTTCAAGGTCGACGAGATCGAAGCCTGCAGACGCGCGTTCCGAGTCGACGTCGTCCAGTACGGATGGAACATGTTCGACCGCCGCATGCAACGAGAGATCCTCCCCTACTGCGAGGAGAACGGGATCGGGTTCATGGCGTACGGCTCGCTCGCGTTCGGACTGCTGACCGGAACCTTCACCGAGGACCACGACTTCGGGGATGCGGACTGGCGCGCGCGGCAAGGGAAGATGGGCAACATCAAGATGTTCGAGGCCCTGTTCGGGGCCGACACGTTCCCGCGCAACGTCCGAGCGGTCGACGAGCTGAAGGGCATCGCCGAGCGCTACCACAAGAGCCTCCCGCAGCTCGCGCTGCGCTGGGCGATCTCACACCCGGCGGTCAGCACCGCGCTCGTCGGCACTCGCAACATCGATGAGGTCGAGGACAACGTCGGCGC
>Ga0315534_1001142_pt1 | contig 18402 bp, 18 predicted proteins | sample SalMarSW160240MG_FD_203094 | JGI IMG/M metagenome (GOLD analysis project Ga0315534, IMG submission 203094) | Salt marsh sediment microbial communities from the Plum Island Ecosystem LTER, Massachusetts, United States - Salt Marsh Sediment SW1602-40 ... | reverse complement strand
CGATCAATTGGGTCGCCGCCAGGCCCTTGACCGCGGCTGCCGTGCTTTTGGTGCTGGCGCTCGTCTCCTATCTGCCCGGCGTTATCGCGCTACCACCCGTCGATCGCACCGAGATCGTCTATGCAGGAGGCAGCCGCGCCATGCTGGAGCGCGGCGACACTATCGATGCGCAGTTCAAAGGTGAGCGCGTCGCGTTTCGACCCATCGGCATCTACTGGCTGCAGATCGCGTCCGGCAAACTTTTCGGCCCCGGCGCGTGGAACAGCATCGCCACATACCGTATCCCGTCCTTGCTTGGAGGCGTGCTTGCCGTTCTGGCAGCGTGGTGGCTTCTGGGCCCGCTGTTAGGCGCAGGTGGAGCTCTGATTGCAGCCGGACTTTTTGCCGTCACCCCCATCGTCGCGCTGCAAGCACAGCTTTCCATTCCCGAAGGTCCGCTCTTGCTTGCGGCAACGCTCGCACAGCTCACGCTGTTGCGCGTCTATTGCGCGAATGAGATCGACCGCACGTTTGGACTCGCGCTCCTGTTCTGGGCTGCGCAAGGCTTCGGCATCCTCATCAACGCACTTGCCGTCCCGATCCTGTCTCTCTCGACAATCATCGCGCTTCTCATCTTCGACCGCCGGTTCGGCTGGCTCATGCGTTTGCGCCCGCTCGTCGGCGTAACGCTCATGGTCCTGATTGCCGCGCCCTGGATCATCGTGCGCACTCACCTCGACGGCGGCGTGCCTTTCTCCACGCTCACCTGGTCGGAGCTGTTGCGTGCGCTGGGCGGCGCGCAAGACATGAAATGGAAAGCGGCCCCGCTCACGTTCACGCTGGCGCTCGTTTTGGGCTTCATGCCGGGGGCGCTTTTGCTCGTGCCGCTGATCAAGGAGCTGTGGACCAACCGCGCCTTTGCCCTGCAGCGCTTTCTCTTCTGCTGGCTCGCTGGCTATCTCGCCTACCTTGAGCTTATTGCCTCAAAGCCCGCGCTCTATACCGTGCAGGCGATGTTTCCCGCCGCGGCCGCCGCTGCAGCCCTGTCACTTGAGCGCGACGGCCGCCTTGAAATTCCCCCGTTCATGCTGCGCTTGCCGGCGTGGTTCGTCGCAATCGGCATGGTGGCGATCTTCGCCGGCGTCCTGCTGCTGACCCGAACGCCGCCCGATACCGCCGTTGTCGTTGGTGCAGCGGCCGTCGTCATTCTGTTCACGCTGGCCGCTCAGGCCGCGCGCGACAATCTCGCCGCCACTTGGGTCGCAACGAGCATCGTCGGCTTCGCGCTCTTCCTCGGTGTCACCTTCGGTGTCCTTCTCCCTCACATCAAAATGGCCTGGCCGGCGCCCCGCATCGCCGAAGCCATCGCGCCATTTAAGCGCTGCGTGAAAGGTCCCGTACGGATCGTCGGGTTCCGTGAGCCAAGCGGGGTCTTCGTTCTCGGCCGCGACAGCGAGGCCGGACCGCAATCGATCGCCGACCAGATCGCCAACAAACAAGACGGCATCGTCGTCGTGGAAGATCGTTGGCACGCCGACGTTACAAAAGCGCTCACCGAGCGCGGTGCGATCATGCCGCCGCGTGCAGGCTGCGTCGAAGCCTTCAACGTGATGCGCGGGTGTCCGCTCACCTTCTCGATCTATGTTACCGGGTCCCCGCCACTTGATGCCGGCTGCACGGTGCCGCCGAACTTCACCTGCACCAAGCTGCCGCCACAGCCTGGACCCGGCGTACAAAGACAAACTCGTTGCCGCTAGTGCCATCCTTCTGCAACGCGCAACCGTTCGATCATACGCCTGTCGCGAGTCTCGCTTTATTAGGTCTGCCAGCGTAGGCTTTGACTCACGCCGACTACGTGCGTTGGACAGTCTGAGGGGAGAGTGACATGCGAACGTTTCTGACACTGGCCATGCTGGTCGCAACGGCGGGTCTTCTGCCCGCGAATGCCCAAGCAAAGCTTCCCGACCTGACTGGAAAGTGGGTTTGTGATCCAGCGGAAATCCTGATCCGCGATCAATGGTCAACGCTCAAATATACCATCGAGATCAGCGAGCAGCGCGGCCCTCTGATGAAGGCGCAGATTGATTGGGGACTGCCCACCGAGGAGGACGTGAAGGGCGAGCAAGGCGATGCATCCTCGTTCAGCGGCAAGGTCAAAGCGCTTGGCAGGATCAATTGGGGGGACACGTCGATTGAGCTTGTCGCGTTTGGCGATACCCATCGCCACCACGGACAGCTCGTCGATGCCGATACCATCAAACTCCAAAGCAGCGAGGCCGGCGCCGATGCCTGGGTTAGCCGCACCACGTGCCGGCGTACGCGCTAGGACTGTTCGACGGGCTGCGGCGCGTTCCCGCTTTCGAGCTAGGATAGGTTGAGGCGCTGGGACGAAGTGGGCTATGCCCTGTGCAACGCTCCCAAAGAGTCCCGATATCGAGGATACCCCCATGACCGAACCGCAGTTCGATCCCGAATCCCCGCCCGAACTCATCGTCGCCCAATGGTTCAACGCGTCCGAGCCCCTGGCGCTCGTCAAGCTCAAGGGCAAGGTCGTCATGGTCGTCGGCTTCCAAATGCTGTGCCCGGCCTCGCAGCAACACGCGCTCCCGCAAGCCGAACGCCTTGCGCGCACCTTCAACGCCGACGAGGTTGCGATCGTCGGCCTGCACATGGTCTTCGACGATCACGACAAGATGTCGCCGTCGCACCTCGAACCCTTCCTCAAGGACGAGGGCATCACCATCCCCATCGGCATCGATCAGCCGAACGGCTCAGGCATCCCAAAGACAATGGCCGCCTACAGCATTCAGGGCACGCCGGCGCTGTTGATCTACGATCGGCAGGGCCGCCTGCGCCGCTACTATCTCGGCGCCGTCGATGACGCGCGCCTTGCCGCTGAGATCATGGCGCTCTGCCTTGAGCCCCCGGATGCGCCGCGCGAGGTGTCGATGGCGATCGAACAGCGTCTCGCTTCCGTCATCGCCGAGCCCGAGGGCCACCACCATCACGATCACGACGGCGATTGCTGCGGCGGTCACCACGACCACGATCATGAGCACGGGCCCGGCTGCAAACACTAGGGCTTAGACCGACTGTCTTCATCCCGCCCCCCGAATCACGCCATGTTGACCCCTACAAGTCGTGAAGAGGGGCAGACCCATGGATCAGCGTATGTCCGATCGCAGCAGCGCCGCTGGCGGAGGCACGGCCCGCGCCCGCTCGAAAGCGCGCAAGCCCGCCAAATCCACCTTCGACAAGAAGACCATCGCGCTCGTCTACGACTTCGACGGCACGCTCTCTCCGCGCCCCATGCAGGACTACGCCTTCCTGCCGAAGATCGGCGAGGACGCGGCCGCCTTCTGGAAAGAGTCGAACAAGCTCGCCAAGGCGCAGGGCGCCGACGGCCTCATCACCTACATGCACCTGCTCTACAAAAAAGCGAGAGAGAAGGGCATCCGCATCGACCGCAAGGATCTCGTCGCACAAGGCAAGACGGTAAAGCTCTTTCCTGGTGTTGAGGATTGGTTCGATGCGATTGCCGAGTACATCAAGCTGCGCTCCGAATCCCACGGCGTCTCGCTGCGCCACTACATCATCTCCGCCGGCCTCACCGAGATCATCGAAGGCACCTCGATCTACAAGCGCTTCCACAACGTTTTTGCGAGCGAATATTGGTTCGAGGCGTATGACACACCGTTTCCCAAGCGCGTCATCACCGACACCGGCAAGACGCAGTACCTGTTTCGCATCAACAAGGGCGTCGAAGACTTAGGCCAGTCCATCAACCAGCACATGGACGAGGACGCGCGCCCCATTCCTTTCGGCAACATGATCTACTTCGGGGACGGTGACACCGACGTGCCGTCGATGGCGGTGATGCGCAAGAACGGCGGGCACGCGGTCGCCGTCTATCCACCCAACAAATCGAAGAAGAAATGCGTCGATCTCTTCAAGGCCGGTCGCTGCGATTTCTTCGCGCCCGCCGACTACCGCCGCGGCTCCGACCTCTTCAAGCGCACGTGCCTGCTCATCGACCGCATCCTCGCCGACATCCGCGTTTCCGAGGAGATGTGGCGGCTGGAGCGGGGTGTGAAGTAAGTATAGCCACTCACCTCGCCACGCCATAATCCCGGCCCAGGAAGCGTCTTCGCATAGACGCGACCGCGCAGGCGGGGACCCAGTCATAAAAAAAGGCGACCACCCCCTCTCCCCATTCCGCTGGGCTCATGGGGGAGGGGACAGCGACTAGTTTCCGTCCGCGTCCGTCCCGCCGGCAGGGGCTTCCTGCGTGCTGGTCGCGGGGCTCACCGCACCGTCCCCTGTCGTCGCGGCCTCCTGCGGGGCCGGCGAGGTGACAGCCGTCGGCGTCGGCTTGCGCAGCGTGCCAAACAACATCGCCAACACGAAAACCGCCACGACCGCGAATATGATCATGATCAGGCCGGGCCCGCGGCGCTTCTGCTCGTGCGCAAATGCCTGCGGGAGATTGGGGTCGTAATCCGTCATGTTCGCCTCCCAGCAATTGGAGCTGAACGCTTCGGTTGCCGACGCTAACACGATCCTGCACCCAAATTGAAGGGGATCTCACCCAGCGGGCTCGCCAGCGCTGCGCGGCGGGCGTAAGCTCGCGAAACGAGCGGCGAAAAGCGCCCTGTGGGAAGCCGACCCGACGTCGGGCTGAAGCGCACGTCGTGCTTCCGGAAAAGTGGAAGCCGGTTTTCCGACAAGAAGCACGACCAAGAAAGCGGCAGTCGCCCGCCGAGGCTGGTGTGATGGCCCAGCACTCGCCGCTGCGATAGGTGCCGGGGTAACGCCCGGCCTTCCCGCGTGCGCCCACCACTGTAACGGCCTACTCACCTTCCCTGTGCAAGAGTGACGTCACGTGGGCGGACGACCAATACGGGAGGTGAACCATGGTTTGGTATGACTGGGTACTCTGGATGGGCATCCTCTACATGTTCCTTGGGACCGACTTCACGCTAAATTGGCTCGGCGGCATCGCCTTCGGCCAGCGCATCGACCACAACTCACCCAATTTCATCAAGCGCATCTACTACAGGGTCTGGGCCGCAGACGATCCCAACGCGCGCGCCGACCGCACCGACGGTCCGCCCAATATCCTCGCACCTTGGGTGACATCGCTGTGCGTGACCAACGCTCTCGCCACATGCCTGATCGAGATCCTGCTTCTCTACGGGATGCTGCAGCAGCCGCTGCCGCTCTACGTCGTGCCGGCCGCCTTCGCGTTCCTGTTGCGCGCTGAAATCGAGATCATCTACGGCTCGCAGCTGATCTGGGGCCCCGCCCGCTTGCGCGGCGGGGCGCTCGCCAATTATCTGGCGATCGGACTTGTGCCGCAGGTGGGAATTCCCTGCCTTGTGGCGCTGCGCTTTTCCGGCATGGGGATAACGCCACTATCGCTGGCTATCTTCATCGGACTTCCGGTTGCGATCCTCGTGTGGACGTGGCTCGTCTACCGCAACAATCCGGTGCCGGCCCTCAGCGACGCCAAAGAGTAATCCCCGCCCTCTCGTCTTGTGAGACACTCCGCTCATCCCGCCCCACGGGGACGAGTTCTAGACCGTCTAAGACTTGGGAGCGGGCTGCGGGTAACGAACTAGCCAGGAGGCGAGGAGTAACGCCCGAAGCACCTGGTGAACGGAACCGTCCTAAACCGGACCTGCCGGTAGCGGGAGTAAAGAGCCCGACGTAAGGCCTGGACGGTCGCGACACTCACCGCCACGGGGCGCGGAAGCGCCGGAACAAAAATTAAATAGATGCGGTGTTTTCGCGCCCCGTGTCCCCACTCTCTTCTTCATCCCTTCGGGTGCTCAGCACCGCGAGACGGACGAGACGTGCCCTCTCCCCGTTATGGCCAAGCCGTGCGACTATAGAATGTAGGGAGGAGAAACAGAGAAGCCGATGCGGCTTAGCCGACGCCGGCGAACGGTTACATAGCCGTTCGCTATCGAAAACGAAGCCACTTGTTATTTCAGTTCGCGGCCGCCGATCTCCATAACAGGTCCTGGAAGCGCCGGTGCTTACCGCCGGTCGATCCACCAAGTCGAAAGACCCGAAACAGAAAATCTTAGCTTTCAGGAGAAAGACCATGAAGACCATCATCATCACCACCCTCATCGGCCTGTCGGTTGTTGCCACGGGCGCTGGTTCTGCCAATGCCGACACGTTCTCGGTGCACGGCTACTCCACGCACTACGGCCGCTAAGGCAAAATCGATTGAAGACCCAAGAGACGGTCGCAGGTTTGCCTCCCCCCGGCACCCCTCCCCCTGTGGCCGTCTTCCTTTGCATGGCGTCCTAGCGTTAGATTGGCGCCATGCATTCTTCATCTCATACGGCCGCCTTCTGTTTCGTGGCGCTCGCGACCGCCTTCAGTCTTCCCGAAGAGCCCCCCGCCGGCATCGTCGATGTGAGAACCGTCGTCCCCGATATCGTTCTGGATGTCCGCTACGCCACCCAGCACAACTTCGTCGGGCGGCTGATCAAAGGCTATGAGGCCAAGAAGTGCCTTCTGACGAAGAAGGCAGCTGAGGCTCTCAAGAGAGTGCAGGACGAATTGCGCGAAAAGGGCTTCTCACTCAAGGCGTACGACTGCTACCGCCCGCAATCGGCCGTCAATGATTTTGTCGCGTGGGGCAGGGACCTGAGCGACACACGCATGAAGGGAGAGTTCTATCCGAACGTCGCCAAACGCAACCTCTTTCGCGACAGCTACATCGCGACCAAGTCCAGTCACAGCCGTGCGAGCACGATCGACCTCACGATCGTTCCACTGCCTGTTCCGTTGCAGCCGGAGTTCAACCCCTCCGTGCCGCTGCGCTCTTGCGAGAATGCGCGTGCGAACAGGTTTCCCGACAACAGCATCGACATGGGTACGGGTTACGATTGCTTCAGTGTCCGCTCGCACACGGCCTATCCGCACATCACCGCGGCCCAGAAGCAGAACCGCCGCCTTCTAAGGTCGCTGATGAGGCGCCACGGCTTCCTCAGCCTGCGAACGGAATGGTGGCATTACACGCTTGCAAACGAGCCCTATCCCCGCACGTATTTTGACTTTCCGGTGCAGTAGTGCGCGCGCGACTTCCCGTATAAGCTTGGGCGCGACGGCGCGCGCAGCGCTCTTGAGAATAAAGGAACCGCAATGGCCTTCGACGACGTGAAAGCAGAGCTTGGCATCCTCGTGACCAAGATGCAGGACGAGCCTGAGGATCGCCACGAGCTTTATCTGCAGCTTATGGAGAAGCTCAACGAGCTCAAAGCCTTCGGCATGCCGCTGCCTGAGGATCTGGTTGAGTTTGAAAAAGCTTTGGAAGCGGAGTTTGCAGCCGACAAGCGTGAGCAAAAAGAGAGCTGAGCGGGCGTTGGCTAAGCGCCGGGGCCGTTCTTGCCGGCCGGCTGGGTGCGCCATTGCGGGCGCGGCAGCTTTGCAAGCCTAGATAACCGCGCGGGTTGGGCGCGTTTGCGGTCCTGGAAACAGGCGGTTGCGATGTTTGCCAAAAAGAGCCGGGCCGCTCCTTCCCAACTGAATTCGGAAGCTTTGGCGCGTACGCGGTTCCGGTCGAGCTGCAACGCACGGAGCGCGGCGGTGTGCAGGTCGTCTGATAGGACTCCGGTTACGCCGGGTGTCACGACATCGATCGGACCCGTCACTGGAAGGGCGGCCACGGGAACACCGGACGCCATCGCTTCGAGCAGGACCATGCCAAACGTGTCGGTACGGCTGGGAAATACGAAGACATCGGCGGACGCATAGCATTCGGCCAAGTCCTCCCCCGTCTTCTTGCCGGTAAACAGCACGTCGGGATAGCGCGCTATCAGCTCCTCAAGCTGCGGGCCTCCGCCGACCACGACCTTCCGGCCCGGCAAGTCGAGGTCGAGAAAGGCTTCGATGCTTTTTTCCGTCGCCACACGCCCGACATAGAGGAAGACCGGGCCTGGCCCGAAGTGGCGGACCGGGCGCGGATGAAACAGATCAATGTCGACACCGCGGGTCCACGGCATCACCCGCTCAAAGCCCTGGGTCTCAAGTTCGCGCGCTAGGCTCGGCGTTGAAACCATCAAACCGTGCCCGGCCTTGTGAAACCGGCGCAGGATAGCGGTGGTCCAATTGGGCGGGAACCCAAATCGCTGGTGCAAGTATTCGGGAAAGCGTGTGTGGAAACTTGTGGTGAAGGCAATCCCGCGTGCGCGGCAGTAGCGGCGCACCATCCAACCAATAGGGCCTTCGGTTGCGATGTGAACCGCGTCCGGCTTCAGGGCCTGGAAACGCTGTGCCACGCGACGAAAGCCGGGCAGGGCAAGGCGGATCTCTGGATAGGTCGGGCACGGAAGGCTGTGGAACTCATGCGGCGCAAGAACGGACAGTTCGATCCCGAGCGCCTTGAGGTCGCGCGACAGGCGCTCATAGGTTCGCACCACACCGTTGACTTGTGGGTGCCAGGCGTCCGTCGCGACCAGAATGCGCATCAAGCAACCTGCAGTGTGTCAGCGAGCTCGGCTTCATTCTCGCGCCTGCGCGATTCCAAGACGTCGAGCCAGCGGATAAGCTCCAAAGAACCATCATCCTTTTCGGCAATCGCGGTGCAACTTTCTACCCAGTCGCCGGTGTTAACATAGTGGACGCCTTGGCATTGGCGAGAGGCCGCGTGGTGAATGTGTCCACAGATCACGCCGTCAACGTTTTGCCGACCCGCTTCCTCAGATAGGGACTTTTCAAATTCCCCGATGAAGTTGACTGCCGTCTTCACGCGCTGTTTCAAGTGGGCGGACAAGGACCAATAGCCCAGACCGAAACGGCGCCGGATGAAGTTAAGGGGATGATTGGTCCACAGCGCCAGCTCGTACCCGCGGTCGCCGAGGAAGGCGAGCCAGCGCGCATAGCGCACGACCACGTCGAACTCGTCTCCATGAATAACCAGGTAGCGGCGGCCGTTTGCGGTTGTGTGGATTGCTTGATGTTCAAGTTCAATGCCGCCGAAGTGCGTTCCGCAATACTGGCGCAGCCCTTCATCATGGTTTCCGGGAATGAAGATGACGCGCGTTCCTTTGCGCACCTTGCGCAGTATCTTCTGGAGCACGTCATTGTGGGATTGCGGCCAGATCGCTCCGCGCTTGATGCGCCAGAAGTCGATGATGTCGCCTACAAGGTAGATGGTCTCTGCTTCGGTGTGCTTGAGAAAGTCCAGAAGCACGTCGGCTTGCGATGCCCGTGTTCCGAGGTGCACGTCGGATATAAAGAGCGTGCGATAGCTGCCCATGTTTGGCCCTTTCGAGCGGATTGGGACCCCTGCCAATAACAGTTAGTGAGACGTTGAATGGATTCAAATTGCAGGATTGTGACACTTGGCTCCGTCTGGGTCGTTTTGCGCGTGTAATTGGTGGAATTGGAAACAGCCATGCGTCGAAAGGTCAGTACAACGCGATCGTCAGCCAGGGTCCGAACCGCCGGTTGGCCAGCCCTCGCCGCCAACAGTAGAGCTGTGGGACGCACCTGGGATAATGGCCAAAGCGACCCAGGGCGGCCTCAGTAAATCGCGATCGGAAAATACCGTTCGACGAGTTCCTGAAACCTGCCTGTCTCGTGCAATCGCTTCAGTGCTTGGTTAATGAGGTCCTTGATTTGCGGGTCGTTCTTCGGCACCGCGATCGCAATACCATCACCGAAGTACTTCGGCTCTAAATAAGGGCCGCCTTTCGTATCGCAACAATTCCGCGATGCTGTGCCGTGCAGCCAAAATGCCAGGCTAATTCCATCGTCGAAAATCAAATCGACTTTGCCTTGCTTGAGCGCGTCACGTGCCAGCTCGGGGTTCTCAAAAACTTGGATCGAACTATTGAGGAAGTATTCTCTCAAGTAGGCCTCATGGGCTGTGCCTCTTGCGACGCCAATACGTTTGTCTTCAAGACCGTCGGGCGAAATAACAAGGTCTTTTGCATCGCGCCTGCCTACGAAGCGCCCCGGTGTGAAAAAGTAGCGATCGGTGAAGTCGACCTGCATAAGCGCTTGTGGGGTGACGGTGTGGCTTGCGATGACGGCATCGGCCTCGCCCCGCTTTAGTGTCAGGAACAACTCGCCCCATGGGCGTACCTTGATATCGCAGGCCGTGCTTAGCTCCAGGCAAATGGCACGGGCGACATCGACATTGAATCCAACAAGAACTCCGTCCTCGTCGTAAAAGTTGAAGGGTGGGAAATCGCTTTCGGTGACGAACCGGACAACAACCCGGCGCGTGGGGTCTGCAGACTGCGATCCTGCCGCGAGGGGGTTATCGGTGCTTTGTGCAAGGACAGGCGAAGAACCGGCAAGCAGACCGAAAAGGAGTGCGATAGCCGCGAAGCCCGCAGCCTTTTGCAGACAACGCGCGTAGACAACGGTGCGATAGGTCGTCCTCGAATTGAGGTAGCAAGCAGTGGTGCTGCGCATGATCTGATGACGGGCCCGGTTGGCGGTTAAGTCGCTGAGAGTCGCAATATCACTATGGATACGCCCAACAGTATGGCAAGATGTGTGTCCATTGCCCTCGGGGGGCCTCAGCTCAAATCGTACCGCGTTGTTCTGTGCAGCCTATTCATCCGACACGAGAATCGCGCGATTCTTCCAGCGGCGCGAATGCCGAGACGGCTTGGTACGTGAGACGTCAGACAGGTCTGGGTGCGCGCGTAGGGGTCGCATCCGGCTCTAAAGCCGACGGTACGGGCTACCGCACCGATGCAGAGCGGCTGGCCGAAGCAGTCGATGGCCTGCGAACCCAGGCCCCTGAGTTCTCCGCTGCGACAGGACTGTGGGGGTGGCAAAAGTCCGCCATCGCCGGACTACTGACTTTGGTGGCCTGCGGAATCCTGCTGGTGCCGGATGCAACTCTCGTCGTGGTGCTGGCGGTGATGGCGATCCCCTTTCTCTTTGTTGTCGCGCTTCGCGCCGCTGCGCTATGGCAGGTCTTTTCCCACTCCCGCCCACTCGATGGAGTTGGGGTCGCAGCAAGAGCGCCGGACGCCGCGTTGCCGATCTACACGGTCCTCGTCCCGCTGCTGCGCGAGGCACATGTGGTTCCCGACTTGCTGCGTGCCCTGGATGCAATTGACTACCCCGCTGAAAAGCTGGAAGTGCTCCTCGTCGTAGAATGCATCGATGAGGAGACGCAAGACGCTCTGCGCAGAGTTCACCTCGCGTCGCAGATGCGCGTTATTGTGGTTCCAGACGGGCAACCGCGAACCAAACCGCGTGCATGCCAATACGCGCTGCAATTTGCGCAAGGCGCTTACGTTGTGATCTATGATGCGGAAGATTTGCCTGAGCCGGCTCAATTGCGTAGGGCGCTGTGCTGTCTTCAGGCGGCACCGGGCAGTCTGGGTTGTGTGCAGGCTCAACTCAACATTTACAATTCGACTGAGAGCTGGCTCACGCGACAGTTCACCATTGAATACACCGCGCTATTCGATTGCATTCTGCCAACTTTGGAGCGTCTCAACTTGCCGGTTCCTCTTGGTGGGACGTCGAACCATTTCTCGCGCGCTGTGCTTGATTCGGTTGGCGGGTGGGATCCTTTCAACGTTACTGAAGATGCAGACCTCGGTATCCGTTTGGCGCGCGCTGGCTGGCAGGTTGGCGTATTACCATCGACGACATGGGAAGAAGCGCCGCCCACGTTTCGCGTATGGTTGGGACAGCGCACGCGATGGCTTAAGGGCTGGATGCAGACGTATCTTGTGCACATGCGCTCGCCACGACGACTATGGCGGGAGCTTGGCCCGCGGCGTTTTGTTGGCTTTCAGGTTCTTATGGGCGGTCTCATCTTATCCGCCCTCGTCCACCCCTGGTTCTACGCGATTGTCGGAGCCGATCTCTGGTACGGCCGACTGCTTGGCATCCCGAGTTCTATGGCGGGGCAGACGATCCTTTGGATCGGTGTCTTTAACCTTGTCGTCGGCTACCTGAGCGCGATTGGACTTGGCACAGTTGCGGCGGCACGCAGAGGTCGCCTTCGCCTCGCGGCCCATGCCGTGATGATGCCGGTCTACTGGCTGGCAATCTCATTTGCCGCCTACCGTGCGCTTTGGCAGCTCGTCACTGCTCCATACTACTGGGAAAAGACGGAGCACTATTTGCATCCCTCGTCCTCGACCTCTCACGGTACCGGAGAGACCAGTTATCCCTAACCAGGCCTGACGTGTTCGCTTGCTTAGTTTGGTAACGACGCTTGCTGTGTGTGCACGGCTTCGCGCCCTTTCTGGGCTGCGGTCTGCACGCGGCCGATGCACTTGGCCATGTCCATTGCTGCCTTCAATGACATCACAACTCTTGCGCTGACAATGCGCTCTTCGGTGGTGGTGCCATCGGCTTCGACCCCGCTTGGGCGAACAGCGACGAATGTGACATGAGCCACCCCGTCTCGGACATTTACTATAACTTCGGTTGCGTACGCTTCATCGACCATGTGAGGATCGGTGACTGGGGCGCTGGCGCGTATGGCTGGAATTTTTCTCATGGACATGGCAATCAAACCTCACAAACACCGGTACAAAGCAAAAACCACAACCGTGGCCCAATCATGGGCACCTGACCATTGAGGGCAAAGCCGAGCTTGCCGTTCCAGATCGGGGTACGCCTTGGTCATTAGGCCGGACGATATCCGCTGCACTTAAGTTGTGTCACATTTACATATAAATGAAGGGAATGCGACAAATTGCCCGTCAATACTGCAGCGTATACAGATTGACATGGTGAGATTGTAGACGGGTTCCGTGCCGATCATGATCGAAGTTTGCATGTTTGCGAAAATGCGTACTCAGCAGGTACGGATCCTGTGATCAGTGGATCGGCCATGCGCGTCCGGTTGGGGAGCCGAGAAGAGTTCGGACTGCTTCAGTCTTAACGATATTTGCATCTGGGAGTTGGGCGCCGCTGATCGCACGCCTGCACGCAATCGATCTTATCGCGGCTGGGGCGGTTGGAGCGGGCGATCGGAATTGAACCGACGACATTCAGCTTGGGAAGCTGACGTTCTACCACTGAACTACGCCCGCGCGCCGAATGCATGTAACATAATCAGCACGAAGCCGAAAAGCCTGGTGTGGCACGCCCATTGTGGGCACGGCCGCCTTGGCGCCGGCTTGAGAGCGGCCCAGCACCACCCCCGCTGGTCTGGTTTCCGGGCGCGGGCCGATACGTGGAGCAGGTAGCAGTGGCATTGCTGGACGATCCAAATACAGCTCCCACGCCAACGGCCGACAAGCCGGTCGGAAGGGGCAAGTTTTATGATCCCGACTTGACTTCGAATGGTGAGGCTCGTGCCAAGGTCCCACTTGATCGGCTGGAAACGCTTTGGATCAACACCGGCACCTTGTGCAACATCACGTGTCGCAACTGCTATATCGAGTCGAGCCCGACCAACGACCGCCTCGTCTATATGACGGCTGGCGAGGTCGCAGTGTTCCTTGACGAAGCTGAGGGGTTAGGAACGCGCGAAATCGGTTTCACGGGCGGCGAGCCTTTCTTGAACCCCGACATCCTTGATATGCTTGAAGATGCGCTGGCGCGCGGTTTCGACGTGCTCGTTTTAACGAATGCGATGCTGCCCATGCAGCGTCCGCATCTGAAACGCGGGCTTGAGAGCCTCAAGAACGGCTACGCGAACAAGCTGTCGATACGCGTGAGCCTCGATCATTACTCAAGGGTATTGCACGAGACCGAACGTGGCCCTCGCACTTGGGAGTCCACGCTAGCCGGACTGGACTGGCTGTCTGGCAACGGTTTCGGGATCGCGATTGCAGGCAGGACATGCTGGGGAGAGAGCGAGGCGGTGGCGCGCAAAGGCTATGCCGCATTGATTGCAGCGCGTGGCTGGCGCATCGATCCGCAAGACGCCTCACAACTCATGCTTTTCCCGGAGATGGACGGGCGCCAGGATGTGCCCGAGATCACCACGCAGTGTTGGGAGATCCTCGGCAAGAGCCCCAGCGACATGATGTGCGCCTCATCACGCATGGTCGTCAAACGCAAAGGGGCAACCGCGCCGGCCGTACTGCCGTGCACGTTGCTTGCCTATGATCGTGCATTCGAGATGGGTGCAACGCTTGCCGCCGCCGCAAAAGCGGACGGCGGCATGTTTGCTGAAGGTGCTGTCAAGCTGTGCCACCCTCATTGTGCCAAGTTCTGTGTGCTTGGCGGGGGAAGCTGCTCCTAGGTCTGGCTACTTGGCCTTGACGAGCGCGTCTCTAATTTCCTTGAGATAGACTTCCGATTGTGGCGGCGCAGCCGGTTCAGCCTTTTCCTCTGGCTGACGCATTGTATTGATTCCCTTGATGATGAAGAAAAGCGCAATGGCCGTAATCAGAAATTGCACAACCGCATTGAGGAACAGGCCGTACTTTATGTTGACGCCCTCAACGGGCGTGGCCTCCAAGCTGGAAAAATCGATCCCCGCCGTTGCGTAGCCGATAACCGGCATCAGAATGTTGGCAACGAGCGTCGCGACGATCGGTGCGAAGGCTGCGCCGATAATGACGCCGATTGCCAGGTCGAGGGCGTTCCCTCTCATGGCGAATTCTTTGAATTCCTGCCACATTCCGCTCAATCCTTTCTTAAAAGTGCCTCAAGCGGGCCTGCCCGCCTGCGTGCGATCTTAAGCCGAATCGCTCAGAACAAAGAAGATCGACTATTGGGCCAGGCGCCGCGTTGAGCGCCATACATGCGTCGCAGTATTGGCGTGTCTTGACGGACTGGGCTAAGCACCGGTCCAGACGGGAAAAATCAGGAGGGACGGTCAGTCATGATCGAGCGCAAGGAAAGAAAACCGTACTGGCGCCACACCAAGTGGCAGATGATCGCCAGCGTCGTTCCTTTTCTGATTTTGATCGTGGTTCTGCCGCTCTACGCTGACAGCCTGAACGCAGAAAAATTCCTGGGCTTTCCGCTAGGCTACTTCCTGAGTGCACATGGGATCGCCGTGATTGCCATTTTCACGATTGCCAGTTTCGTCAACCGGCAAGACGCGATTGATCACTGGCACGGGGCTCACGAGGACATCTGAAGCACGCGCGCGGGCCAAACTCCATGTCCTCAATGTCCTTCACGTCTCAAACCCGGCTGGTGAACCCCAGGCTTGGCGCCTACTTCGGCATCTTTGCCAGCGCGCTGGTCGGACTCGTCATTCTTCTCCTCATTTTTGAAGAACTCGGCACCTCGAGCCTGTGGCTGAGGTGGGCGATGCTGGTTGGACCATTGGTTCTGTACGCGGCGATTGGTGTAGCGGTATTCACTCGCGAGCCGTTCGAGTTCTTTGCGGCTGGCCGCCGCGTGCCAGCGGGATACACTGGCCTTGGAATTGCAAATGCCACGATGGGAGCGACCGGAATCGTTGCGATGACGGGCGTGTTCTTCATCATCGGTTTCGATGCACTCTGTTTGGTGATTGGGGGGTTCGCTGGATTTGTTGTCATGGGGGTGATGCTCGCTCCCTTCTTTCGAAAATTCGGCAGCTTCACGGTGCCAAGCTACCTGGGTCGGCGGTTTGACAGCATGGCTGTGCGTATTCTTTCGGCGGCCCTGATGGCACTGCCTCTGCTCTTGCTGATTGCCGCTGAGCTGAGGATGGGGGCCTTCGCCGCAGGCTGGCTCGTTGGACAACCGGCAAGCCTGATGATTTTCATGCTCGTCTTTATGATCATCGTTACGATCGTGTTGGGCGGTATGCGCTCTCTCACCTGGTCGAGCTGCGCACAGGCGATTGCCGCCATTCTTGCCCTGATCGTGCCCGTTGCGATCGTTGCAGTTCTGGTTACGAGTTTTCCGCTGCCGCAGCTGACGCATGGTCCGCTTCTTCGCGCTTTGGCGTTCACCGAGGGAGTTGAGGGGCTTCCGGTCGTCGAGGCTTCAACCTTTGCCTTCCTGATTCCAGATGACGGCTTCGCACCGCTTGCGAAGCAATTCACAGCCCCCTTTGGCAGTATTGGCCCCGGCGCCTTTGTCGTCGCCACGTTGACGGTCATGGCCGGCGTAGCATCAGCACCTTGGCTTCTGCCGCGCACCACGATGACCCCTGGTGTCTATGAGACGCGCAAGTCACTCGGCTGGGCGACGGTGTTCTTCGGTCTCGTGATGCTGACGGCGGCCTCAATCTCGGTATTCATGCGCGACTTTCTGATGGACGTGGTCAGGGCGGGGGACGGTGCAGATCTTCCCGATTGGATGCGCCAGCTCGTCGACTTGGGCTTTATACAGATCGATACGCACTCAACACGCTTGGCGCTGACGAGCGTGAGTTTTTCCCGCGATGCGGTGCTTCTAAGCCTTCCAGTTGCCGCCGGACTTCCCAGCGTCTTCGTCTACTTGGCTGCTGCTGGTGTGGTTGCGGCCGCTCTCTTGGCCGCAGGTGCCGCTGTGGGGGCACTGGGTTGTATTCTTGCCGAGGATGTTGTGAACGGTTTGTCTTGGGAGCCGCTGCCAAACGAACCAAGGCTGTGGTTGGGGCGGATTGCCATCGGTGCCGTAGCTATCCTTGGAGGACTACTAGCGCTTGTTGCTCCGACCGATCCATTGCGGTTGCTATTGTGGTGCTTGGCGCTCACGGGATCCACGCTCTTTCCCGTTCTCGTGCTCTCGATCTGGTGGAAGCGTATGAATACATTCGGAGCCATTGCCGGCCTCGTATCCGGATTTGGGGTTGCGGTCATAACGATTCTTGGCGGCGAGGGACGGTTTTTTGGTCTTGATGGGGCCTTGGCCGGCGTCCTTGGAATACCGGCCGGGGCGCTGGGTGCGATTGCAGCAAGCCTTGTGACTCCAGGTCCGAGCCGCAAGATGCTCGAATTGGTTCATGAAATGCGTATCCCTGGTGGTGAGGTGTTGTACGACCGCGAAATGCGCCAGCTCCGCTTGAAGAAGCGGGGCTAGCCCGCAAAACTAACTGCGGTGCGTTCCGAGGTAGTGCAAAACGACCTCGCGTCTGTGCGGCCTGTCTCTGTGCTCTATGACGTAGAGGCCCTGCCACGTACCGAGCACCATTTGTCCAGAGTGAACAGGGATCGACAGCGAGGTCTCCGTTACCATCGATTTGATATGGGCAGGCATGTCATCCGGCCCCTCGGTATCATGGACATAGTGGCGATCGCGCGGGGCCATGTGCGCCAGTGCCTCAAGCAAATCGATGTGCACGTCGGGATCGGCATTCTCCTGAATGACGAGCGATGCCGACGTATGCCGGATGAAGGCGGTCAACAGGCCATCATCGGCGCCGATCTTCGAGAGCCATGCGCGCACCTCGGCAGTGACGTTCGTTAGGCCAGGCCCCCGGGTCGCCACCTCCAGCGTTTGAAAGGCTTGAGCCATACTCGTTTCAGGCTGGCTTGGTCGTTCCATGCGATTCATCTGTTCGAGTTGCGGAGCCGACGAATTGCCCGAGGATATCCCAGGAAAGCCCGAAACCGGCCTCCCGGCACCACGCACGAGCCTGAAACAGCTGTTTTCAGGCACTATCCCCTTACGGCTTAACGGATCGTTTACTGCGACTCACCGAGCCTTCCCGTGAGCGGCCGCGAGTCTGTGCGGCGTTTCAACTTGGCCGCATCGAGCCTCGCATCTGCGTGATGGCGTTCCCATGGGACCCCCTTGCCGCGGCGAGGTGATTGCAGCGGGTCGTAATCGGTCCGAGCGCGCCAAGGGAATGAGATGTCGACACAAGCCAGCAATGAGCATTCGGGCGAGCCATCGCGTGCGCGCTCGAAGGCTGCGTCGGCTGAGGTGCGCCGAGCCAGCAGGCTATCGCACTTGCAGGACGAGTTGACGGCCTTGATTGGCGAGGCTGGTGCTGTGAGGTCGCGGCTGCCTGGACAGCTCGAGCCGGACGTTGTGCGCCTGCAGCGGCAAATGGACATTCTGAGTGAGCGGCTCGCCGGGTTGCGCGCTGATGCCGCTGCTATGGACGCTGGTGAGGAAACGTCTACTAGGGCTCCGCAATCGACCCCCGTTGAAACGGCGCCGGAGCATAAGGATCTCGGAACTCGCGGGGGCGCCGCCGATACGCCACGGGCCCCGTATGAGAACCCATGGGACGCTCAATCCGCCGACGCGTTGATGCAGCTTTATGAGTCGGAAGAGGGAGGCCTGGGTGGTGCCGGGACGGCGACAAGAGCCAGCGTCTCGGCAGCCGTTGAGCGGGGTGAAGCACCGCAGCGCCCGAATGCAAAGCAGAACAGTGAATCTCAAGCGTCGGCAAGGAATTCGCTGCGGCTTGATGAGCGGTTTGCAGAAGTTGCGCGTTCGATCGAGGAGTCGCTTACGGATGTGAAGCCGGAGAGCTCGCTGTCTGGTCTAGAGCACAGATTTGAGCACCTTGAAGAATTGGTGGGCTCCGCGCTCAAGTCTCTTGCGATACGCGCAGACGCGCGCGAGCTGCGCAACGTAGGG
>Ga0315534_1001140_pt1 | contig 18432 bp, 13 predicted proteins | sample SalMarSW160240MG_FD_203094 | JGI IMG/M metagenome (GOLD analysis project Ga0315534, IMG submission 203094) | Salt marsh sediment microbial communities from the Plum Island Ecosystem LTER, Massachusetts, United States - Salt Marsh Sediment SW1602-40 ... | reverse complement strand
CTACTACCCAACACCGGCCCGCGGGCAATATCGCCGGTGAACCGTGCGCTGGCCATCCATCGCGCGAAACAACACTCAACGGACCGCTTCCTATTCACCAGGGATAGGAAGCGGTTTTTTTTGCGCGCGTGATCGATCGGAAGGTCATCCGCGAACGGCAACCAGTCCCTGGTTCCGACGGTGTGATGTCGAAGCTGTTTGATCGATACAATCATCACAATCGTCAAACTCGAATCCGGTTGTCTTCCAGTTGCCTCACCGCTGGCGGATAGCAATTCTTTCAGGCTCAACGGAACGGATTGCAAAATCACTTGGAGGTCTCGGCGTCGATCCGGTCACCGGTTGCATTTCGCGGCGACTTGTAAATGGTCGTGACTGATGCAGTTTCGTTCGATTGCCCGCCACGATTCCCACTACGAGCCCCTCGGTTGGCACGTCGTTTGCCTCCTACCTCGAACGTCCGACTGATGCCCGCCACGACGATGGCGACGCAACGGACCATTCAAGCCTCGATCGACACGGAGCGTCGACATGCTGTGCAACGGATGGCAAACCCCCCTTCCCTTCGGGAACGTGAACACCCGGTCCATGCCCGACAAGGGCTTGTGTCGCGGTGCGGTCTCAGCACCGCCGGCAGCGTGTTCAGGCTCACTCGCCGGTGTTTGTCCTCGGCATCTCTTCGACGTGTTTCATGGTCACCGCCGCGGCGGCGGTTCCTCCGATGTTCGAAGTCCGTTGGGTCCTGCAGTCTCAACGCTCATTGACATTCGGAGTGTCCGAGCCACGGTGCACGCCAGGCGGATCCTGAGCCATTACCGTTTTCGTGCAACACAACCAGTCCATCTTTAAACAAGGGGGGAAAAGATGACTTTAACCGTTACCCACCGAGTGAACGCACACCGTCAAGCGTCTCCTTCGTCAGCCGAACCGGCCCACCATTTGGCTCCCGCATCGCTGTTGCGTGGAGCCAAATGGGCCTGGTCGGCCCGCGGTTTATCCGCAGAGACGCAATATTCCGTCCTGTCGCCCTCCCGGCGAACACCTCGACCGGGCGACGTTGCCCTGGTTCGAGTGGAACGGGTCGGGCACCACACGCGAGTGATGACCGCACATGAAGGCCGTCTTCGCTTATATCCCGGCGACCGGCTGATTGGTGTGTTCGGCAACCGCTACGCCACCGACGGCTTCGAAGCCAATGTGCTTGGCACCGATGAATTGAGCATGCTCACCGATGCGGGAATGATCGGCACGGTCCTGTCACGTCATTCGAGCATGAAGTCTCCCACGCGATTGTCATTGGCCGGCTTTGTGGCCGACCAGGACGGCGCACCGCTCAACCTTCGACAAAAACTGTTCACTCCGCGCCGCACACGAGGACTGCCACCGAAAACCGTGCTGGTCGTCGGGTCGGGGATGAACAGCGGCAAGACGACCGCAGCCGCCAAGCTGACGCGGGCCCTGGTCGAACGCGAAGTTCGCGTGGCGGCCTGCAAACTAACGGGCAGCGTTTCGTACCGAGACCTCTCTGAACTACGATCGACCGGCGCGGATGACGTGCGAGATTTCAGCTGCTACGGTTTTCCGTCAACCTACCTGGCCGATCAGACTCAACTACTCGACTTGTTCCATACGATGCTCGCCGACGCCCACGAGTGCCAGCCCGACGTGGTCGTGATGGAAGTGGCCGACGGAGTGCTGCAACGCGAGACCGAACTGTTGCTCACCCACCCACACGTTCGCGAATCGCTGCATGGCGTGCTGCTGGCGGCCACCTGTTCCGGATCGGCGTTGTTTGCGATCGATCGCCTGGCGAGGCAGGGGCACCGGATACTGGGAGTTTCCGGCGTGGTAACGAGTTCGCCGCTGTTCGTCCGCGAACTGGACGGCCACGCGGACGTGCTGGTCGCTTCCTCGGCCGGTCACGGAGACGATCTGGCACACGTCGTCATGAGGGCCGATCTGTCGCCGCCACGGGCCACGACCGGTCCCGTCGCTGTCAGGTTCGACGGCGTCGCGCCCGATGCGGCCACCAAACCGATCGCCGCGTTCGCCACGCACCCGGCCGCATCGTCCGCGGCGCGGGCTGCCTGACCGGGCGTTGCGGCTGCCAGCCTGCCCCTGCCGGCACGTTGCCCGCGGGGCTGATTATGCCTTCCCGCGCTGACCGGCAGTCCGGTCCGCCGATGCACGCCCAGAACAACCCGTGGCTGAACCGACCACTCGGCCGAGGACCGACGCTGATATTCATGCCCGTTCGTGAGAGTTCTTCAACCGCACTGCTTTGGGATGGGTGGCGCGTGGCATCCCGGCAGCACGCCCCGACCGGCGTGCTGCCGGGTGCCCGTTTTTCGACAACACCCAAGCGTGTCAGTGAAGGACAGCGCCGCCTGGTATCCTGCTCGGTCGCGAAGTCGCGCTGTTTGTGGACAACCGAACTATGAAAACGTTTACGCCCAACGCGATAACGTGGCAGTTTCTCCGCCAGCAAAAGGCCTGTTTTGCACACGCGCTATTCTGGCGAGCGCTGTTTGTCTTGGCGCCAATGCAAATTCCCATTATTTCCGGAGCCATCGTCGATCGGTTGGCAACCGTGTCTGCCGGCACGTCGTCTACCGCCGGCGATGGCCCGGAACTGTCACACATTCAGCCGCTGACGTTTCTGATGGCAGGCCTGGCCGCGGTCGCGATTGTGTATGGCGTCAGTGCGTTTGCGCAAATGCACGCCGCGCAGCGTTTAAGTCGCCACTTTGTCAGCGGCCTGCGCAAGAAAGTCATGCAGGCGATTACATTGCTCGACCTGCAGCAGCAACACCAGTACGGCTCCGGGGAACTTCTCGATCGAGCGTTGACCGACACCGCCAACTTGCGGCGTTTCCTGGAGCGCACGTTCATCCAGTCTTTGATCAATGGAGTGCGGATTGCTTATCCCGTGGCCATGTTGCTGGCCGTCGACGTGCGGCTGACGCTGCTGGCAATGTCCGTCATTCCGCCGCAGCTCTTGGTTGTGCGGTACCTGCAACACTGCCTGCAATCGGCGACGCGCCGAAGCCGGCAGTGCCACGCCGGCTTGACCACCCTGGTCGAGGAACGGGTCGAGCATGCCGAAACCATCCAGGCTTTGCACGCGGAGCGAGCTGCCATGCAATCCCTGAACCGGCGGGTCGACCAGGTCGAACTGGAAGAATTGGCGGCCAGTCGCTTCTCGGCGGCCATTTCGGGAACGGTATTCTTCATGACCAGCCTGGGACTGGGTTTGACCTGGTGGATGGGCGCGCTGCGGGTTGCCGCAGGTGAAATGACATTGGGACAACTTGTTGTTTTTACGGGCTTCGTCGCGTTTACGTACCAGCCATTTCGGCAGTACACGACGATGCTCTCCACCTATCGTCGCGGCCTGGTCAGTCTGGAGCGGATTGGCGAGCTGTTGGCAATAACGCCGTCGGTGCGGAGTGGAAAGCGTCTGCCTCCGTTGGCGATCACGGACGGAGAAATCACGCTGCAAGGCGTATCATTGCGGCGCGGCAGCCGCCAATTGCTGGACAATTTGTCACTTCACGTGCCGGGCCGCCAGCTCACGGCCATCATCGGTCCCAGCGGCGCAGGCAAATCCTCGCTGTTGCGGCTGTTCTCTCGTTTGTACGATCCCGATGCCGGCCGCGTGCTGATCGACGGTCACGATATTTCCCGGGTGGACGTCGACTCCCTGCGATCTCAGGTTGTCGTGCATCCTCAGCAGGCCGCCCTTTTCACGGGCACGGTTCTGGAGAACATTCGTATGGCTCGAGCCGATGCACCGGTGCGTGACGTACGGCAAGTCTGCCGCGCGGCGCACGCCCTGGGTTTTATAGAACGGTTGCCGCACGGACTGGACACGGTCGTCGGTCGCGGCGGCGTCCGCCTGTCTGGCGGGCAGGCCCAGCGGATCGCGCTGGCCCGGGCGCTGCTCGTCGAGCCGCGGATACTCGTCATGGACGAACCCACCGCGGCGCTGGACGACGTTTCCGAACGGGCGGTCGTCCAATCGCTGCTGGACCTGCGCCGTCGAATGACGATTGTCGTCGTCAGCCACCGGCCGTTCATCACTCGCTGCGCGGACCACGTCGTCGTGATGCAAGACGGACGTGTGCGCCCGATGCGTTGCCAAGCGCCAAAGCAACAACCCTCAATGGCGGCGGCCGCGTGATGAAGCCCGTCATGCAAGGCCTCACCGCCCGAACGAAGCACAAAGAAGGCCAAATGATACGCGTTACCCAGCGATCTCCAGTGGGGAACAAGTCTGTCTGCAGTGTCCGGTACGGGCGGAGCGATCGAGGCCGGCCCCTGATAGTTTCGTTTCTGGGAAATCGTGACGACGCCCCGCGTGTCCTGATCGTGGCCGGGCAGCACGGCGACGAACCGCTGGGACGACTGGCCGCGGGACGACTGATCGAACAAGGCCGTGATCTGGCCGTCGCGTGCGGCCTGCACCTGGCCATTGTGTCCGACGCCAATCCCGACGGCGCTGTTTCTCGGACCCGGCGTACAACGCAGAATGTCGACATGAATCGCGACCACCAGCTCCTGCAAGCCGGCGAAACACGCGCGCTGCACAAACTGGTCCGCAACTGGAAGCCGCAATTGGTCGTCGATATGCATACCTACCCTCCGCGGCGCCGACGCCTGCTCAAACAACAACTCGTGTATTGCCACGACATCATGCTGGACGTGCCCAACAATCCGTCGCTGTGTCTGGCCACGTCACTCGAACAGCGACTGCGCTGCGTCGCGGAGATCAGAGATCGGCTCGAGAGGCTGCGGATTCGCAGCACCCGCTACACGCTTGTCCATTCTGGCCGCGTGCGTCACAGCACGCCGGATGTGGGAGACGCGCGGAACGGACTAGCCCTGCGCTACGGCGTCGCGACTTTGTTGTTGGAGGGACGGCAGCCGGTCGGCAGCGAATCTTCGCACCGTGCCGCGGCATGCCTGGAAACCGGTCTTCACGAAATCCTGCGCTGGATAGCCCATCGGCGATCCCTGTTCGCGGCGGCTCCCGCAACGTGCCGGCGGACGCTTCCCATTCGATCGCGGTACGCGAAAGCGACGCGCGGACACCGCATGGTGTTTGCCGATGCGCGGGACGGCACGCTCCGCCGGACCGTGCTGCCCGCCCCCTACACGCCGCGGGTCCGCGTCACTGGCGACGTGAGCTTGCCCGAAGCGTACGCCGTGGCCCGGCAGCGCTCAAAACTGCTGCGAGTGCTCATGCGGCATGGATTCCGCCACCTGCCGTTCATCCCCGCCCGATATGACTGTGCGGAGAAATACCACATACGTGGTGTCCGTCCCTCGCGCAGAAACCGCCGGGCGCCGTTGGATGTCCAGCTCACGACGCACCGGGTCCGACCCCGACTCGACGACTATCTGTTCTTTCCCGCCGTGGGGCGCGCGGCGCACGCGCTGGCCGTGTTCCTGGAACCCGCGTCCAAATATGGCCTGCATCGTCATCCTGAAGTCGATTTGACACTGGCCGCGGGAGAAGACTACCCCGTGTTGCGCCTGCACCGGACCTGAGCCGGCACGCTCTCCACACTGCAGCGAGAAACAACAGGCATCCGACGAGTTGCCGCCCGCCCGGTTCGGGAACAATCAAGGAATCCGCGGTCAAAAGCGGCGCGGCGCGCGCCGACACATTGGACGATTTATTGATCCGATTGATCACGATCAGGGCATCCAACGGCGTAACAAAATTATCTCCGTTCACATCGTAAAACAGCGGATTGCCGGCGCCGGGCATATTCAAGGGAAGTGAGCTGGTCCTGGCATCACTGAAACGCCGCGCATTGATTTCATTGATCACGGCCAAAGCATCCGAGGGAAACAGTGATTCGTCATCGTTGACGTCGTAGGGATCGATCAGATTGCGCCAGGGCGTAGCGGTGATCACGGGAACGATTTGATCACGATAGCGGGACAGGTCTGCAAAGTTGGACCGGTTGCCAAACACGGCGAAACGTTCCGGCTGACCGTTATCGCGAAACGTAGTAATACTCGTCATGATTCCGGCCAGTTCCCACTGCTGGCCATTCTTGTAGAACACACCACCGCCGGAGTCACCAAACCAGGCCTGTGCCTCGTACGGAGTGGCTGTCGTCGAATCAAATGTGGTGCGCAAGGCCAGCGCGTCGTTATCCTCACCCAACAACGGACCGACTTCCGTAATGCGATTCGTTCCCCACCGCTTGGCCGCGTCTCCGTGTTTGAAGCCGCTGAACACGCTGCCCCGGGGACCATCCACTTCGTTCCATTCAATATCCCAATAAGTGATATCCTGCTGGCGCGTGCGACCGAACCCGATCATGGTCACTTGACCGTTGACGGGCACGGACGCTTCGCGAATCCGCTGCGGCGGAAGGCCGGGTTCCGACTCGAGCCGGAATAGTACCAGATCGGTGAAGGAGGACAGCCCCTGCCCGCCCGGATTGGATAGCTGCCGCTCCGTGCCCGCCTCGGCCGCATAAGTCCGACCGTCGAACGTCACGGGACCGGCCCCCACATGGTTGGCACTGAGTACCCAGCGCTGGCCAAGGTACACCGCCGACGCGCTGCCGCTGCGACTTCCCACATTTTCCCAGCCGGGGTCGTCCGCCGGCGCCACGGACGTTATCGCGGAGGGGTTGGAGATGATCAGTCCTTGGGCCGGGACCGCCATCCAGACAAGCAGCAGCGCCAGCGCGGTGGGGCAGCGTTGAGCCGACACCTGAGCGATCCTCAACCAGGCAACCACCCGGTGGTCACCCGGACCATACGGTTGTTACGGTTTCACCCGTGCGACAGCGTAACCGGCCAGAAGAGTAGCCGCGGCTATTGCCAGCAAGGCGGAAGAGGGTTCCGGGACGGAAATCCGTGCGGCGACCGTCGCTTGACCGAATTGCGTCGTCAACAGACTGACAAAACCCGCGATATCGTCGAAATCAAAATCACTGTCCCCGTCGAAGTCACCCTGCTCCGACGGCGAGACTCCGAAGACGGCTTCATACGCCCCGGCATCCTGCAGCGCGGCGATGAAATATTGTGCATCATCGAAATCGAGATCGCCGTCCCAATCCATGTCGCCCATGACGATCTGCAGCGTGCTCAACCACGCCAGTCCGTAATCGACGTCGCCTGCGGCCGAGGCCACTTCCAGCATATACTGACCGGGGCCGAGAGACTGGCCGATACCGAGCGGTTCGTTGAAATAAATGTGCTCGACGTTATCCACTTGACTCGTACTGGAATCGATCAGCGTCGTGGCGGAAAAGCCACTTGATGCGTACAGCATCATATCCAGATTTTGCAACGAAACGGCGGGAATAAACGCGGAACCGTCATCGCCGTCCTCGACGTCCACATGCCAGGTCAGGATGGCAGAGAACTCCGTCATCCGGCGCCCCTCCGGCACTTCAAAGAAATAGAACTGGCCGTCTGAATCCGCCTGTCTGAAGTCCCAACCCATTGCCGCAACGGTCGCCGCGTTGTTCGCGGCTTGCCGGCCGGCGTCCAGAATATGGTAGCTTCGATAGATGTTCAGCTCTCCGGCTCCGACCACGTCATCGAGTGGTCTGTTGGGATTGCTCGGAGGCTTGCGGACCCAATTGGTGCCGAACTCGTCCTTGGTCGCGCCCGCCATCAAGATCGATTTCATCACCTCCGGCTGCACGGCCTGCGTACCTTGTGCGGCCTCCAGCAGCATTGCGGCGGCCGAGCTGACACGCGCCGTGGCGCGACTGGCCGACTCGAACGGCGGTGGAGCGACCAGTTCCGGCTTGACTCTTCCGGGCCCGTTAAGGGACGTCAGACCGTGCGAATGATTGCCGTCCGTGCGCCCGACCGACAGCGTGTTGTAGCTCTGGCTCAGTAACTCCGGTAAATCGTCCTGGGAAGAATTGTTATCCGTGCCGACCAAAGCCAGAAAGCCGTCGCGCTGGATGGCAAAATCCAGCCGCTGAAGTGCTTCGATGGAATCCGCCGTGCTGGCGAGCTTCCCCACCCAGCTGTGGTTCTGGATCCGCTGCGTTTCCAAGAGGGGCTCCCCGGTGAGGCCCACGTTGAGCGAACCGCTTCCCAGCCAGTGATCGGCGTTGTACAGGTGAACGTCGGTGACCCCCGGCGCGGTGCTGATTGAATTTCCGTAAAAGCGCTGCGCCATGCCGTTGGCGTGCGTGCTCGTGCCCGACGAACCGCTCTGGAACAAGAAATACTTCCCGTCAAACTCGCTGCTCGCGGTGTTGGGAGCGTAATTGCCGTCGTCCGGGGCCTCGATCTGGCTTACCGGAATGCCAGCCCCGGTGGGCAGCGCGGCTCCAAGCTCGTCCTGTAGCTGAGTGTATCCCACGTCGTCTCGAAAACCGGCGCATACCGTCGCCCCGGGGCACGCAACGGCCGCCAACGTGACAGCCGCAACCACCGTGAAATGCTGCCGAGCCCGCACCGGATTCTTAAGCGGAAACATGGTGCTATATGATAGCATAACTGCCCTTCTTGTTCCATTTTACGGACGCCGCGGAAGCCGGGTTCGCACCGGCCGGCGCCCGAAGGGGCGAGCAGGATCGGCGGGGCGTGGCGAGCGGCCACGGCGTGTGCGAGCTGTCGCCGTCGTGCCACCCTATCGTCAACTTAGAAATCCACGAGACCCTGTCAAGCGAATCGCAGAGGGGGCGCGGGTTGTGTGAAGCGGTTCACCATCCAGACTCCCCCGGAAACACATTGCCCGTTAAGAATCCGTGAAACCGAATCCGGCCAATTTCACGGCACGCGCCGCACGTCCAGAAGCGAGGCACACGGCACGCCCTGCAATTCAAGTTCGGCGCGGGGTTGCGCGTCGGGACGTTGAATAAAGACCGTGACCTGCGCGTCGCGCGGGTGATGCCCCCGGTACCGGCAGCCCAGCACCTGGCGATCGAAATCGCGCCATTGTTTCAGTCCGGCGAGAGGAAGTTCGCCGCGCTTCCGAAACGCGCTGCTCGACGCACCCAGTGCGACCAGCGGTTTGTTCGATGCGGCAAATCGGCGCACGACGCGCAATTGTTCTTCGGGCAAGGCGCGCCGGGAGATTGATGTCAGACACATATCCCCGTCGTCAAGCACGCCGCGGGCTCGCGCTGCCGCGATCACCCGGTTCATGCGGGACGCCATTTCGGCCACGCGCCTGGCCGATGCGCGGCAATGGTGGTCGTCCCACATGTCGCAGACGACAATCGCCGTTTGCCCGGTATTCCATGGCACGCGCTTCGGCACGATGTGAAACCGCCCACTTCCTGACGCCGTTTCCACCTGACTTCGCAGAACCAGGTCCAGCGTGCTGCCGCCGGCCGTGCTTCGACTGAGCGCGGTTGCGGCGCCGAGCCCCATGAGCAACAAGTACACCAGAACGCGGCGTCGATGCAGATCAACCACGTGACCGTAGAAACTCAACAAAGAAAAGTCCCCAGCCATTATCCACATGGCGGGCTCCGGCACGGTCGCCGTCTGGAGCGAATTCTCACTCATGGCAAGCAGCTGGACACAACCCGAAATATCACAAAACCCGAAATATGCCGAAAATCGAGCGGCCCGCCGGCGGCATCACCGATCAGTGAGCGGAAAAGCATACCCGTAGCACGTCCGCGAGCGTTGGGCGATCCGCCGCTCTTGGCGCCCTGCGCTCATGACATAAGAATGCGCCTGTCACGGCCAACCGTGCCGGAAACCGCGTACCGATTCTGCATAACCATGCGCGGCAGTCGTTGCTCGGAACACCACACCGTGCATCAGGACGTTTCATCGTTTATACTCGACTCTGGCGATCGTGAGTTCCGTAAGCGAATGCTTTAGAGCCGGTTTCAAGACCTGATCGTGCTGTGATGTTTCCCGGTCGTGGAGCGACTACAGGGCGTTTTGAAACCGCTTCTAGAGGCTCAAACTGAACCGCTAGTTCGTCTGGCAACTGAAGGTTTGGGCAATGCATCGCTGATGTTTTGTTGGACGCTGTTTGTACAGGTCTCCCCGAGGCGGATCGTACCACGGGGACCATTGTTTTTCGAACATTCAAGCAATATCGATCACTACCCATCCAGGACGTGAAAATCTTCGACCATATAACACGTCGGGACTGGCTGGGAGCGAACTCGCTCGCCCTGCTGTCCGCCTCCCTCAGTTCCTCAAGAGCATCGGCGAGCAACGCGGGCGATCCGACTTGGCCCGTCTGGGACAACCACTGCCATTTAGCGGGGTTGCCCGGCGAGACGCCGGTCGAACGAACGAAGCGATTGGTGGAACTGGCCGATCGGTTCGGAATAGAGCGCCTCGTGGTTTTTATGGGTTGGCCCTTCTCGTACAATCCGCCGCCGGACGAGTTCCGCCGGCAAAATGACCAGGTCCTGGAGGCCATCGCTCCCTGGCCGAAACGCGTGCTGGGCTATGCCTACGTGAATCCCAATCACGTCGAGGAAAGCCTCGAAGAAATAGCACGGTGCATCGAACGGGGTCCCATGGTGGGCATCAAATTATGGGTGGCGCGGCGCTGTCATGAAGAGGCGCTGGATCCCATTATCCAAATGGCCACACGGCTCAATGCCGCCGTCTACCAGCACACCTGGCTGAAAGTGGACGGCAATCTGCCGGGGGAATCGACTCCTATGGACCTCGCGCAATTGGCCTCTCGTCATCCGCGGGCTCGACTGATCTGCGGCCATGCCGGTGGTGAATGGGAGAGCGGCATCCGCGCCATCCGGGCATCGAAGAACGTTCACTTGGAAGTCGCCGGCGGGGACCCCACGGCGGGAATTGTGGAAATGGCGGTCCGCGAGCTGGGCGCCGCCCGCGTCGTGTACGGCAGTGACGCGCCGGGAAGAAGCTTCGCCTCGCAGTTGGCCAAGGTTCTCGGTGCTCGAATTCCGGCCCCGGACAAGAAACGAATTCTGTCGGCAAATCTACGCGAAATGCTCGGACCGATCCTCCACGCCAAGGGATTGGACTCATGAACCGGCCGATTATTGACGCAAACGTGTATCTTTCGCGATGGCCGCTGCGTCGCTTGCCGTGCGATCGCGCGCCCGACCTGGCGTCGAAGCTGCGCGGGGGCGGAGTGGCGTGTGCATGGGCGGGAAGCTTCGACGGGCTCTTGCATCGCGACGTGGCCGGAGTAAACGCGCGGCTGGCACACGCATGCCACACGCACGGCGAAGGTTTCCTCATTCCTTTCGGCACGGTGAATCCCGCGCTGCCCGACTGGCAGGAGGACCTTCGCCGCTGCCGGGAGCAGCACCATATGCCGGGTGTCCGGTTACATCCGAATTATCACGGCTACACGCTTGATGACCCCCGATTCCTGCAGCTGTTGCGCAGGGCCGACGAGGCCCGGATGATTGTGCAAATCGTCTTAACGATGGAAGACGAGCGGATGCAGCATCCGCTGCTGCGCGTGCCTCACGTGGACACGGCGCCACTGCCCGATGCGCTGCAAGATTTGCCGGACTTGCGGATCGTGTTGCTTAACGCCTTCCGCAGCCTGCGGCCTCATCAGGTGCGACCGCTGGTCGAAGCGGGACGCGTCCACGTCGATATTGCCATGCTCGAGGGGATCGACGGTTTGCGAAAGCTCCTGAACGACGTTCCGCTGGAGCGCATCCTTTTTGGATCCCACTTTCCGCTTTTTTATTTTGAGTCTGCCTTGTTCAAGCTTCGGGAAGCGGCGCTCGGTGGTGCCGCGATCCAGACGATCTGCTGGGACAATCCGGCGAGTCTGCTGTCCGAGGGAATCCCCGGCCGTCGCTGATTCGAGCAGTGACGCCGCGCCCAACCGCGCCGCGGACTGCGGGATCGGACCAATACCCAGACAATCGGACCGATGATGCAACACACGCTCTTTAGTGCCTGCAGTCTGCTGTTCATCGTGGCTTCCGCGCTGGGCGGCAGCGAGAAACCACCGCCCTCCCCTGCCCCGGACGTTTTGGGTCCCCAGCACGATCTGCCGCGTATCCCTGCCCGGTCGCCCGTCAAGGCAGCACACACTTTTACTCTTCAAGACGGCTTTCGGATGGAACTGCTCGCCAGCGAACCGCTCGTTACCGACCCCGTTGCCTTGCAGTACGACGAAAACGGTTTGGCTTATGTCGTCGAAATGAACGACTATCCTTACGCGGATCCAAGCCATGACGCACCCTTCGACGAACAGCAATCCGAGCCGGGTGGTCGCATTCGGATACTGGAAGACACCGACGGCGACGGGCAGTTGGATAAGGGCACGGTATTCGCCGATGCCCTGTCCTGGCCCACCGGACTCGCTTTCTGGAAGGGTGGCGTATTCGTTACGGCCACGCCGCACTTGTGGTATCTCAAAGACACGGACGGCGATCGCCGGGCCGATATGAGACGAAAAGTGTTTACTGGTTTCCGCAAGTACAATGTCCAGGCGGTCATGAACAATCTGAAGTGGGGCATCGACCACAAGATCTACGCGGCCGGGTCGTCCAACGGCGGAGATATTCAAGCGGCTGGCAGCCCGTCCGCGACGCCCATTCGACTCGGCGCGCGTGATTTTCGGTTTGCGCCCGATGGAGGTAGCCTGGAGCCGATTGCCGGTGGAGCACGTTTCGGCAACGCCTTCGACGACTGGTCGCACCGTTTTATCTGTAACATCCGCAATCCGATCCGGCACGTGGTGATCCCCAGCCGGTATCTCTCCCGCAATCCGTTCCACGCCGTTCGATCGGTGCTCCATGACGTCGCCGAATCGGGGGACGCCGTCCCGGTATACCGCACGAGCCGGCCTGAACCGTGGCGGATCATAAACGCTGAACGCCTGGCGACGGACCGCACGCGCCGGTCTCCACGCAGCGAAACCGCGGCGGCCGGCTTCATCACTTCATGCACAGGCGTCACGGTGTACCGCGGCGCGGCCTATCCGCCGGCATACTACGGCAATGTGTTTGTGGGGGAAGTGGCCGGCAACCTCGTCATGCGGTACACCCTGTCCGCCAGGGGCCCCACATTTCAAGCCCAGCGGACCTATGCCGACCGGGAATTCCTGACGTCGTCCGATAACTGGTTCCGACCCGTGAATTTCGTCAACGCTCCGGACGGCACGCTGCACTTATTGGATATGTACCGCGAAACAATCGAACATCCCTGGTCGATTCCGGACGATATCCAACAGCAGCTTGACCTGACCAGCGGTCGCGATCGAGGAAGAATCTACCGTATTTTGCCCGCGCGGTATGCCCCGGGATTTCGACCGCCCCCACGGCCACGCTTGGGCACGGCTTCCATCGAACACCTTGTTCATGCCCTGTCCAGCCCGAACGGTTGGTGGCGCGACACCGCGCACCGATTAATCTACGAGCGCCAGGATGGCGACGCTGTTCCCTTGCTGCGCACGCTGTTGCAAACGAGTTGCGATGCGCGGTCGCGGTTGCTCGCTCTTTGGTCCCTGGAGGGACTTCGTGCACTGAAACAGCCGGATCTTGTGCTCGGCCTGTCCGACCGCAACGCAGCCATTCGCATGCACAGCATCGTGCTTGCCGAATCGCGACTGGAACGACTCCCGGAATTACTGGAGCGGATTGTCGACACCGTGGAAGACGACGACGTCGGGGTCCGGCTCCAGGCCGCGTTGACGCTCGGTGCTTTGACCGACAAACGCGCCGTGGACGGGCTGGCACGGATTGCCCGCCGGGACGGCGCGGATCCCTGGATGCGGCACGCCGTCGCATGCGCCTCGCCCCGCGCCTCCGGCCAGATCCTGATGGAATTGCTCGCCGAGCCCGATGCCGCCCGTCGTCCCGCGGAATTGTTGATCCTCCAGCGCCTGGCTTCCATCGCAGGGGCCCGCCACAACCGGCAGGAAATCACAACCATCCTCACCCAGCTTGTCCCCACGCGTGCACCGGGAAGCCCGGACACGCGCGCCGGCACGCGTTTGGAGCGAACGCTTTTGCTGGGACTGGCCGAGGGGCTGCGGCGCGGCGGACGGCGATTGGTGGAATACGTGCCCGACTCCAACAGCGTTCTGGCACAGTTTGTCCGTCGGTCGCTGTCGCTTGCCGAAACCACGGCGCTCGACGTTCAGTTGCCTGTCTCCGAACGACAGCAGGCCGCGCATTTGTTGTCTCATGCAGACACCACCCAGGCGCGCTCCGTCCTGTTGCAACTACTCGATCCGCGCGAACCCTCGTCGCTTCAAACGGTAGCCGTCGAGTCACTGGCAGCCTATCAGGACGCCCACCTGACGAATGCGTTGCTGGAACGCTTCGCGCAATTCACACCGGCGCTGCGACGAACAGTCATCGATCGTCTACTGTCCCGGCCGTCGTCGGTCCGCCTGCTGCTGAAGGCGGTAAAACAGGGCCGTGTGGCGGTCGGAGAAATACCGCCCTTCCGCCGTGCGCTGCTGATGAAGAGCCGCGATCCGGAAATAGCCGCGCGGGCCAAGAATCTCTTTGGCTCGGAGATTCCCACTCCGCGGCGGCCTGTCCTCGCCCAGTACCGCCAGGCGCTGTCCCTTTCCGCCGATCTTGACCGGGGAGACAAGGTCTATCGGCGGGCATGCTCGAGCTGCCACCGATGGCAGAAACAGGGGCACGCCGTCGGTCCCGACCTGGCCACCGTGCGTCACCGGTCTCCCCGGGAAATACTTACGCAGATCCTGAATCCGAATCGGGAAGTATCACCCGATTACCTGCAATACATTGTGGGGATGAAGGATGGTCGGGTACGCACGGGGATTATCGCCGAGGAGACGGCCAACGCAATCACCCTCCGCCGCGAAGAAGGGCAGGAAGAAACCATCTTGCGCCGGGAAATTGAATCGCTGGTCAGTTCCGGTAAATCGCTGATGCCCGAGGGCCTGGAAGAAAAACTTTCGTTGCAGGATATGGCGGACCTGCTGGCCCTGTTGGCGGCGCCCGGTGAGCGATAAGCGGGTTGGCGTTGGTCCGTTCGAAGAGTCGTGGGACCGCTGCCGATACGCCGACCGCCTCCGGGAACGCGTGTCGTTGAAAAGGCTTTATCAACGTTTGGCGAGCAGCCGGTATCCCAGCAGCAACAGCATGGCACCGCCAATAGCGATCGCGAAACTCCGCAGGTCGAACGCGGTGACGGTGCCGTACCCGATGCGCGTGGCGACAAATCCGCCCACCACGGCGCCGGCGATTCCAAGCAGAATCGTTATCAGTATGCCACCCGGGTCGTCGCCGGGCATAATTAATTTTGCCACGGCGCCGGCAATCAATCCAAACAGGATCCAGGAAATAATTCCCATGCGATTTCCTCATTAGGGGTTAACGGGGTGTTGTGGCCCATATTCGATGGCCGCCCATACTCATTGCTCGATCGTCTGCGAATCCGTACTCGTGGCCCGAAGGATCTCGCCGTAGATTTCCGGATTTCGCAGCAGGATGTCGCCGGTTCCAACTCTTTCGTCCAGTTCGATCCTCCCGAAAACCAGTTCATCGCCCTCGCCTTTGTCGCGGGCGATGATGCGACCTCCAGGATTGATGATCAACACCTGGTTCGGTTTGACGTACACGACGTACACGCTGTTTTCCCATGCGCGGGTGCGCAGCAATGCCTCGTTCTTCTCGTCGTCCGTACCGAAGGCCGGTATCAGTATCAATTGTGCTCCTTTGATTGCCAGGATCCGCGCGGTTTCTGGAAATCGGCGGTCGAAGCAGATCAGCGCGCCCACGCGCCCCACATCGGTCGATGCCACGGGAAACCGCGTTCCCTGCGAATGAAAGGGTTCCCCGGACGTGTGCGTCTTGGAGTAGTGCAGCGCGCGGCTGCCGTCGGGCGCCAGCAGGACCACGGAGTTGTACGTGTCGTTGCCCCGCCGTTCGGCAAAGCCAACCGACAGATAAAGATCCAAGTCGACGGCCAACTGCTGGATACGAGTAATCATCGGCCCATCCATGGGTTCGCTGACAGCGAGCAGCCGCTCGCGGGTCAGTCCTGGCGTCCGTCTGGCATTCGATACATACCCGTCCAGGAAACCTTCGCCAGTAACCAAAAGCCGTGCGCCGGCCTCGGAAGCCTGCCGAGCATACTTCTCCAACAATCGCAAGTTTCCTTCCTTGTCCCATGCCGTGGGAGCCACACGCATTCCGGCCACAAGAAAAGTTTTCTGATCCTGTTCCGTCCCTGCCAGCGGAATGGCACCGATCAGCATGGCCGAGACGACAATCGCTCCTCTCAGGAGCGCCCATGCATCACAACCGGTGATGCCCCATGCGACGCGCGACAATTCCTTCGGCCGATCGGTCACGATATGAAGGTTTCCATCGAGAAGCTTTCCATCGAGCAGGCGCGATTAATCACACGGACGGCATCAGCGTTGATGCGGGCCGGGATGCCAGACGGTGGCGGCGATGTAGCGTTCTTTCCCATGGCGATCGTTAAAGTAGTAAACCGTCACGATGTTTCCATCGGCACGCTGGACCGTGCGCGGGTATCCCAGGTCCCAGCTATTTCCATCGTCCCGAAGCAAGATTTCATCGGACCATGTTACGCCTTCGTCGCTGCTCACTATAGCGCGTATTCCGTACGGTTCATCCCGCCAGCCGTACGTCAGGGCGATGCGCCCGTCCCGCAACCGGATCATGTGCGCCGGATTGCCGTGATTTGGAATGTAGGGCTGATCGAGCAAATACCACGTGCGGCCCTCGTCGGGCGACAAATACGGCTCGATCCACCACCGTCTGCCTTCTTCGAACACGCCGCGCCGTCGAATCATGCTCAGCAACGCCCCGTTCTTCATTTGCACGGTAGAAGGCATAATAGCATAGCAAGCGTCGTCCGGCTGCGGGCCGATCCAACCGACGAGGTTCCAGGTGTCGCCGCCGTCCCGCGTGCGCGCGCACAGAGGCCATCCTTCCGCGCCGTCGTCCTTTTCCGCTGCCAGAAAGGCTGACAGGTCATGTTTGTCGTGCACGATATAATCGGTGCGTGCCAACAGGCCTTTCCGGCCGAAGGTCGGCAATCGAAACGGACCCTGCCAGGTTTGGCAACGGTCGTAGGAGAAGTAAAACCTCCCGTTACGCAAACGCATGGCGAAATCGGGATGGGTGAAATCGATACCGCCCGGGCAGTCCGCTTCTGCACGCTCTTTTCCGCTTTCGTCAGCATAGGACGGCAGTTCGATCGACCAGCTTCGACCTCCGTCCAGGCTCCGTGCCTGACGCGGTCCCGACGGCCGGGTCCTGTCGATGGGATGTCCGCCGCGGCTGTGATTATCGTGCCACCCCAGCGTAAAACCGACAACAATTTCATCGCCCCATGACCAGATGCCGTTGTTTGCCGGCCAACCCGCAAACCGGTTTGGCTGTTTGAAAACGACGATGTGCTCTACAACCTGGGCGCCGGTCGCTGCCGCAACGCAGGCCCAACTCAAAACGCCGATCACGCATAATCTCATTGAATGCTCCTGTGTGGTGGAAACGGGGTCGGGCCTCAATCGCCGGAAGGCCTTCCGGGTGCTTGGCAGATGGAGGCCTGCCCCCCTTTTCACGGCAACCCCAAAATTAAGCCTTGACAGAGCACCAGAACGAGTTTCAAAACGCCCCGTAACCGCTCCATGATCGGGGAACATCATTAGCAGAGTCAGGTTTGAAACCGGGTCTAGGGAGCGTCCATCATGTCCTCGAACGTTACATTACCGTCCACATCGTGAAATCGGAAGGCCGCGGTGGGCCCCGACTCGGAGCGTTTGACAGTAACCGAAAGGAAACCTCCAATGACGTTTAGGTAGCGGTGGATGTCTGGACGAAAATCTTCCTGCTTCCATCCGCCGGCGTGCTCGTCGCTGGCCGGACCGCAGGAGTATTCGCGGAGTCCCGTCGCGGGATCGACGGACATGTATTGCCAATGACGGTCGCCGCACACAACAACGACACCGGGCTCCCCCGCCAGGAATTCGCGCAGTTCGTTGCCCTCGTGGCGAAACGCCATGTTCGCGTGGTTGTCCCGTTTGCTGTCCCGATCCGGTCCCACCATCGGCGTGGCACTGATCAGGATGCGAAACGTGGCGTTGGACCGTTGCAGGCTGCGTTTCAGCCAGCGCTTTTGTGCCGTACCCCAGATGGTCTTGTCGGGTCCGTCCGGGGCGTCGTTGGCGCTGCGAAAGTCGCGGCCTTCCACCATCCAGATCTGCAAGTCCTTGCCCCAGCGACGTGTCCGGTACGTGCGCCGCCCCATGGGCACCTGTTCGCGGAAGACTTGCTGCCCCTGCCGGAACGTGAACGCATGCATGTGCGGCGATTCCATGGTCGGCCAACAGTCGTCTTTCCAGGTGTCGTGGTCGTCCTTCATGAAATAGCTGCCCACATGACGATGGAAATCGACGTTGGTGGGCCAGCCGTAGGTTCGCTGCCAGTGATAGCGCGCAAGTGCCGGAGTCTTGGCCAAGTCGTCGTAATAGACGATGTCGCCGGTGTGGAC
>Ga0315534_1001139_pt1 | contig 18435 bp, 19 predicted proteins | sample SalMarSW160240MG_FD_203094 | JGI IMG/M metagenome (GOLD analysis project Ga0315534, IMG submission 203094) | Salt marsh sediment microbial communities from the Plum Island Ecosystem LTER, Massachusetts, United States - Salt Marsh Sediment SW1602-40 ... | reverse complement strand
GGAGCGAGGTATTAACATGGCCGAAGTACTCGCGCAGGGCGTAAACCCACAACCGGGGCTCTCAAACCGGCGGGAACGGATCGCATGGTATCTCTATGATTTCGGTAATTCGGCTTATGCAGCCGTCGTTCTCCTGGCTGTCTACTCGGCCTACTTCCAGGGAGAGGTCGTCGGTGGACCAGAGGGCTCGCGTTTATGGGGGTATGCTGTCGGCATCGCCATGCTCGTCGTCGCTCTAACCGCGCCTGTCCTGGGTGCGATCGCTGATTTCTCTGGCGCTAAAAAACGCTTCTTGTTCTTCTATACAGCTCTGGCCTGCACCTTCACCGCCCTGCTTTTCCTCGTTGGCCCGGGCGATGTCGTCACCGGCATGATATTCTTCATCCTGGCCGAGATCGGGTATCGCAGCGCCCAGGTTTTCTATAACGCGCTGCTGCCCGAGATCGCCAGCGAAGATGAGATTGGACGAATCTCGGGCAACGGGTGGGCAATCGGCTCTGCGGGCGGGATCCTTTGCCTTGTCCTTGTCCTGGCCTTAATCCTGCTTGTGGAAGGCGACCAGATCATCCACTACGCATTCTTGATCACTGCTGTCTATTTCTCACTTTCTGCGGCACCGATCTTTCTCTGGCTGCGGGAGCGCGCCCAGCCGCAAGCACTACCCGCCGGAGAGAACTTGCTCTCGATCGGCTTCAAGCGCCTGGTGGCCACTTTCCGCTCCGTGCGCAAGTACCGCGAATTCATCAAATTCATGATCGCCTTCCTGATCTACAACGATGGGATCATTATGGCGCTTGATTTCGCCGCCATCCTGGGCGCCGTCCTGTTTGGCATGGAACAACAACAGTTGATCATCTTCATGATCATCGTCCAGGTCACGAGCGTCGCCGGCGCCTACCTGTTCGGCCTTGCAGCAGATTCCATCAACCCCAAGCAGTCGCTGCTGATCTCTCTGGTAATGATGACGGCCGCAGCGGTCTGGATGTACTTCAACCAGACGCTGACCGGTTTCTTTATCATCGGTGGGCTAGCAGGTTTCGCGCTGACCGGCGTCCAGTCCGTCAGCAGGGCAACCGTTGGGCTGTTTGCGCCAAAGGGGAAGAGCGCCGAGTTTTATGGCTTTTTCTCTGTGGCTGGCCGGACCTCCTCCTTCATCGGCCCGGCAGTCTATGGGTGGCTCGCATTCCGTGCCGCGCTCTGGTTTCAGGAACGCGGCTTAACTGCGGTACTGGCAGAACAGGAAGGGCTACGGGCAGCAGTTCTTTCTATTATCGCCTTCCTGGTGATCGGCTTAGTGCTGCTGCTATCGGTGAACATCAAGCAAGCACAAAGACAATCCCAGCGAGCATGACAACTTGATTGTCCGATGACGACCAGGAATTGGTCTGCGTTCCTCCTGCTGGGATTGATCTGGGGCAGTTCCTTCCTGTGGATCAAGATCGGTTTGCGCGAGCTGACCCCGTTGACCCTGGTCGGGTTCAGGCTGCTGTTCGGGTGGCTGGCGATGACGATCGCCGTTGCCATCCGCCGGCCATCCTTTCCCCGCTCGAGGCGCACATGGTTCTGGTTGATCCTAATGGGTGTTACCAACACCGCTCTGCCCTTCTTGCTCATCACCTGGGGTGAACAGAGCGTCGACTCGGCCGTGGCCTCAGTGCTCAACAGCAGCGTGCCGCTTTTCACCCTGATCATCGCCCACTTCTTTCTTACCGACGAAAACATGACCTTGCCCAAGGTAGCCGGCTTGGTGCTTGGATTCCTCGGAATCCTGCTGCTCTTCAGTCGTGACCTAGGGAAGGGCGGGGTCACCCAGGGTGTGTTCGGACAACTGGCGGTCGTCGTTGCCGCTGTATCGTACGCGGCCAGTTCTGTGTATGCACGAAGGACCTTAAAGAACGTGCCCACCTTTGTGCAGGCGCTTGTGCCCATGCTCAGCGGTGACTTGCTGGTCTGGATTGGGGCAATTGCTGTCGATCATCCGTTGACCCTCCCGGCCCAGCCGCTCACCTGGGTAGCCTTGCTCTGGTTGGGACTGCTTGGATCCTTTATCGCGTACCTGCTGTATTTCTATTTGCTGCACCAGGTCGGGCCAACCCGCACCACGCTCGTGACCTATCTTTTCCCGGTGGTCGGGGTCGCGGCCGGCGTGATTTTCCTTGGTGAGCATTTGGATTGGCACTTGGCCTTGGGATCGATGCTGGTCGTTTCCGGGATCGTGATCGTCAACCGCCGATAACTGCGACCCTGTGAGATAAGTGCACCCAGGTCCTCGTATCAACGGGGTGGTTCAAGCGGTGATCGACCCATTCAGCCAGAAAGTGTCATTGCCGGAGGTCGGCCGTTCAAATTGGATCCTGCAGCGGTTCGTTTCTTGCAGGGTTGGTCGTGAGCTCGGAATGCCCTCCGAGCGCGGCGGCGTCTACGCGGAGAGTGGCCTTGATCACGTTTAGTTCACAAGGCCCTTGGCTTGGACCTCAGTAGGCACAAGATGGCGGGCAATTGTAAAGCGTTCGCAATGTCCATTCATCCAGTTCTATGCCAAAATAGGGCTGATGGCCTGGAACTGATAAGGTAGAGGGGACGCGATGTATCCAAATTCAGATTCAACAACGAGCATCGATCCGCGCGTGACGGCGTTGGAAGAAGCCCTGCGCATACTAAAAGCGCCTGGCTCGGATTTCCGCTGGGCGATCCTGATGGATTACGACGGGCTGATCCTAGCCAATTACCCGGAAGACATGGGCAGCGGCCTCGACTTAGCGATCGCAGCCAGCGCACACATCATGCGCATGGGAGAGAAGGCCCAGGCTGAGGTCTCCTTTGGAAAATGGCGCTATACCCTCATGGCCGGCGCCGAACTGCAGCAGTTGGTGATGCGCATCAATCGTGAAGTTGCTCTCAGCATTGGCTATGGCTCAAAAACCCCGATCCACAAGATCTTCGGCGCCCTAAAGGATGCCGTACCAGCATTAATGCAAGCACTTGATATGAGTTCAAGGAAATTTTCCGAACCAAACACACTGCTAATGCGGTCGGATGATCTTAAGAAATACATCGAAGAAGGCTGATTTTTCAACGACTACCACATCGAATCCCCACTGGCTCCATCCGTGTCGGATGGGGCCTTTTTGTCTTTCCGGTAGAGCCACTGGCTGCTCACCTCCTGACCTGCTATCAATCCCTCACAAGGGGTCCAGGTGACAGCCTTGACTGATCGGCCCGGGTCCGGTCTAATCCCTGCTGCAGGCGCGCTTCACCGGAGGCGCGCTTAGGAGGGAGTACACGATGCGAAATGCAACGCTGCTGGCCGGACTGGGGCTGACCGCCATGGGGGTCGTGCTGGCCTATGCTTTTATCCAGGGAGATTTTGCGGCCGAGGGCTCGACCCTGCTCTCGATGCCGTGGGGGATCGTCTCGCTGGTCGATCTGTACGTGGGTTTTGCGCTCTTCTCGGGCTGGATCGTATACCGTGAGGCGAGCTGGCCCCGCGCGTTGGTCTGGATCGCGCTGGTGATGGTGCTGGGCTTTTTCGCCGCCAGCTTGTATTCGCTTATTGCATTGCGCGGCAGCGGTGGTTCCTGGCCGCGCTTCTGGATGGGCGCTCGCGCCCCGGCGTAAAAACCAAATCAACAACCGCCTAGCGCGAGCGGGCGACGTCCGCCGTCCGCGCTCCTGTCACGCGCAGCAGATCCTTTGGCACGAGCATGATCTCGAGCCCGTGCGCACCTGCGCTGATCCCGACTTCATCCCACAGTTCGACCGTCTCGTCGATCCAGATCGGGTAGCTCTTCGCCATCGCCAGCGGCGTCACTGTGCCGCGTTCATAACCCGTTAGCCCCAGCACATCACGCTGTGGCGCTATATCGACCCGCTTATTGCCGGTCGCGTCCGCCAGGCGGCGTAGATCAACCTCTGTCCCAGCCGGGACCAGGACGAGAAGCGGACCGACCCGATCACCGATCGCTACCAGGGTTTTAAAGATGCGCTCGGGTGCGATACCCAATGCCTTCGCCGCACGATCGGCGAGTTGGTCTGCCCTTTCCAGTTCATAGGTCTCAACCCGGTAGTAGATCCCGGCCTGATCGAGCACACGCATGGCATTCGTCTTCTGGGCCATGAGCCTTCCTTGGGTCGATTTTATCAAGCCATGGTTTATCGGGAGGCATCAGCTCCTCCTACGAGCTATGATACACTTTTGAAGATGCTGGGGGATGGCATTCTACCAAGAAATCCTAGAAGGGGAACAGGTTAATCCATGGACTCGGTACTTCAACTTATCGTTTCGCACCTCGGCGGAGGTGCGGTCTCAAAGATCAGCGACCAGCTTGGCATTGATGACGGTCAGGCGCAGCAGGCGATCGGCCTGGCGCTGCCAATGCTGATCGGCGCCCTGAACCGCAACGCCTCCTCGCCCGATGGCGCACAGGCGCTGACCCAGGCCCTGCAGCAGGACCACGACGGCAGCATCCTTGACGGCCTCATCGAGAAGGTCTCACAAAAAGACACGATCAAGGATGGCATGGCCATCCTGGGGCACGTCTTCGGCGAGAAACAAGGCTCAGTGGAGAGCAATGTCAGCAAGGGCAGCGGGCTGGATCCCCAGGCCGTCTCCACGTTGCTGGCGATCCTAGCACCGATCGTTATGGGCGCGCTCGGTAAGATCCAGCAGAATAATTCGCTCGACGCGCAGGGCGTGTCGCAGGTGCTGCAGCAGGAGCGTGACACGGTCGAGAAGACGACCTCCGGCCTGGCGCGACTCCTGGATATGGACGGCGACGGCGACATGACTGAAGAGGTCATCAGCCTGGGTGCGAACCTACTCGGCGGTCTGTTTGGCGGGAAAAAGTAACCAGAGGACTGCATCGCTAAACGATCAACCTGGCCCGGTCTAATGACCGGGCTTTTTCTATAGTCCACCGCGTTCGACGGGAGCGGCTATTCATCATTCGTTCCCAGATTCTCCCCTGTGCACCCTCCCAACCGTTTGACATTCGGGCATTTCCGACATAATATAATTTCAAAGTACTTTGAAACACAAAGACAAGGCATTGAACCCAAGATTGTAACTACTCCAGGAGGTCTCCCGTGTCTCAACCAATCAGCCTCAAAGATGCAGAACGGAAGGTTTTTAGAACCGCTACCAATGATGGACTCTGGGATATGTTCCTGGGGTGCTTCTTTATCATGTTCTCGGTTGCTCCCTTGCTCAGCGCACGGCTGGGAGATTTCTGGAGTTCGGCGGTGTTCCTCCCCGTCTGGGGGCTGCTTTACCTGGCGATCCGGCAAATCCGAAAGCGCGTCATTCTGCCCCGTGTCGGGTACGTGATCTTCGGCGAAACCCGCAGAGCCGCACTGGGCAGATTAAGCTTTCTCATGCTTGTGGTGAACCTCCTTGCTCTCGTTCTGGGCATCCTTGCCGCGCTCAACTACAGATCCATCCCTGGCCAATTGACCTCGATGGCCTTTGGGCTGATGCTCTTGCTCGGGTTTAGCTTTGCAGCTTACGTCCTTAACCTACCGCGGCTGTATCTGTATGGCTTGCTGGCTGGGCTTTCCCCGCTGGTTGGTGAGTGGTTGTTTTCCAGAGGGCTTACCACCCACCACGGCTTCCCGGTCACCTTTGGAGCCGTCGCGGGGGTGATGATCCTGATCGGCCTTGGCCTGTTCGTGCAACTTCTGCGCAGCTATCCCGCACCGGAGAACGGCCTCCCCGGGAGGCAAGCCTGAGATGGCCAGAACACTTCCAGATCAGGATCTGCACCCGCTTGCCGACATCGATCAGGTCATTCACGCCTCCGCCAGGCTAATGGTCCTTACCTACCTTTATGTCGTCGAGAGTGCGGACTACGTTTTCCTGAAGAACCTGACAGGCTTAACCTGGGGCAACTTGGCCACCCATCTGGCCAAGCTGGAGCAGGCTGGCTACGTCGAAATCGAGAAGACCTTTCTGGGCAAGAAACCCCACACGCGCTTACGGCTTACCGAACTGGGAAGGAAAGCCTTCCGGGAATACAAGCGGAGCATGCAGCAGGTCCTGGACGACCTGCCTGATTGACAGACAACTCCACACGGTTTGCGACTGCGCATAGGCTTCCAGATCTTGCGGGCAGACCAAGCCAGCATTTATACGGTGACTCGGTTTTTATCCACAAATACAATACCTGCCCGCGTTGGTTTCGCAAAAAAAAGCTCCCACCATTAACAAATGAGTCCGGCCTGCTTTGCGACCGGACTTCTATGACTCACACAACGATAACTGCCGGAATGCGGAGCCGGAAAGGCAGGGAACAAGTAATTCGCGTGTAAGTGTTCAGGCCCCTCACAACGCCCGGCACCCCAACTTTACCGGGTTGCGATCTAACACGAACTGTTCGAAGATATGCACCTCGCATCGAACCCAAGCAGGGAAACGGTTTTCAAAGGTCTGGGCAGGTCCGCCGCATCCCTGTACGAGGAGCGCAAGATGAAGATCCAGCGCGTGGAATCAAAGGCTGACCTTAAGCTGTTCATCGATCTGCCCTACCGCCACTACAGGGATGATCCGCTCTGGGTGCCGCCGCTGCGCGACGAACAGTGGGGTCAATTCGACCCGAAGCGCAACCCGCTGCTCGACCACTGTGAATATGCGCTCTTCCTGCTCCTGGAGGGGGAGCGAGTGATCGGGCGCATCGCGGCCTTCATCGATCACCTGGCGCTCGACTTCTGGAACGAGCAGGTTGGGCTGTACGGGTATTACGAATGCCCGGACGATGAAGTTGCCGCGAACATGCTGCTCGAAACGGCCGCCGCCTGGCTGCGCGGGCGCGGCATGCAAACCGTGCGCGGCCCATGGACCTTTGTCTCCCAGGAATGGGGGCTGGTGGTCGAAGGATTCTCGCCCCCGCCAACCATTATGGCGCCCTACAACCCACCTTATTACATCGGGCAGATGGAGAGTTTCGGCCTGCGCAAGATCAAGGACCTGCTGTGCTATTCCGTTTCGGCTGCCGATGGCTACCACATCCCGGCTCGCATTCTCACCTTGACTGATGCCGTCGCCCGGCGCTATGGCGTCACAGTGCGCCAGGTGGATATGCGCCGCTACGATCAGGAGGTGAAGACGATCGTCGACCTATCCAACCAGAGCCTTGCCGACAACTGGGGGTATGCTCCCGTGACGGAGGCCGAGGCCCGGGCCATGGCGCGTGACCTGAAACCGGTTATCCAGCCCAAGGGGGTGATCATCGCCGAGGATGCTACCGGGCGTCCGATCGGCTTCGCCATCGCCCTTCCCAACGTCAACGAACTGCTGCGGGGGCTGAACGGCCGGCTGCTGCCTTTCGGCTGGATTAAACTACTCTACGGCCTACCCCGGTTGCGCAGCTACCGCATGTTCGCGCTGGGCGTGATCCCCGAATACCACGGTCTGGGTGTCGACAGCCTGATCTACCGCAAATTTTACGAATCGCTCAACGCACCCGATGTCTGGCTGGAGATCAACTACGTGCTGGAAGATAACATCCCCATGAACAATGCCATCCGCAAGCTGGACGCCTCACCACTGCGTCGCTACCGGATTTATCAAAAGCAGCTGTGACGACCGCGGGGTGTCCGCCCCGAAACGGATACCGCTGTCCATAAAACGATAGGTAAAGCACCTCCCTTGCGGGAGGCGCTTTGTGCCCCAGGCGCGATTTGAACGCACAACCTAGGCTTTAGGAGAGCCTTGCTCTATCCATTTGAGCTACTGGGGCCGGCAGTATACGACTCAACGGAATTATAGCATCCCCGCGTGCCTGGCCCGTGCCTCAAATCAGACATATAGGATGGTGGGCTCAAGTGCCCGAGACCTGGATTAAGTACGCCGGGATCGGCTCCCGCCGGCCGATGACCTGGATCGGCTCGAGGGGTTCGGCATCGACTTCTTTGTGCGCCAGCTCGTACGTGTTCTTGCTGAGCAAGATCTGTCCCCCACCAGCCTGCTCCTGCAGCCGCTTTGCGACATTCACCACATCCCCGATCACGGTGTAGTCCATCACTTTCTCCGAGCCGATGTTTCCCACGACCGCCTCGCCGGAGTGCAGCCCGATGCCCAGCCCCAGGTTCTTCAATTCATCACCCGAACTATCCCGTAGTTCCTTAAAGAGCCGCTGCATCTCGATCGAGGTTTCGAGCGCGCGCAAGGCGTCATCCTCGGCTGCCACCGGCGCCCCGTAGAAGGCCATGAAGCCGTCGCCGAGGTACTTATCAAAAGTCCCGCGGTGTTCGAAGACTACCTTGCTGAGTGCCTGGTAGATCCTGTTCAGCGTTTCGATGACGTGCTCGGCGCTGTGCTCTTCGGTAAAGCGTGTGAAGCCACGGATATCTGCGAACAAGACGGTGACCTGAAGGATGTCGCCCCCCAGCTTCAAGTAGCGCTCGGGGTCGGTGAGGATGATATCGGTCACGTCCTCCGCCAGGAAGCGGTCCAACACCTGCCGCAGCAACCGGTTGCGCGATTCGACTTCATCGTGCAGTTGCTTGATTCGCAAGAGCGAGCGCAGCCGTGTGAGCAGCACCACCGAAGAGTAGGGCTTGGTAATGAAATCGTCGGCTCCGGCCTCAATCGCCTTTAGCTTCTCGTCATCGCTGTCGAGGGCCGTCACGATCACGATCGGGACAAAGCGGGTTGCCAGGTTAGATTTGAGCGTCTTGCAGAGCGAAAGGCCATCCATGCGCGGCATCTGCACGTCGACCAGGGCCAAATCAGGGGGGGTCTGCATTGCCAGCTCGAGCGCAGATCTTCCATCGGGCGCCGTGACCACCTCGCAGCCGGAATTGACCAGATAGGTCTTCAGTAGATCCCGATTGAGCCAATCGTCATCGGCGATCAGGATGCGGGGTGGTCGGTCGAAGATCTCTCTCAGGTCCATGCTTCATCAAACCCGCGGGCGGCGCGAGGGTGCCTCAGGGGGCTACTCAATACGGCCGGTCGCAATCGCCAGCTTGACTTCGCCCACCGCTTTGGTCACCTCGATTTCACGCGGGCACGCGTTGGTGCAGTTGTAGATATCATGGCAGCGCCAAACCCCGACGCGGTCATTAAGCAGCTCCAGCCGCTCGGCGCCGGCCCGATCGCGGCTGTCGTAGATGAAGCGGTGCGCCTGTACGACCGCGGCCGGACCAACATACTCGCCGCTGGCCCAGAAGGACGGACAGGAGGTCGTGCACGCAGCACACAGGATGCACTTGGTCGTATCATCAAAACGGGCCCGTTCCTCCGGGCTCTGAAGCCGTTCGCGCGCAGGAGCAGGTTCGTCGTTCACGAAGTATGGAATCACCGACTTGTAGTGGTCGAAAAACGGCTCCATGTCGACGATCAGGTCTTTGATCACCCGTAGCCCAAGCAGCGGTTCGACTGTTACCTTCCTTCCAACATCCTTTACCAGCACCTTGCAAGCCAGTCGATTGACCCCGTTGATTCTGACCGCATCCGATCCGCATACCCCGTGTGCGCAGGAACGGCGGTAGGAAAGCGTGCCATCCTGGTACCACTTGACGCGGTTGAGCAGGTCGAGGATCTGGTCGTTCTCCTCGGCCTCAATCGCGTAGACCTCGTAGTGGGGTTTTGAATCGGTTTCCGGGTTGTAGCGCAGTATTCGAAGCTTGACCTCCATCATACCTCTCCTAGTACACCCGTTTCTTGGGCTCGAAGCGTGTCATCGTCACCGGTTTGTATTTCAGCGAGACACCCTTATCGTCCAGGTAGGCTAGTGAATGCTTGAGCCAGTTCACATCATCCCTTTCGGGATAATCATCGCGTGCATGCGCTCCGCGGCTTTCCTTGCGCTCGAGAGCCGACCTGGCCGTAACATGTGCCAGGTCCAACAAGCAGCCCAGTTCCCAAGCCTCAAGGATATCGGTGTTGAAGATGCGGCTCGGGTCCTTTGCTCGCACATTACGGAAGCGCTGCTTGAGTTCTTTCACTTTCTCGAGCGCGGCCGACATGCCTTCTTCTGTGCGGAAAACGCCTACATCGGCGAACATGATATCTTGCATTTCCTTGCGCAGGTCGACGGCGAGCTCGCTGCCGTCCGCATTTCGAAGCGCTTCCAATTGCTCACGCACGAACCCCTCCGGTTCTGCTGGCAACGGAAGGTAGGTGCTTTGGTTGGCGTACTCGGCCGCCCGTAGCCCGGAGTGCTTGCCGAAGACGATGATATCGAGCAATGAGTTCGTTCCCAGACGGTTGGCACCATGCACCGAGACGCAGGCCGTCTCCCCCGCCGCAAATAACCCGGGCATCAGCGTATTTTTATCGTCAATCACGACCTCGCCGTACATCGTCGTCGGGATACCGCCCATAGCGTAGTGAGCGGTAGGTTGAACCGGCATCGGCTGCGTCACCGGATCGACCCCCATGTAGGTGCGGCAAAAGTCGATAATGTCCGGCAGTTTGGACATGATGTCAGCCCCGGAGATCTGGTAGGGCGATCCATCGGGCCAGGTGCGCCCGTCGCTACGGGCATACTTATTCACCGTGTCTGGACGTACGTCCAGGTACAGATAGCGCTTGCCGTTGATGCCACGCCCATCCCTCATTTCTAGGTACATGGCCCGGCTGATGACATCGCGCGAAGCCAGATCCTTGGCGGTCGGGGCATAACGCTCCATGAAGCGCTCGCCATCGTTGTTGACCAGCACGCCGCCTTCGCCGCGCACGCCCTCCGTGATCAGGATGCCCATGCGGTAAATGCCGGTTGGATGGAACTGGAAGAACTCCATGTCTTCCGCCGGAATGCCCCGCCGCAGCGTCACTGCGACCCCATCCCCGGTGTAGGAGTGGGCGTTGGAAGTGATCTCCCACACCCGTCCCCACCCGCCGGTAGCGAAAATGACCGCCTTGGCGTGGAAAGTGTGCAGTTCGCCGGTAGCCAACTCGACCGCGATCACACCACAGGCAGCACCCTTGCTGATGAGCAGATCCAGGACCTGAAATTCATCAAAAAAATTAACCTTCTGCTTGATGCACTGCTGGTACAGGGTCTGCAGGATCATATGTCCTGTGCGGTCGGCAGCGTAGGCTGCCCGACGCACAGGTTTGCCGGTTTCGTTATTGGTATGACCGCCAAACGGGCGCTGGGCGATCCTTCCTTCTGCCGTGCGGTTGAAGGGTAAGCCTATGTGCTCAAGCTCATACACTGTTTCAACAGCCTGTGCGCACATGAATTCGATCGCATCCTGATCCCCGAGATAATCGCTGCCCTTGACCGTGTCGTACGTATGCCACTCGGGGCGGTCCTCTTCCTCGCTGCCAAGCGCGGCGCCGACCCCGCCTTGCGCCGCGCCGGTGTGCGAGCGGACCGGGTAGAGCTTGCTCAGAACGGCTGTGGACGCACCCTTGGACGCGGTCAGGGCGGCCATCAATCCAGCTCCGCCCCCGCCGACGATGACAACTTCGAATTGATGCTGCATGGAGCGCACTCTCCGTATTCTCAGACTCGATCAGGATGCCAGAACAACATATATGGCGACGATGACGCCCCCGAGCAGGAGCACAATCGTCAGCCCGCGCAGAAACGTGATCAGCAGCGGACGGTCGGTGTAGTCCTCCACGACCATGCGCAAACCGTTGAAACCATGGACCGACGCCAGGAAGATCATCAAGATGCTGTAGATCTGCCAGACGGCGTTCGACCACCCCAGCGAAACGTCGGGGATGTCGCTGTTAATCACGTGATTCGGGTTGGGAAAGAACATCCAGCGGATCATGGCTGGCATCGTCAGGTACTCGCGTCCGCCGAGGATGAAACCCATCCCCAGGCTGATCGCGCCAAAGAGCATCAGCGCCAATCCCGAGATGCGGGTTAGCAACCACATCCCGTATTCAAATGACCCGGAGGGGCGAGCAGCTCGGTGTGATCTCATGCCAATCCTCCTTGACTCAGACCCCGCTCAAGGCGGACTGGATCATGATGTAAACGGGAAGTGCATACACCGGGACGAACATCAGCCATTGGAGCCAGATGAGTTCCACCTGGTAGCGAATCAAAGCCGGGAACAAATCCATCAACGCCAGACGTGTCCCGTTGAAGGCGTGGAACAAAACCGAGAAATAGACAAAGATCTGGAACTGCCAGGATTCATAGACGCCGTTGATGGCAAACGCCAAATCGTCACCGAATTGCTGTCCGAAGAAGGAAACGACAACGTGCGTCCCAACAAAGAGCAGGATGCCCAGACCCGTTATGCGGTGCAGGGCCCAGTTCAGCATTCCCTGTCCGCCCTTGTAGCGCAGGCCAGATATCAAGCTCACCCTTCTGCTAAGTTCCATAACGCCTCCCAACGATCGTTGCTGCAGCTGTGCTTGACGCAGGTCTAAATTATACAGGTGGAAGCAACGATCAGAACAGCGCCGGTTGTTGCTGGATTGGCTGCTAACCTTCCTCTTCGGCCGCTCCCGGGAACAAACATCTTGCATCTCAGCCATAGTGAAGTAGATCACTTCTGGTTTGAGTCCAAGTTGGGTAGAATACTGCATATACGATCTGCAGTAACGATGGCGGGGCGGCCCGGATCGCCCCTTTGCACTCATTTTGGAGGTGGACATGGCGCATGCCAACCCCGAAACGGGGCTTTCGCGTCGGGGGTTCGTCGCCGGCGTAGTAGGAATCCTGGGCGGCGTCATCGCCGCGATTGTCGGGTTGCCTGCGATCGGCTACCTCCTCTCGCCAGGATTGAAGGGCGTCGGCTCATCGAAGGAGGAGTGGGTTCCACTCGGCCTTGTTGAAGATCTGGTGATCGGCGAACCCCGTCTTTTTTCGTTCACCCGTACATCGCAGGTTGGCTGGGAACGCACCGCCAAAAGCTACGGGGTGTACGTACTCCATAATTCAGACGATAGCTATGCTGTTTTCTCCAATGTCTGCACTCATTTGAGCTGCCGGGTCTCCTACAAGCAGGACCTGGGAGAGTATGTGTGCCCCTGTCATGACGGTCGCTTCGGCAAAGATGGCTCGATCATCTCTGGCCCACAACCGCGCCCGCTTGACAGCTTCGACTACAAGGTGGAAGACGGGACACTGTTGATCTACCTGGTGGAGGCTTAACGTGGCAGTCCGTATTATGACCTGGCTGGATGAGCGACTCGGATTGACCGGCATCTACAATACTGTTCTTGACCGCAAGGTTCCGAAGGTCAACTGGGCTTTTACCCTTGGCAGCGCAACTCTTTTCCTGGCCGTCCTCCAGGCTGCCACCGGGATCTTCCTCACAGCATATTACGTTCCCCACCCCGATCAAGCCTACGATAGCATCAACTACATTATGAACGACGTCGCCTTCGGGTGGCTGATTCGGGGTATCCACCACTGGGGGGCGACCCTGATGGTGATCACGGTTGTCCTGCATATGCTGCGGACCTTCTTCTATGGCGCGTACAAATACCCGCGTGAAGTAACCTGGTTGACCGGGGTGCTGCTCCTGCTGGTCACTTTAGGTATGGGCTTTACCGGCTACCTGCTGCCTTGGAATCAGCGCGCCTACTGGGCGACGACCGTTGGCACCTCGATCGCCGAGACAATCCCATTTGTAGGCCCTTACGTAAATGATGCTCTACGCGGGGGCAGCGATCTCGGCACGCTCACACTGGTGCGGTTCTTCAGCGCTCATATCTGGATGCTGCCTGCCTCACTTTTCGGCATCCTTGGTGTGCATCTCTATCTCGTTATCCGTCTCGGGATCAGCCACATCCCCTCCAAGGACGAATAGGAGCGACCCGGTGGAATCCGATCCTAAGCAAACCTACAGAGAACGCTACGAAGCCGCCAAACAGCACGGCGTAAAGTTCTTCCCGGACATCATCTATAAAGACATGATCGTGTCCTTCGCCATTTTTCTGCTCCTGGTCGGCCTGGCAACCTTTATCGGCGTCAAGGGCGAGCCCCCGGCCGATCCAAACGACAGCAATTACATCCCCAGGCCAGAATGGTATTTCCTCTTCCTGTTCCAGTTGTTGAAGTATTTCCCGGGATCCCTGGAATGGGTGGGAACTACAATCGTGCCCATCGTGGCCGTCCTGGCGCTGCTGCTGCTACCCTTTTACGATCGCAGCCCGTTCCGCCATTGGTCCAAGCGCAAGTTTGGCCTCGGTGTGATGGGCGTAACAATGGTGGGCGTGGTTGTGCTCACTGTCCTGGCTGCGGCCAGCACCCCGCCACAGGAGGAATTCAACGCAGCTGGTTCGGTGATTGATCAAATTGTGATTGGCCAGGATCTGTACAGCATTCAGTGCGTCGAATGTCACGGTGGAGAAGGCGAGGGGGGTGAAATCACTACTGTAGAAGGTCTGGAGGGGGTGATCGTCGCACCACTCAATGCTCCCGATTTCATCTATACCCGAACAGACTCGACGATCTTCAACATCATCGATTACGGACAGCAGGATCTGGGAATGCCTCCTCTTGGGCTGGCCTACGGCGGCGAGCTTGATCGGGGTGGGATCGATGCCATTGTCACGTTTATGCGCTATACCTGGGACGACCGGGTTGAGATTCCGGCAGAAGCCCTGGCTGCTGGAGCCGTGCCCGAACTCGGACCGGACGAAATCCCAACCTACAGCGTACACATCGAGCCAATCATCCGCCGCAGCTGCCTATCGTGTCACCGGCCGGGAAAGAAGAACAACAACTACCTGATGGAGAGTCTAGAAGATGTTCTGAAAAGCGGGGATGACGCCCCGAACTTGATCGCCGGTGATCTGGGCAGCAACGTGATCCGCTCCCTCCACCGCGAGGAAACTGACGAATGGGGACCGATGCCGCCATCCAGGGAATTGCGCGCAGATTGGATCGATATCTGGGAACGCTGGGTGCTGGCTGGCGTGCCGGCTACCCCGGAAGCTCTACCCACACCAGTCCCGACTGAGACCACACTGAGCGAGGCCGGTGGCGGAGCAATTACGACAGAAACATCTCCCTCCGCCACGCCCTGAGCTTGCATTCTATGGGCTGTGGCTGGCCTGATCTGGTTTTGGGTTTGCGCAGGGACCTGGTTGCCGGTCCCTGCTTCGTTTTCAAGCATCAGGGCAGCAAACGGAAGTTGACCTCGTCCAGTTGCTCGTTGGGGCCAAGTTGAATCTCGCGCTGCTCGGGTTCGAGCGTAGTCGCTTCTGGGTCTGCGACTAGGCAATAGACACCCGCCAACAAGGGCTGGATCATGATCCGGCCGTAGGCGTTTGGGTCGACGACCCGCAGGGTCGCCTCTCCTGGGCACGCACCAATCTTAAGTAACAGCCGGAGCCCCTCTGGGCCTGGTCCTGTCTCTTCTGGATCGCGTATGCCGTTCTCGTTCAGGTCAAGATAGACCCAGCCAAGGATCGATGCGGGTTGGGCGGTAGCGGTGGGGGGAATGTCGAGCGGCAAGGATCCGATATCGCCCTCCAACGTAGCATATTTTCCCCACAGATAACAGGTATGGCCGGGTCTATCTGGATTTTCGACCACCCAATAATCGGGTACCGAGCTGCGTTGAAGAACAATCGTCCGTTCTCCGACGAAGAGCGCCCCAACCATCTCGAATGCCAGCCCTGGCCCAAGCCTGCAGTTCGTGTCGATGCGAACCTCGACCCATACCTGTGCGGCAGTCGGAGTCTTCTCCACTGCTGTTTGGTTGCGCGAATCGGTTGCGGTAACAAGGGGAGCTGATGGGCTTGAGGACGGCGGAGCCTTTGTCGTTTGTTGGCTCATGGCCGCCCGCGTACTGGCCGCGATCGAGTCAAGTACCCCACGGGTCTGCGTGACGGCCTGGGCCGTTTCCCGGGCAGCTTCCGGAGATATAGAGCAGCCTGCAAGAGCTAAGGCGATGAGCAACCCTGCGAGGGTCCTCTTCCTCATCTCTCAGTCGCTTCATCCTGTGGAGGAGCGATCCCTTTACGGAACGCCCTTAGCAGCATGAGCAACCCCCCCAGAATCAACGCCCCGGCACCGAGGGTCTTGAGGAATGCGGTGCCGAAGAGTGTTGCGAATAACCCAAATGCGGCACCATTCAAGACCATCAGCCACACGCCCACTTCGGCCACGGGTTGTCCCCATCCTCCGATCCAACTGGAAAGGATCAGCCCAAGACCAATCGAAGCGGGAATGAGTATCCAGGCATACGCCCAGGCTGCCCAATCCCCGCTGAGCGTGTTGTACAGGAAGATGAGGCCCAGACCGAGAAACAGCGAGCCGGGGATGGCCAGGGCCGCCAGGCCGCGACGCGCTTCCTCGGCTATGACTGCTGGAAGGAAGAACGCAGCGGCCACGGCCAGAAAGATCACTGGCCATGTCCGGGTGAAGGACAACTCCGGGAGCAGGTTGATGAGCAGGAAGATGGCTCCCAAGCTGATCAAGAATAACGCCGCTGCTAGCGAACCGCGATCCATGCGCTTCATGTTATGCTCCTCTCAAGCTGGCCGGGTTTACCCATGTACGCTCATTATACTAAGGAGGCGCTCGGCCACCCTCCCCCTCCAGTCCTGTCGACAAGATTAGGCGCATCTCTTATCATGAGGCTGTGGCTGTCTTAACTCGCTTCCAAGAAAACCTGCTCCGAAGGTATCCCAGGCGTCGTCCCGGGCTTGCCCTCGTCCTGGCGCTAACTCTGCTGGTGCTTGCCAGCAGTAGCGCATCTGCCCCACCCGCCTGGACGACGGTCACGGATGGCATCGATTACCGCAGCTTTGTCCTCCCTGGTCCGGTCCGGGCCTACGTGGCCCGGATGGATCTAGACCATCAAAACCTGATCATCGACAGCTCCCTCGCCCAAGGCTTGCTGGGCGCCGGATTAGAAACCGTACGAGGGATGGCGAATCGCTACGACCAGTCACTCAACGCCTGGGGGGGGGCGTGGGGCTCCCGGAGCAAGGTCGTCGTTGCCATCAATGGCTCCTTCTATGACATGGAAACGAGTGAACCAACCGGCGGCGTGATCTCTGGGGGCTGGTATGTCAAGAAATATGATGACTTGCATGGGTTGAGTGGGCTGGCTTTCAACCAAGACCGAAGCCTGTTTGCTGGCGGGTGTGTCTATCATCCAGACTCGACGCAGCGTATTACAAACCTGGAGACCGGATCCTGGTTTGAGATTGATGACATCAACAATGTCAGCCCGCGTGACGAGATCGTCCTTTATACCCCCGCCTCGCAACCGTTCAGCCCAGGGGGTGATATGCAGGTTGAAGTCGTGATTGAACTGCTCCGTCCCAGTGGCTTGCTGCCGAACCCCCGCTACGTAAAGGGTACTGTTCGCCAGGTTCGCACAGATCTCGGTCCTGTCCCGATCATGTTTAACGAAATCGTTCTCTCGTCCTGGACAGGAGAGGCTTCCGAGAAATTGTCGACCTTCTCCGCTGGTGACAAAGTAGGCATCTCGCTTGATCTGGCCCACCTACAGCAGGATTGCGTCTCACCCAACCCGGATTCCTGGACAAAAACTTTCGCCAGTCTCGCTGGTGACCTGGTTTTCCTTAGAGACGGACGAGTGCTGGAGACAGACAATCGCGGAGCTCTTCTGCGCCATCCTCGCACTGCTATCTGCTTCAACCAGGAGTTTGTATATTTTGTCGTCGTCGACGGCCGCGTCGACTCCTACAGCATCGGGATGACCCTGCCAGAGTTAGGTTTTTATTGTAAAGACAAGCTCGGTGCATCCTGGGGGATCAACTACGACGGCGGCGGCTCATCCACGATGTGGATCAACGGCATCGTCCAGAACAAGCCGTCTGATGGCCGTGAGCGAGGCGTCGCGAACGGTTGGATGATGGTTGCTGTTGAGCCCGCAGAGTACTCAGATAAACTCTCGGGAGAGAGTAGGGTCCAAGCGATCTACCCCACGAACGTCCTGCTGGGGCCAGGCACGAACTATGTGCCAATCGCCTCCGTGGACTCCGGAGCTAGCGGCTCGATCCTCCCCCAATATAACGGCCTTAACGGTATCCAGGCCAAAGATACCTATTGGTGGATGGTTGACTTCGGCGGAGTGGTCGGTTGGGTCGATGAGCGCGCCATCGAAGCTTCCCCAAGCGCTGCGCTAGATTTTCCATCGCTGGAACTCTTCGAGCGCCTGATTCCTGTTGACTAGCACAAACTGGCTAGGATCATTCCGCTCGTTTACTTTGCCCAGTCGTCAGTCTACACTACATTAGAGAACCACGGGGTCACAGGGGGTGACCATGACCCGGGCTCTGCTTGCCCTCTTTCTCTTTAGATTCCTTCTTCTTTCCAGTCTCATCTCCAGCCCTCCCGGCCAAGGCTTTGTGGATCTGGTTTCCCCCGCACGCCGTATGCAGGAGCCTCTTCCCACTACCCAGATGCCATCCCCGACTGCCATCCCATCGCTCACCCAAGATCCAACCTCTACTCCAAGCGCAACCCTCTTGGACTCTATCCCAGCAATAACGCCATCCGACACGGAAACGCCCACGCCGTCCTCCTCACC
>Ga0315534_1001138_pt1 | contig 18449 bp, 21 predicted proteins | sample SalMarSW160240MG_FD_203094 | JGI IMG/M metagenome (GOLD analysis project Ga0315534, IMG submission 203094) | Salt marsh sediment microbial communities from the Plum Island Ecosystem LTER, Massachusetts, United States - Salt Marsh Sediment SW1602-40 ... | reverse complement strand
TGTGAACGCTCTTTGAGTAGACGATTCCTTTGTTTACTCAGCATCTGATGATGGTACTGTGAGAGTATATTCAAAATCTGATTGGACTGAGGTAGCGACAATCGACTCTGGTGTGGGCCGAATTATTGATTTAACCCACGATGCCGAACACGTCTATTTTGGATGCAGAGATGGTAACGTTCGATACATTCTCAAAACAGACCTCATTATTTAGAAAAAGCCTACTGGTTCAATCGGGTGTAGAAAGGCTTGGAATTCCAGTGTCCTACCTTCTGGGTCCTCAGTGAAAAAATTGTAGATTTGATACTTCTCATTGACCACAGGTTCAGTGGTTGAGATATGCTTAAGTTGATTATACATTACATCAACATCTTCCGTCGTAGGATAAAATAGTGTGATACAACCTTCAGTCTCCGAAACATCACGCTCGCAGAAACCCAAGAGAAAGTTGCCATGATTGAGAATCACACATTCTGCTTGTTCTAACCAGATGTGCATTCCTGCCTCGTTTACGTAAAAATCTACAATGTCACGTAACATAGTTGTCTGAAAGAAGATGATTCCCGCCAAATTCAATCACCCGTGCATAAGTTTCTTGATCACCTTTTGGAATCATTCTGTAATCAATCAATCGTAATTTTATCTACGTCTCAAAAACGCAACACATGCTTCTTTTTTGAGCTGTTTTTGTAATTATTTTTGACTAAACTCTGCCATTTCAGTTCACGCAGATACATATTCAATCAGTATGACTACTAACTAGATAAATGAACAAGAGGTTGTTACTAGATTGACTATTCGACAAGGAAGAACCCCCAAAAGTGCAATAGCAATTCTCGGAGCACTGATCAATCATGGGCCTATGTGTCCATTAGAAATCAGCGAAAAGCTGGATATAGCTCCTCGAACAGTTAGTTTTGCATTGCGCACGCTAGTAAATCGTCAATTACTAAGGAAAATTCCCAATCTAAGTGATATGCGTCGTCCCAAATATCATGTAGATATGGATGCTGCAAAGGTCATTCTTCAGCGATACAATGATTCAGCTCTCAAAAGTCATGCTTCTCCCTTTGCATGGCATCAGAAATTATGATTTAGTAATCTACATCTCTGCGGCAAATTTGGATAATTGCCGCTCCTTTCTAAAACCATTAGTAGACTTTTCCACTCAGGTATTGGTCTGATACCATATGATGAGTATGTGGATATATTTCTTGCATTCAATCTGTAACCTCATTTAACTTCTCTATTTTCTATTGAATTTCCGATGTTTGGCAGACTGAGGAGTTCGTTGGCGAGTCGGATTTACTAGTTGCATAATTCGGAAGATAGCTTCTCGTTTTTTTACAATCTTGACATGCGGTTCGTCGTATTCTGAACGTATTTCCTCACGCGAATAGATATTCATCTTCTCCTTAGTATTTCATAGACATCTAGAATAGAGATGAATGTGATGATGCATGGAATACGATTACCCAAGAGCGCTCTTATAATACTGCAATTCCTAACAAAACGAGGTCCATTACCCCCAAGAGTCATCAGTCAAGAGGCAAAGGTTCCTCTTAGAACTGTGACTTTTGCATTGGATCGTCTTGTTGACAAAGAGATTTGTCAAAAGATTCCCAATCTGGGAGATATGCGGCGGACACTCTACTCAGTGAATCTGGATAAAGCTCAAGCTGTGTTTACCCGGTATGGTTTAGGTATGGCATAGTTGATTGACCATTCGATAATACCGAGGCGATTCAATTAATGGCAACAGGATCAAGTTTACTCCAACAGTATCATGATATAATCTCTGGCCCAGTTATTTCAAGCTCTTGCATATCAGGTGAATGCGTTTCAAAATTGTTGGAAACTTCGTGGGTCAAGATATTGGTAATTCGATACCAAGTTGCTCCAGAAATAAATACAATCGAAATCGAAGTATCCCTCCCTCATTGTATCATAGAACCTTCTTGTCCTTCAATAAAAAATGAACAAGAAGAAGCTCGCGAATTCATCGATACCAATATTGAACATCTGAATTATCTGCTACGCCTGCAAAAGATTGGTTTCTCTTTAGGCATTCTTTCATCTGAAGGTATTTGGAGTGCTGTCCTAAAAATCAAAGGAGATCCCGGTCTAGAATTATTCAATACTCTCCTACCTCCTATATGAACGTGATTGCGGAGTCCTACCGAATCAGAAGATTGGACTCTGCAATCTAACAGAATATCACCGATTGCGCTCTTTATATCGGCTCATAGTTTTCTTGTTTGAAACTCATCCTACTCAGCAATGACCCTAGTAACTATAGCACTTGGTTTCGTAGTTGCTCTAATTGCCTTCCCTGTGCGGTTGCTGAGACTGGGGCCCAGAAAACTAAAAATCACAACTTGAACTTCTGAATGAGATATCACTAGTCGTATATGTCGAGTCCTTTATGAGGACATCACTATATGTAGAAAACTATCCTGGAGACGTGTTTCCATGACATTTGATGTATCAAAAGCGATGACGATTAAATTGTCGTCGGACCTTCCTCCAAAACCTGCGTTTGACCCTGAAATTAGACGAGCTCCCAATCGAGGATATAGTCTATCACCTGATGAAACAGTTGTGGCGGTGAAGAACGCTCTTCGATATGTTCCATCAGAACTTCATGAGACCTTGGCCCCCGAATTTTTGGATGAACTTCTCACACGAGGTAGAATCTACGGATATCGCTTTCGCCCACAAGGTGCGATCAAAGCAAAGCCAGTCAATGAATACAAAGGTATCTTGGAAGCACAAGCAATTCAGCTCATGATTGATAATAACCTCGATTTTGATGTTGCCCTCTACCCTTACGAACTCGTGACGTATGGTGAATCAGGTCAGGTCTGTCAGAACTGGATGCAATATCGACTGATTAAGAAGTACTTGGAGCATATGACTGAGGAACAAACACTCGTCGTGAGTTCAGGTCATCCGGTAGGTCTCTTTCCATCTCGCAAGGAAGCACCTAGAGTCATATCCACCAACGGCCTCATGGTTGGGATGTTTGATACCCTTGATGGTTTCCATCATGCTGCTGCTATGGGTGTAGCGAACTACGGACAAATGACAGCTGGAGGATGGATGTACATTGGTCCACAAGGGATAGTACATGGAACATACATTACTTTGTTGAATGCAGGCCGAAAGTATCTAGGGCTACCTGAGGATAAAGATCTCTCAGGAAAGGTATTCCTTACTTCTGGCCTTGGAGGAATGAGCGGCGCTCAAGCAAAAGCGGTTGAAATTGCTGGGGGAATAGGTATCATCGCTGAAGTTGACAAGAGCCGCATAGAGACGCGAAGCGAGCAAGGTTGGCTCACCAAATATTCTGATGACCTTAGTGAAATTTTCGAATGGGTTGAAGAATATCGGAAAAGTGGCGAATCTGTATCGATAGGCTACTATGGGAATGTTGTTACCCTCTGGGAATATATTGTGAAGAACAATATCACCATTGAACTTGCATCTGATCAGACTTCATGTCATGCTGTATATGATGGAGGTTACACTCCTTTTGGGATATCCTTTGAGGAAGGACGTGAGCTTCTCAAGAATGACCGAGACAAGTTCAATGAGTTAGTAAACAAGTCCCTCCAGTACCAGTTTGAACTAATTGAAACTATGTCAAAGCGTGGAACTTTCTTCTGGGATTATGGGAACTCCTTCATGAAAGCAGTCTTCGATGCTGGTGCAACTCGGATTGCAAAGAATGGTGTAAACACGAATGATGGATTCATCTTCCCATCCTATGTTGAGGATATCATGGGTCCCATCTGTTTTGACTATGGCTATGGCCCATTCCGCTGGGTGTGCCTAAGCGGAAAACATGAAGATCTCATTACTACGGATAATGCAGCAATGTCTAAGATTGACCCGAGCCGAAGAGGCCAAGACCGAGATAATTACCACTGGATCCGAGATGCTGAGAAGCATGCTCTTGTTGTTGGTTCTCAGGCACGAATCCTATATGCAGATGCTCAGGGCCGCGTGAATATTGCCCTTGAATTCAATAGATTGGTACGAGAAGGTAAAGTTGGACCAATCATGCTTGGTCGAGACCATCACGATACTGCTGGTACTGACTCACCATTTCGCGAAACTGCAAATATTCATGATGGTAGTAATGTAATGAGCGATATGGCTCACCAATGTTGGTCTGGAAATGCTGCCCGTGGAATGACGATGTGTGTCCTCTCCAACGGTGGTGGCGTTGGCACTGGCAAAGCGATCAATGGTGGTTTTGGATTGGTGCTCGATGGTAGTGAACGTGTTGACATTATCATCAAATCTGCATTAGATTGGGATGTCATGGGTGGAGTTGCTCGACGCGCATGGGCAAGGAATGAACATGCAATAGAGACCGTGGTTGAATGGAATAAACGACTCGGTGAAAAAGGTCAGATCTCCCTTCCACATATACCAAAGAAAGGTTTCGTAGAGAGTCTGGTTGCGAAAGCAGTCAAAGAACGTTAGAGCCATCTGTTCGATAACTTCTAAAGTAAGCTTCAATGAACGACTAATTACTGTCAGTACTGCTGACTTTGTACTCTGGTGAAAACAATGATCGTTGCGATTGACGGTGAGAGTCTAACAATTGATGACGTTGTTCAAGTGGCTCGATTTGGGAAGAAAGTGGAGATTGCTGTTTCTGCTGTTGACCAGATTAAAAAGAGTCGGAATGTCATTGAAAACGCAATCAAAGAGGGTCGAACAGTCTATGGTGTTAACACTGGATTTGGAGACCTAGCAAGCGTATCAATCGGCCCAAAAGACCTGGCAAAACTTCAGGTGAACTTGATTCGTAGCCATAGTGTTGGTGTAGGAGAGCCGTTTCCAATCGATGTCGTTCGTGGAATGATACTTCTCCGCGCTAACGCTCTCACAAAAGGATATTCTGGAATCCGATTAGAGGTGGTAACTAGTCTCATTGAAATGCTCAATTCCGGAGTAACTCCAGTTGTACCACAACAAGGATCTGTCGGTTCAAGTGGTGATTTAGCACCTTTAGCTCATATGGCCCTGGTTCTCATTGGTGAGGGAGCGGCTTTCTACAAAGGAGAGAGAACGGATGGACTACAAGCTCTCAAGAAGGCGGGATTGAAACCAATTGAATTGCAGGCAAAAGAAGGTGTTGCGCTCATTAATGGCACTCAACCTATGACCTCAGTTGGTGCACTCACGGTGTATGATGCATTGCAAACGGTCAAGGATGCAATGATTGCTTTTAGTCTGAGTCTTGAAGCTCTTAGAGGAACTCGAAAAGGTTTGGATGAGAGAATTCATGCAATCCGTGCCCACGAAGGGCAAACAGATGTTGCTAAAGCGATGAGGGCACTTCTTCTTGACAGTGAAATCAATCAATCACATGCAGAATGCGGCAAAGTGCAGGATGCGTACTCCCTTCGTTGTGCTCCTCAGGTCATTGGCGCATCGTTGGATACAATTCGGTATGTACAGAGTGTGATTGAAACTGAGATAAATTCTGCAACTGATAATCCACTAGTCTTTCCAGACGATGGAAGTGTAATCTCTGGCGGCAATTTTCATGGTCAACCCATTGCTCTAGCTATGGATTTCCTGGGTATTGCATTGTCTGAGCTAGCAAACATTTCAGAGAGAAGAATAAATCGATTAGTTAATCCACATTTGAGTGGACTTCCTGCGTTTCTGACAACTGAAGGTGGTCTTGAATCTGGAATGATGATTGCCCAATATACAGCTGCAGCCTTGGTTTCAGAGAACAAAGTGCTTGCACATCCTGCTAGCGTCGACTCAATTCCAACAAGTGCTGATCAGGAAGACCATGTAAGTATGGGAACAATTGCAGCACGAAAAGCATCTTCGATTCTCGAGAATGTCAAGAATGTAATTGCTATTGAGTACATGTGCGCTACGCAGGGGATTGATTTACTCGCTCCTCTGAAAGCAGCACAACCACTTGAAGTCGCTAAGTCATTGATACGTGAGCTTGTACCCAAACTTGAAGATGACAGGACTTTGGCTCCAGACATTGAAAAGATTCGCAGTCTTATGACTTCTGGAGAAATAATCACTCAGGTCGAGAAGATTACCGGTTTCCTCCTAGAAGCCTAGTTTTATGGGCCAAGTCTTGTGTGAACGACTTGACCGTTTGAGATTACAGTATGGACTAGATTAGCACCAAATCTCCAAGTCAGATACTCCGGATTAGGACAATCAAGGACCAGAATATCTGCTCTCTTACCTACTTCGATACTTCCATGAGTTTTTCCTCGGTCGAGCGCATGGGCTGCATTAATTGTGACCGCTGAAAGTGCTTCTCGTGGTTGCATCTTCATTTTATAGCAGGCAAGAGCAATTGTGAAGAATAGCGATTCATTTGCGCAATTTGGATTGAAATCTGTTGCCAGAGCTACTGGGAGACCCATGTCTATCATTTTTCGAGCATCTGCATATTTTGCATTTAGGCTAAAGGCAGTAGCTGGCAACAAGGTCGCAATTGTACCTGCTTTCAACATAGCTTCCAATCCATCGTCTGATGCCATGAGAAGGTGATCCGCAGACACTGCTCCTACCTCTGCAGCAAGTTCAGCACCACCCAATTGTACAATTTCGTCTGCATGCACCTTGAGCTTCATCCCGTTCGTTTTTGCAGCTCGTAGAATATTCCCGGACTCCTCTACACTGAAGACTCCTTTTTCACAAAAAACATCGCAGTACTCAGCTAGTCTGTTTTCGACAACTGCGGGGATCATTTCGTTGATTATCAGATCCACATAGTTTTCTGTTCTTCCTTCGAACTCAGGTGGTATTGCATGAGCTCCAAGAAAAGTGGATACTAAATCCACTGGCATCTTTGTACGAAGCTCTTCTATCGCTCTCAGCATTTTGAGTTCGTTCTCAGTATCCAATCCATACCCGCTTTTAGCTTCAATTGTAGTTGTTCCCATGCTTAACATACTTTCTGCGTATGAAAATGCATTGCTGCATAGTTCACTTTGCGTTGCTTTTCGAGTTGATCTGAGAGTATTGAGGATACCTCCTCCCGCCTCTAGTATTTCCAAGTAGGTCTTTCCTTGCAACTTCATTGCAAAATCGTTCTCACGAGACCCTCCAAAGGCTAGGTGTGTATGACTGTCAATGAGACCCGGTATAGCTAGCATGTTTGGAAACTCTATTGGAGGAAGCTCAGGCATCCTTGTAATCTGTGCAAGAACCTCATTAGTAGGTCCAACGTCAATTATCGCCCCATTTGCAATTGCGATAGCTCCGTTCTTTATTATGGAAACTTCCCCTAGTTCTTCTCCTTTCTTGGGTATATCACTATGTCCTGCAACTGTTGCAATCTGTCCAATATTCGTTAAGAGGATGTCTGGTTTCATCATAGTCACTTACCCTTGGATTGGACTGACCCTTGATTTAGATTATTCTGTTTTTAGCGTGCATTAATTAGGTAGAACTTCACGGGTCAATTAGCGTAAAACCAGAGGTATCAAATGATGGATTACCTTATTCTAAGCTGGAGTGATGTCTACAACCTTACTCTGCGACTCTCTGAGAAAATTGTAGCAAGTGGTTTCAAACCTGACATAATCGTGGGTATTGCTCGAGGGGGTTGGATACCTGCAAGAATACTGTCGGATGTTCTTTACGCAGAAACGTTGCAGAATATTCGAATCGAGTATTATACCGATGTAGGCGCTAGAGGAAAAGAACCAAAAATTACACAACCTCTTTCAGGGTCCCTTGAAGGAAGGAGTATTCTAATTGTCGATGAAGTTGCGGATACCGGCGACAGTTTATATCACGCTATAGAATACGTGACAGAATTGGGGGTCAGTGAGCAACGCTCTGCAGTTCTACACCTAAAACCGACATCACGAGTAATACCTGATTACTATATGGTCAAGACTTCGAACTGGACTGTGTATCCTTGGGAGAACCGTGAATCAATCATTGCTCTAGTCAAGATTTTCAAAACAGAGGACCCATCATTAACAATGAAAGAAATCCGTGATCGATTAGTCTTCGAAGCTGGGTTTGAACCGACGGTAGCAGACTACTTCATCAAACGACTTTAGACTCTGAAAACATATGGTGCTGACGGTGATAATCGAGAAACTAACTACCAAGGATGGAGAACTCTGTATTGGCATTTGCGAGAATCAGAACTTGAACAATCTTGACACTGATAATCTCCTAAAACTAGCAAGTTCTCTCTCCGAATCGGTTCTTGCCTTTCAGTTATTCAACAGCCTGATGATTGCTGATAGTATTCATCTTCTATCTGGGGCTCAAAATGCCCTTAATGCAATGAATGGTAAATACATGATATCCCGTTCACTTGATGTAGAGTTGGCAGTTTATGTTTCAGCACAACGTCAGATTGGTCTTGCTTTAGATATCGTGGGAGTAAAAGATCAACTGACATCTATAGCTGCTGTGTGTATCGATGAAGACGAAGAGAAAGTATGGCAATGCTTGACTGATGTGGCAAAGAGAGTTGGTGAGGAAGTCACTCCAATGTTTAATCCCAATTCTGAGAAAATCAGCTCTCTGATGGAAATCTTTGGAATTACAGATTTAGAGATACAGCAGTTCACAAAAGAATCTGATTTAGTTTCGCGAACCAAGGCGCTCTCAAAATGTATAGTGAGTAAGGTCTCTCAAGTGGCACTTGGTTCTTAATCCACTCAGTATTGATCATCTCTCATTGTCATAATCGAGAGAACATCTGTTTCATCATCGAGTATAGATATTCCCGTTGTATCACTCACAATTTCAACTAGGACTATCTTATCTGGATTATCAAGATTGACCTTTCTATTTATTTCAGAAGCAACTGCTACAACAACGGCCATATTTTCCAAGTCTGTATGCCTTCTTCTTACAGTTACTCTAAAGGTTTCATCTTCTCCTATCTTCTTCAGAAGGTTCCGTGTCGCTCCCTTTATTGCCTCAATATCAGATTCGACACATCGTTCAACTGGAGTGAACCGGATTGCGAATCGAAATTGGTACGGATTTTCAAGAGCATACTCTCTAAGTTTCTGCACCACCTCAAAAGGGTCTAGTGATGTTTTGCAAGTAAGGAGACCAGAAATGTGGGTTTTATGCACCTTAAGTTCGGAATCTTCCATGAGGTCTCCTATGAAGTATCGAATCTCAGATATTGCAGCTCGTTCACGGTCTCGGGGACATGCTACGAGTAGATTGAATTCCTCCAGCATGTTTCCCTCACATATCTGTGTACACAAATCGAGTAGTCCACGCGCCAAGTGCATCCGTATCTACTTTGAGACTCTCAGATAACTCGTTTATTGAGAGTTGCCCTTCTCGATAGACCTTGATGTTAAGAGGTCCCTCTGTTTCTGTACCCTCAACTCCGATTATTGTAGAGTCTGAGGTTGCTGAGGATGGACCACCATCGATATAGAGATCGACTTCTTCTCCTAGCTGGTCTATAGCCACTGCTACGTTAAATGGGCTAGCTCCTCCGGTTCTATTTGCACTTGTACCTACGATTGGGCCTCCAATCCTCTGAGCAATACCTCTCGGTATCACATGGTTTGGTACTCTAACTACAATAGTACTTCGACCTACCGTGATATGATCTGGAATTTCTGGTTTTGCTTCTACAACCAACGTAAGAACTCCTGGCCAGAAGAGTCGCGCGATGACTTTCTCTAAACCTCCAAAATCATGGTACACCTCACATTGGTTCAAGTCGCTGAAAAGAAGAGGAACTCCAATTCGCCTGTCACGTCTTTTGATATCTTTTAACCGGTCAAGGGCATCTGGTAATCTTGGGTCGCAACCAATTCCATAACTGGTATCAGTTGGATAAACAATAATTCCTCCAGATCTCACTATTTCTGAAGCTCTCTCGATAATGGTGTCACAGTTCTCTAAATTCTCTATTCTCATTATTTCTGCGGTCAAGAGTCTTCACATAATAAAAAACATACATACATATGGCCGTTGCGCTCGATGCTCTTTGAGAGGAGGAATCCATATTCACGGTGTGATTTTGGCTGCTGGTAAGGGTGAACGATTGAACGGGCTTACCCAAAGCATACCAAAAGCATTAGTCCAAGTTGCAGGGAAGACACTCTTAGAATATGGGATAGAGCGCTTTACAAAGGCTGACATACGGAATATCACTATTGCCTTAGGTTGGAAAGGTGATATGATTAGAGATAGCATCAATCAGTTTGAAAATCTACCCGAGATCAACCTTGTTGATGTGTCTAATTATGAAATAGGTCCACTGCAAACACTCACAACTGCATTAAATGCTGTCCATAATGAAGAATCTATCATCTGTCCTGTTGATTTACTCATATCTTCGAATGCGATTAGAGAAATTATTTTCCATCATGCTGATAATCAAAATATTCTGGCAACCTTAGCAGTTGATCACCAAACCATTTCTGGTAGCATTGTGTCTCTTGATTCACTTGGATATGTATTGGGTATTCAAAAGGAAGTTGATAATGCGGATTCGACTGCAATGAGTGCAATGTTCATGGTTACATCTACAGGATTTGCAGATTATTGTAAGAAAGCTCTGATCCAAGGATCTACAACAGCGGTTGCAGTTCTCAATGACATAATCGAAGCAGATCATTCAGTTCAGTCTTATTCAGTTAGTGAGAGATGGTTTGATTTGGATACGGTCGCAGATGTGCTTGAAGCCAATAAATATCTCTTAGAATCAGCATCAGTACAGTATTACGGGTCTATTTTCATACCTTCTGGTGATACAATGAATATCGGGGACACATTGAACCTAGAATCTGGTATTAGAATAGGTGATGGGGTCACATTGAAAGGTCCTTCCCTGATAGGAAGAAAATCCACCATTGGAAATAATTGCATGATAGGACCCTACACAAGTGTGGGTGCAGGAACACAAGTTGGATCTCAATGTGATATACAAAATGCAGTCATCTCTGGACAATCAAGGATACCTGATCATACCAAGTTGAGTAATATCTTAATGAATGATTCTGAAGCCTTTGGGATGGAGGAATAAAGATGCCTAGTAAATTCAGAATTCGTGGTGTTTTTCGAGGATTGGTTTATGCAATTGCGCGGCCTCTTGCAAAAGCTGGTGCAACTCCCGACTCGATAACATATCTCAGTTTACTTTTTGCCTTGGCTGCATTCATTTCTCTTCCTATAACTCAATTGCAAGTGCTGTTTGCAGTACTGGTTTTCATGACAGGTCTTTTCGATGGTGTTGATGGTGCAGTTGCAAGATTAAACAATTCAGCATCACGTTCGGGAGGTCTTACTGATTCAGTCATTGACAAGGTTGCAGAAACATTAATCCTTGCAGGTATTGCTCTCGCTTTCCCTGCTACTACATTAATTGGCTTGTCCATTTCAATGTGGGCTTTGTTAGCTGTCTTTGGGTGGTTAATGACTAGCTATACACGCGCTCGCGCAGAGAGTCTTGGAGTTTCTGATCTCGATGTTGGTTTGGGAGGTAGGTCTGAACGACTTCTCACTCTTGTCATTTTTTCCCTGCTAGGTTTTGTTACATGGGGACTCGTTATTGTGGCATTAATGGGTCTATGTACTGCAGCTTACAGATTGTACCATTACAAGAATCAGATTCAGCAGACCACATGATAGACCATTATATTTAAGAGTCGGACGCAAGAGGCCGCCATAGAATCAGTAAACGGAGTCGTCCTTCAATGCCCAAGTTCAGAGCAGATCATTACCTAATAGCAGAATTCGAAAGCATGAAAGACACAAAGCAAGTCGGAGAAAAAGTTCTCGCAGCTTTGAAAGAATTAAAAGAGTTGAAAGATTTAGCCATCGTTTCCAAAAGAATGGAAGGCAAATCATGGTATGAAATTCTTGGTCGGATTGATATCCCAGCAGGTTCAAAGGCTTTCTGGGCTATGATCAAAAAGGAATTCACAGAGAGAGAACCCTACAATCTTTTCATTCGTTTTGATATGAATGCTGAAGGAGAAACAATTGACGACGCAAGAGCATCAGTCAAGTCCTGGATTGAAAACAATGTGGTTCCCAAGATTCAAGATAATACAGAAACCAAGTCAATCAAGGTTCTACAAGCTAGTGACATATTCATGCCAAAACTCAATTAGACCATCGGATTGTCATTGAAATCGATGATGTACAGGTTATTTCCAACAGCCTGTACAATCTCATCTTTTAAATCGCCATCCACATCTCCCACTGAGATTGACGACTCTGTCGATTTCTTTGTTGTCTTAATGGAAGCTTCTTCTATCAATCGCCTCCCTACAACAGAAAGCATTGCTATGTTTGAATTTGCATGACTTACAAGTAGTTGACCACGTGTCGGTTCTAAATCCCAAAATCTTCCCATGCGAATTGCATTAACAGGATTGGGTGCTCGAATTGAATCAATCTTTTCAATTGATCCCTTGACCAAACCAAAGAGTGTAAGAGTTCTGGAGTCTGATAGAATCATAATTTCAGAGTTATGGTCTTCAGTAACATCACCAGTTGAAACAAGTCCTACTTCTCCACCAACATGAATCTTCGCCCGTTCATGAAGGCGATCATCTGCATATTGATAGATAAAAAAGTACCCTGAATCATCTCCAAACACAAATCGACTATATGGCATACCTCTAGTCATCAGAGGCCAGATAGAAAAGACAGGTCTCTCTAATACTTTGTGAGCCAGCTTATCCAATGCTACATCATACCATCCATAGCATCTCATACTGCCGTCGTTTGTAGAAACGATAACCTCTGCGCTCTCATCATCAAAAACATTCAACACTGAAACAGCAGTAGGAAGGTTACCCAATGGTGTTGATGCTTTGATACTAATTGTATCATCCATGTAGACAAGAACGCGCATAGTATTGTCGAGTCCACACATTACGAAATCTGGAATGCCGTCACCTGTTACATCTCCTACTCCAATAGCTGCTAAAGGTGGGAGATCTTCTATCCTGCATAACTCAGTAAGAGGTTTCTTCTCTTCCTTATCAAAATCGTAAACTCGAACGTCTCCGTTAAGGGTTGTAACAATGACATTAGATTTTCCATTGCCATTCAAGTCTACTAGCTCGATTGATGTGATGACCTCTTTGAAAATGGTCTTTGAGATAACATCGAGCGATGGCATATGGAGTATCCCCTTGTTACTTGAGCCTACAAGGAGCGATGGAGGTTGACTATACCATTTAAGAGTTATTAGACTAGAGGACATCTGCCATTATTGATGTGCTTAAGTCTTAAACAACGGAATATGATCCCATGGATAGAGATAGACGGATACCTTCTATTGATGAGGAAGAATGGACCGCAGCTCCAGAAGACGTCGCAAAAGAGTTGCAGCTTTTTGCAGAGGAGTTTCGTTCTTTCACTCCTGAACTCTTTGCAGAAGTTAATTTTCACTTACTGCGTTATGCAGGATTAACCAAATCCACTCGAAATGAATTGTGCGAGATATCCATCCATAGTAAAACTTGTCCTAAATGCGATTATCTCTATGTAGCAAAAAAATGTCCATTGTGGTATCGATTGTATAAGATGGCAACATGGGATATTGTCAAAAGAGCACCCCCCTGTATCCGTCTTGCTTATGCAAAAAAGACAATCAAGACAGTCACGAATTATCTAGTTACAGTGAGTCTTATAGATCCTCCATTCTATAAATCGCGTGGAGCACCTTCATGTAATGCTCTTAGAAGCTGGGGGTACTGTACTCCAAATGAGTATTGCAAAGTAATGGAAACAGATAGCACATTGGAGTATAATGTGGTTCGTGAACGTGTGAAGGTTTCACGAAAGCATAGTTAATTACGAGTTCCGCGTCATTCCTTAAATACAGGCTATGGTCTATTTTATTGGAGTGGTTCATTGTGTTCAAAGATATTGACGTGGAAACCGTTCAGCTCATCCGCCTTACCGGTCTTCGAGAGCAGGAACTGGTATCTGCAAAGAGAATAGGTGGTGAAGTCTGGGATCCTATTTCCCAAACGATTAATGATCATAATACCCTCATTGCAATGGGTGAAAGGAATAGTCGTCAGAAAGCACTTCAAGACCCAGTTCATGGTGCAATTCTTTTTGAACCATGGGAACTCGATGTCATCTCAACTTGGGAGATGCTTAGACTTCGCTACGTGATGCAGTTGGGTCCAGCTCATATTGTCTATCCTGGAGCCACTCATACTAGGTTCCAACATTGTATAGGAACCAACTTTCTTGCACAGAAATCTATCAGGGTAGTGAATTATTGCGAAGACCTAGATACAGCTTGCTTTGTCCCGTTTTCGGGATTACTAAATGATTATCAGAAGAAGTTATTCAGGGCTACAGCTTTACTTCACGATGTTGGACATCCTCCCACATCTCACACTATCGAGTACGCACTGGAATCTTGGGCAGGATTGAACCATGCTGATCTTGGTGAGTTCTTGATTATGAGTAGTGGTCTTACTGATACCCTTGTTCAAAATGATATTGAACCACAAGATATTGTAGACATACTCAAACGGAGAACAAAAGATCCTGTTCTGAAACTTCTCTCAGACTTTCTTGACCATCCACTTGATATAGACAAGACTGATTATTTGATTCGTGACGCTTACTTCAGTGGTGTTGAATTAGGTGTATTTCCAGCTGAACGAGTCATGCTTACCAATCGAGTTGTACTTGATAAGAATGGGAATTATATTCGTGCGTTCATGCTCAAAGCTATCCACTCACTTGAGGCTCTGATTCTTAGTAGAAATTGGATGTTCGCGGACCTTTATCTTCATCACGCCGTAAAATTAGCGGAAGCTTTGATATCAAAAGCCACTTACTTTCGAATGGAGGAGGAAGACCTCTCAAAGAATGAATGTTTAGGATACTTCACTCGTTGGACTGATGCTGATTTATTCCGTTGGCTTGGCGAGTCCAAGATTGATTTCGTACGTGAGTATTCTTCTCGGATCCGATACAGGAGGCTCTTCAAAGTTGCACTCTCCCGACCGCTGGTTTCCTTTGAACCAGATGCTAAAAAGAAACTCGAATCTATGTTGGGTGACATCAAGTCCTTAATTGAAGCGGAAAGAGACCTTTCTGAAGAACCGGGTAGTGTGATTTTAGATATAGTAATTCCCGAACTAGGTGAAAAGAAACTGCGAAAAATCCCACTTCTTGTGGGTGGTGAGCAAGGATTTGATATTGTGAGTCTAGATGAAACTAAAGAAGGCCGACCACTTGTACATACACTCAAACAACAAACTCATACGATTCCATCCGTTAGAGTCTACTGCGAAGCAAAAATTGCAAGTACTGTTCGCAAACGATTAAATGAGATCTATCCCATGTCTGACAGTCCGACGCATAGAGAAGATGAGTACGATTTGACTGAGTACTAAAGCAAATAATCAATATTCTTCAAAACATGCTCAAATCCATATTCCATCTGTATTATCCCGTAGACTGCTTCAACAAGGGTACCTTTGTCATGTTGTATTTCGCCTTTACTAGGTATTTCAGGATCAAAGTGTATTCGATGTTCGTAAAGCCCCCACCTGTCACATAGATCTGCCATGTGCTCATTACTAACAATACTCGATTTCTCCTGCGTGAGTTTTCCTACATTCTCACTTACAGTTTGCCAGAAATGATAGATGACCGCCATGGAGATTGCAGCATCTCCCAAGAGTGCGAATCTCTTCGCTGATTCACTCAATGATACTAAAGCATCCAATCCACCATCGTTAAATGGATTATTCTCTCCCCGGTATTGAATATCAAGTTCCAAGAAGAGATTCTTCGTACTAGGTTGAAACATGGCTGCGATTAGAATCTCCCTATTTCTAATCTTAAGGTCAAGAGCTCTCTCTAACTTTGGTGTGAGGACCTTTTTGATGTACCTAATCTTATCATTAATCTCTTCTATTTGTTCCAACCATCGGTCCACCTTTCCGAGGAGGCGAGTCTTGTTTTCTGGCGTCTGTCTCTTAGTTCTTTCAAGAACCTGTGTTATCGTGTCCAGTCTATTCTCGATATCAACCGTTTTCCAGGTAATTTTTCGTTCTCTCCTCTTTGGGCTCACATGTACTCACTCCTTAGTAATAGCTAAGCTCGGAGTTGGATGCGTCATAGCGTGTGACATGGAATGCAGTAATTGAATACTCTGAAGCAATCTTTGCCAATGCTAGTGATATAAGTGACTTTCCCAGTGTTAAATCAATCACCATATCATGAATGAAGATATTATCAATAATAGCCGCTTCAAGAAAATCTACTGTTCCCTGGAGAAATCCATATTCTGCTTCATCTTCAGTACCAGTGACCTCATCTGGAACTTCTATCCATTCTGTTGTCCATCTTCTGAATGCATCATCAGGAATGAACCTATCAACGATTCTTGAAACCCCTCTTGTCCAGTGTGCAGCTTCTACAAAAACAAGGAGTTTTTTCGGATTGAAGTGTGGATTATTGGTCAACCACTGTACAAAAGGGCGTTGATCCTCTGGACGGCTCAGTGAAGTAACATACAATAGTGGTTTTGTAATTCCCAAGGCTCTACGTATCGGGTGTATTGCCTTAGGTTCCAATTCGAACAGGCGGTATTGAGATTGTTTCCAACTGACAATGATTCCAAGTTCTTCCAAATGTTTTGTGTTGTAGTAGAGTTTAGGACTCGTTATCTCAACCTTCGCAATCTCTCTCTTACTGGCTCCCTGCAGAACCAACTGCGCTTTGGTGTCCGTACTAATCTTCTCTCGCAGTTCTGCCCCCGTCTTCAATCCCCCTTCAAGCTGGTCCAGTATAATCCGCCTAGCTCTGACGGTTTCAATTTCTTCGCGAATCAAGTCTTCCATGGTCTTTCGAAGCATGTCTGGACACTCCATTTGCGGATGTATTAGCTAGTAATCTGGTGTATTAACCATTTATACTTATCTAAGGTAATGCCTTAGAAACGCCGAAAAATGGCTTGAAATGGCGATATAATATACATACCTAAGATACTTTTCGATAAGAAGGCGACCCGTCCGCCATATGCTTAAATACAATCTGGCGGAATGAAGTAGTAGCACGGAGTCTCGAAAGCTCCGCCTTGGCAAATCTAGATTGTTGATTTGTCTTAAAATAAAAAAACGAGGACCGAAAAATGGCTGAAGACGAGTTTCTTGGCGCAAAACCGATTGTCATCGACAACGGTACAGGTTTGAGCAAGAACGGTTACGCCGGCGAAGATCAGCCACGCAGTGTCTGGCCCACCTTGATTGGATATCCACGATATGAATCAATCATGACTGATGTTGATCACTATACCCGTGATTACTACATCGGTGAAGAGGCCATTAACCTACGTGGAGTTCTACGTCTGGTTTATCCAATCGCTCACGGAAAAATCGAAGACTGGGACGCAATTGAGAAAATTTGGAGCTACACGTTCTATAACGACTTGAAAGTGGACCCAAGTGAAAATCCGGTACTTCTAACTGAAGCACCATTTAATCCCAGAGAGAACAGAGAGCGCATGGCCTCCGTCATGTTTGACAACTTCGGAGTTCCAGCAGTATACGTTGCCACACAGGCAGTACTCTCACTATACGCATCTGGTCGAACAACTGGTCTGGTCATCGACTCTGGTGACGGTGTGACCCACATAGTACCAATCTATGAGGGCTTTTCAATCAATCACGCTATCCGCAGAATCGACTTGGCTGGACGAGACATTACCGAATACCTACGCAGACTTCTCAGACAGAGAGGGTACACAATGGTAAGCGGTGCTGAGAAAGAAATTGTCAGAGATGTCAAAGAGAAGCTATGTTACGTAGCTCTTGATCCCGAGAGGGAGAGGACCGTTGCTGACAAGGCTGGTGTTGACAAACCCTACATGATGCCAGACGGTGAGGTAATCACAGTCGGTGCAGAGAGGTTCCAAGCACCCGAGTTGTTCTTCAACCCAAGTGCAATTGGTCTTGATACTATTCCACTCGATGAGCACATTGTCGAGTCAATCAAGGCTTGTGACGTCGACTTGCGACGTGACCTGTACGCCAACATTGTGCTATCAGGCGGTTCAACTATGTTCCCAGGACTCAAGGAGAGACTCCACAAAGAGATCACCGAGCTAGTCCCCGAGAACATCGAAGTCCGAATCATTGCTCCTCCAGAGAGGCAGTACTCTGTCTGGATCGGTGGAAGCATTCTTGGCTCACTCAAGACATTCCAGAAGATGTGGGTGTCAAAGAAAGAGTTCGAAGAAGTCGGACCTGAAGTGATACACCGCTGTATCTAGTATATACACAGTTTAACGAAGGTGGGCTTCGTGCCCCCTTCGCTTTCTTGTTTTTAATTCCTTATTCCCTAGAAAGTGATTTGTCTTGTTTCTCTCCCCACCATGATGGTTTCTCTTCTAGCATTTTGTCTTCTGGAACTTCCAATCCTGATTTTACTATCCACATCAC
>Ga0315534_1001136_pt1 | contig 18464 bp, 27 predicted proteins | sample SalMarSW160240MG_FD_203094 | JGI IMG/M metagenome (GOLD analysis project Ga0315534, IMG submission 203094) | Salt marsh sediment microbial communities from the Plum Island Ecosystem LTER, Massachusetts, United States - Salt Marsh Sediment SW1602-40 ... | reverse complement strand
CCCCCGCCCGCCATACGTTCAGCCTGTGCCTTACGACTGAGCCGGCTTGCCGGCGCCGGCGTCAGCCTGGACCCGTTTCCGCGGAGCGAGCAGCGATTCGATCTCAGCCGTCACCTGGTCGATCGAGAGCATGCCGTCCACGCTCAGGAGAAGGCCCTTGCGGGCGTAATAATCGACTAGGGGCGCCGTCTGACCGCGATAGGCCGCAAGCCGGTGGCGCAGCGCCTCCGGATTGTCGTCCGCTCGCAGCGTCTCCCCGCGCCCCGCCATTTCTTTGACGCGGTTTTCAACGCGCTGCACCAGAATGCTTTCATCAACCTTGAACTCGATAACCGCGTCGAGACTAACTCCCTTTTCGCGGAGCAATCGGTCGAGCGCTTCGGCCTGGCCGACCGTGCGCGGAAAGCCGTCGAGAATGAACCCCTTTGCGCAATCCGGCCGGTCGATCCGCTCGGCCACGATCGCCACCACCATATCGTCCGGAACGAGGTCCCCGCGCGCCATGATCTCGTGCGCTTTGCGCCCGGCGGGCGTTCCCGCAGCCGCCGACTCGCGCAGCAGGTCGCCAGTCGAAAGCTGAACGATTCCATAGCAATCGACCAGGCGACGCGCTTGCGTGCCCTTGCCGGCCCCAGGGGGCCCGAGCAGGATTAATCTCAACGACGCCGTCCCCTCAGCTTCGATTTCTTGATCAGCCCTTCATACTGGTGCGCTAGCAAATATCCCTGAATTTGCGCAACGGTGTCCATAGTCACGCTCACCACGATCAACAGCGAAGTGCCGCCGAAATAGAACGGGACCGCGGCGTAGGAAATCAGGATTTCCGGGATAAGGCACACGATGGCGAGATAGGCCGCGCCAACGACGGTGATGCGCGTGAGAACATAATCGATGTACTCGGCGGTGCGTTCGCCGGGCCTGATTCCCGGAATGAACCCGCCGTGTTTCTTGAGGTTGTCCGCCGTTTCCGTCGGATTGAACACGATCGCCGTATAGAAGAACGCGAAGAAGATGATGAGCGCGATATAGAGGACGAGGAACAGCGGGCGCCCGTGGCCAAGCTGGGTAGTAATGAGCGTCAGCCATTCGGGTCCTTGCCCGGCATTGAAGTTCGCCACCGTCGTCGGCAGCAGCAGCAAAGAGGAGGCGAAGATCGGCGGGATCACGCCAGAGGTGTTGAGCTTGAGCGGCAGGTGCGAGCTCTGCCCCTCGAACATACGGTTGCCGATCTGGCGTTTGGGGTACTGAATCAGTAACCGTCGTTGGGCGCGCTCCATGAACACGATGAAGGCGATCACCGCGATCGCCATCACGATGATGATGAGGATAATTCCAGTCGATAAAGCGCCCTGACGGCCGAGTTCGAGCATGCCGGCGACGGCGGAGGGCAGCTCCGCCACGATCCCCGCGAAGATGATCAACGAAATGCCGTTGCCGACCCCGCGCGAGGTCACCTGCTCGCCGAGCCACATCAGGAAGACGGTTCCGCCGGTGAGCGTGATCACGGTCGATATACGGAAGAACCATCCAGGGTTGGCCACCACCGACCCCGCGCCTTCGAGCCCTAGCGATATGCCGTACGCCTGGAAGGCAGCGAGCAACACGGTCAGATACCGCGTATACTGGTTGATGACCTTGCGCCCCTGCTCGCCTTCCTTCTTCAAGTTCTCGAGCGTCGGCGACACCGTCGTCATCAGCTGGATGATGATCGATGCCGAGATATAGGGCATGATGTTCAGGGCGAAGATCGCCATCCGGTGGATGCCGCCGCCCGCAAACATATTGAACATGCCGAGGATGCCGCCGGCCTGGGTGCGGAAAATCTGCTCCCATTGGCCCGGGTCGATGCCGGGCAGCGGGATGTAGGTGCCGAGCCTGTAGACGAGGAGCGCACCCAGCGTAAACCAAATGCGCTTCTTCAACTCCTCGGCCTTGGCAAGCGCCGAGAAATTCAGGTTGGCCGCGAGTTGTTCTGCCGCAGAAACCATCTACGAGGCTCCGGTTGTCGCCTAGCCGGCGTCGCCCGCCCGCCTTCTCGTCAATATAGCGTTCAACTCCCGCCTTCGCCCGCGTCTTTTTGCTCATTTTGGGCCAGTATTTTCACCGATCCGCCGCTCTTTTCGACGGCGGTGACCGCCGACTTCGAGGCGCCGTGAACCTCGAACTGGAGCCTGGCCTTAAGCTCGCCGTCTCCGAGCAGCCGCACGCCGTCGCGGGCGCGGCGCAAGACCCCGGCATTGACCAGCGTCTCGACATTGACGATCGCATCCGGCGCCAGCGTGCCCTTGTCCACCGCCGCCTGGACGCGGCCGATGTTCACCTCGTTGAGATCGAGCGCGAAGATATTGTTGAAGCCGCGCTTGGGCACGCGTCGATGGAGGGGCATCTGGCCGCCTTCGAAGCCTTTGATGCTGACGCCCGCGCGCGCGGTCTGGCCCTTGCCGCCGCGGCCGCCGGTCTTGCCCTTGCCGGAGCCGATCCCACGGCCGATGCGCATGCGCGCCTTGCGTGCGCCCAGCTTATCGGCGATCTCGTTCAGCTTCATTGCGGATCTCTCCTTAGAGCGAATTCCGTTCCGGTGGAATCGGAATTCGCTCCGGTTCTCCTTTGGTAGTCGCATTTTCTGCGGCGAACCGGTTTCCACTTCGCCGGAAAATGCTCTAGCCTGCCGCTCAGATGGACGGCGACGGCTCGACGCTCGGCATTAGACTCCGGCCACCGCCGACCAAATCCGCCGGATACGTCGCTTCTTGTTCACTTTCCCTCGATCACGCGGACCAGATGTTTCACCTTGTGGATCATGCCGCGCGTCGACGGGGTATCGGCGAGTTCGGCGACGCGTCCGATGCGATTGAGACCGAGCCCGATCAACGTCTCCCGCTGATCGTGGCGCCGGCGCATTGGGCTGCCGGTCTGTTCGACCTTGATCATCTTTGCGGCGTCCTTGGCCATCGTCGATCTCCGTTCGCGCTCCCGGCGGCTTATTCGCTTGCCGCCGGCTCGGCGTCGCCCTCGCGGCGGCGCGCCTGCAGCGCGGACACCTTGATGCTCCGCCGCGCCGCGACCGCGCGCGGCGAGTCCTGTCGCTTGAGCGCAGCAAAAGTCGCGCGCACCATGTTGTAGGGATTGGAGGAGCCGATCGACTTCGCCACGATGTCCTGCATGCCGAGCGTCTCGAACACGGCGCGCATCGGGCCGCCGGCGATGATGCCGGTGCCGGGCGGCGCTGCGCGCAGGAACACCCTTCCGGCGCCATGACGGCCGAGCACATCGTGATGAAGCGTGCGCCCCTCACGCAGCGGTACGCGGATCATGCTGCGCTTGGCGGCCTCGGTCGCCTTGCGGATCGCTTCCGGCACCTCGCGCGCCTTGCCGTGGCCGAAGCCGACCCGGCCCTTCTGGTCGCCGACCACGACCAGCGCTGCGAAGCCGAATCTGCGGCCGCCCTTCACCACTTTGGCGACGCGGTTGATGTGCACGAGCTTGTCGGTAAACTCGCTGTCGCGCTCTTCCCGCTCGCGTTCACGTTCACGTGCCATTGATCGTCCGTCTCCGTTCGGGCGCCTGCCCGCATCGTCCTAGAAATTCAGCCCACCTTCGCGTGCCGCCTCGGCAAGCGCTTTGACCCGGCCGTGATAGCGATAACCGCCGCGATCGAAGGCGACGTCCTTGACGCCGTTCTTAACCGTGCGCTCGGCAAGCAGCTTGCCGACCGCTTTCGCCGCGCCGATATCGGCTCCCGTCTTGAGAGTCGCGCGCAGGTCCTTCTCCAGCGAAGAGGCTGCGGCCACCGTCGCGCCTTTGCGATCATCGATCACCTGCGCATAGATATGCTTGGAAGAGCGGAACACCGACAGCCGCAGCCGTTCTCCCGCGGCCGCTTTGACGGCGCGCCGAACGCGCTTCCTGCGCCGCTCCGTCTTGATGCTGAGCCTCGACATCCTGCGCTCCGTTATTTCTTCTTGCCTTCCTTGCGGAAGATGTATTCGCCGGCATATTTCACACCCTTGCCCTTGTAAGGCTCGGGCCGGCGAAAGCCGCGGATCTCCGCCGCCACCTGCCCGACTTTCTGCTTGTCGTTGCCGGTGATGACGATCTCAGTCGGCCGCGGCGTCGCGATCGCGATCCCTTCCGGGATCGGGTAAACGATGTCGTGGCTGTAGCCGAGCGACAGCCGCAGGTTCTTGCCCTGCACCGCGGCGCGATAGCCGACGCCAGTGATTTCCAGCTTCTCTTCGAATCCCTTGCTGACGCCGATCATGAGATTGGCGATGCGCGTGCGCGACGTGCCCCACATGGCGCGGGAGCGCGGCGTTTCCTCGCGCGGGTCAATCTTGATCGAGGCCTTGTCCATTTTGATGTTCACGTCGTCCGGCAGCGTGAGCTGCCGGGCCCCTTTGGGCCCCTTCACGTCGACCGTTTGGCCCTGGACCGTCGCCGTGACCCCGGAGGGGACGGGCACCGCTTTCTTGCCGATACGCGACATAAGGATGTCCCCTAGAACACGGTCATGAGAATTTCGCCGCCGACATTGGCGTCGCGCGCGGCGTGGTCGGCCATCACGCCCTTGGGCGTGGAGACGATGGCGACGCCGAGCCCATTGTTCACGCGCGGCAGCGCCCTGACCGAGGCGTATACCCGCCGTCCCGGCTTCGACACCCGCGCGATCTCCCGGATCACCGGCTCGCCATCGAAATATTTCAGTTCGATGTCGAACTCGGTGCGCCCGTCCGCGTGCTCGACGGTGGCGTAGTCGCGGATATAGCCTTCGCTTTTCAACACGTCGAGAACGCGCGCGCGCAGGCTCGAGCCCGGCGTGGAGACTTTCGACTTCGCGCGCAGCTGCGCATTGCGGATGCGCGTGATCATGTCGCCGATCGGATCGTTCATGGCTGCGCGACCCTCACCAGCTCGACTTCAGGAGCCCGGGAATGAGGCCTTTGGAACCAAGCTCCCGAAGCGCAATGCGGCTCATCTTCAGCTTGCGATAGTAGGCGCGCGGACGTCCGGTGACCTCGCAGCGGTTGCGGATGCGCGTCGCCGAGCTGTTGCGCGTCAGCGCCGCGAGCTTGAGCGTGGCGGCGAAGCGTTCCTCCATCGGCTTCGAGCGATCGCGCGCGATCGCCTTCAGCCGCGATCGGTGCGCCGCGAATTGCTTGGCGAGCTTGCGCCGGCGTTCGTTCTTTTCAATTGAGCTTTTTTTCGCCATTCGATGCTCCTAACTCCGCGTTTGAGACGATCGCCGCCGCCTCACTGCCGGAACGGGAAATTGAAAGCCGTAAGCAGCGCACGCCCTTCATCGTTGGTGCGCGCCGTCGTGCAGACGGTGATGTCCATCCCCCAGATCTCCGCCGCCTTGTCGTAGTCGATCTCGGGGAAGATGATGTGCTCCTTGACGCCCAGAGTGTAATTGCCGCGTCCGTCGAAGCTCTTCGGATTCAACCCGCGGAAGTCGCGCACACGCGGCAGCGCGATGTTGATCAGCCGATCCATGAATTCGTACATGCGCGATTTGCGCAGCGTCACCTTGCACCCGATCGCCTGGCCTTCGCGCACCTTGAACGTCGCAACCGACTTGCGCGCCGCGGTGATCACCGCTTTCTGGCCCGCGATGAGGGCGAGATCGACCGCCGCCTGCTCCACCTTCTTGCGGTCGGCGGTGCCTTCGCCGATGCCCATATTGATCACGATCTTTTCCAGCCGCGGCACCTCAAGCGGGTTCTGGTATTTGAACTGCTCGGTGAGCTTCTTCTTGATGACGTTGTCGTACTGAACCTTCAGGCGCGCGGGCGTGCGCGGCTCCTCTACCGCCGGCTTGGCGGGAGCCCCCTTCTCGCCCTTCGCGGCCGGAGCGCCTTTCTCCGGCTTGGCCGTCTTTTCGCCCTTCTCGGGCTTGCCGCCCTTGGCCGCCTCCGCCTTGGGGGCCGCCTTCGCAGGCTTCTCCGCCCCGGCTGCAGCCTTTTCCGCCTTCGCGGACTTTGCCGCCTGGTCAGGCTTCGGCGCTTTGTCGGGCTTCTTGCCCTCGGTTTTCTTGTCGTCGCTCTCAGCCATTGATCTCGGCTCCCGAACGCTTGGCGATCCGCACCTTTTGGCGCTTATCGCCCTCGCCGATAAACTTGAACCCGACCCGCGTCGGCTTGCCCGACTTCGGATCGGCGATTGCGATATTGGACAGGTGGATCGGCGCTTCCTTGGAGATGATGCCGCCTTCCTGGCCCGCCGTCTGCTTCTGATGGCGCTTGACCAGGTTGACCCCGCGCACGAGCGCGCGATTTTCGGCGGGACGCACCTCGATGACTTCGCCGGTGCGGCCCTTGTCGCGGCCGGCGAGCACGACGACCTTGTCGCCCTTGCGGATCTTCGCGGCCATCACAGCACCTCCGGGGCGAGCGAGATGATCTTCATGTGGTTCTTCGCCCGCAATTCGCGCGGCACCGGGCCGAAGATACGGGTGCCGACCGGCTCCATCTGCGGATTGATCAGCACCGCGGCGTTGCGGTCGAAGCGGATGATCGAACCGTCGGGCCGGCGGATGTCCTTGGCGACCCGCACCACCACCGCCTTCATGACATCGCCCTTCTTCACGCGCCCGCGCGGAATCGCTTCTTTCACGGCCACGACGATGATGTCGCCGATCGTCGCGTATTTGCGCTTCGACCCGCCCAGCACCTTGATGCACATGACGCGGCGCGCGCCGGAATTGTCCGCCACGTCGAGATTGGTCTGCATCTGGATCATCGGAGGCCTCGTGTCCTTTTTTACTCCGGTCGCGCCGGTCACTTCGCCTTCTTGATGCCTTCGGTCACGGCCCAGCGCTTGAGCCTGGAGATCGGCCGATGCTCGGTGATCCACACGATATCTCCCACCGAGTATTCGTTCTTCTCGTCATGCGCGTGGTACTTCTTCGACCGCCGCACCGTTTTCTTCATCATCGGATGGGTGAAGCGGCGCTCGACCCGCACGACAACCGTCTTGTCCTGCTTGTCGCTCACCACGATTCCCTGGAGCATGCGCTTCGGCATCGTCGATCCCCTGAACCTAACTCTTCGCGCCGGCGCTCTTCTGCTGCGCCACGGTCTTGACCCGCGCGATATCGCGCCGCACCTGCCGCACGCGCGCGGTGTTCTCGAGCTGACCCGTCGCCTTCTGGAAGCGAAGGTTGAACTGTTCCTTCTTGAGCTTCAAAAGCTCGTCGTCGAGCTGGTCGATGGTCATGGCGCGCAAGTCGGCGGCGTTCGGCATGGCGCAGTCCTTACTCGGCGATGCGTTCGATGAAGCGCGTCTTGATCGGGAGCTTCGCCGCCGCGAGCGTCAGCGCTTCGCGCGCGACCTGGCTGGTGACGCCGTCCACCTCGAACAGAACGCGGCCCGGCTTGACCCGCGCGACCCAATATTCCGGCGCGCCCTTGCCCGAACCCATGCGCACTTCCAGCGGCTTCTTCGAAATCGGCACATCCGGATAAATCCGAATCCACACCCGCCCGGCGCGCTTCATGTGGCGCGTCATCGCCCGCCGCGCCGCCTCGATCTGACGCGCGGTGATGCGCTCCGGCGCCATCGCCTTGAGCCCGAATTGACCGAAGGCGAGCGTGGTCGCGCTGGAGGCGACGCCGCGAATGCGGCCCTTGTGCGCCTTGCGGTACTTGGTGCGCATCGGTTGGAGCATGGGTCGACGCCTCTCTCGGTCCTCGTCTCGTCTGCGCGGTCACGCCACGTCGCGCCGCGGCCGGCCGCTATCGCTCTCCGCCGCCCGCTTGTCCTGCGCCATGGGGTCGTGCTCGAGCACCTCGCCCTTGAAGATCCACACCTTGACGCCGCAGGTGCCATAGGTGGTGAAGGCGGTGGCGACCCCGAAATCGACGTCGGCGCGCAGCGTATGCAGCGGCACGCGGCCTTCGCGATACCACTCCATGCGCGCGATTTCCGCGCCGCCGAGCCGACCCGAGCAGTTGATGCGAATGCCCCCGGCGCCGAGCCGCATCGCCGACTGGACCGCGCGCTTCATGGCGCGGCGGAACGCCACCCGCCGCTCAAGTTGCTGAGCGATCGACTCAGCGACCAGTTGCGCGTCGAGCTCGGGCTTGCGGATCTCGACGATGTTGAGCACCACGTCGGAATCGGTGAGCTGGGCGACCTTGCGGCGCAGCTTCTCGATATCGGCGCCCTTCTTGCCGATCACCACGCCCGGCCGCGCCGAGTGGATCGTCACCCGGCACTTCTTATGCGGGCGCTCGATCACGATCTTCGACACCGCCGCCTGCTTGAGCTGCTTCATGAGCGCTTCGCGGATGGCCATGTCCTCGTGCATCAGCTCGCCGTACTCGTTCTTGCCGGCGTACCAGCGCGAATCCCACGTGCGATTGATGCCGAGCCGCAGGCCGACCGGACTGACCTTCTGACCCATCGGATGTCCCTACCTAACCTTGCGTTTCGACCTGACGCACAACGATCGTCAGGTGCGAAAACGGTTTCATGATGCGACCTGCGCGTCCGCGGCCGCGCGGCACGAAGCGCTTGATCACCAGCGACTTGCCGACATGAGCCTGCGCGACGACGAGGTCGTCGATGTCGAGGTCATGATTGTTCTCGGCGTTGGCGATCGCCGACTGCAGACACTTCTGCACGTCGCGCGCGATGCGCTTGCGTGAGAATTCAAGATCGGCGAGCGCAGCCTGCACTTTCTTGCCGCGGATCATCTGCGCGACGAGATTGAGCTTCTGCGGCGAGACGCGCAAAGTGCGCGCCACCGCCTTGGCTTCGTTTTCCGCAAGCTTGCGCGGACGCGACGGCTTGCTCATGCTCCGATCTCCCGCCTCACGCGCCTGCCGACGGCGCGCGTCTGGCTCTCTTGTCCCCGGAATGGCCGTGGAAGGTGCGGGTCGGCGCGAACTCGCCGAACTTGTGGCCGACCATTTCCTCGGTCACCAGCACCGGAATGTGCTTGTGTCCGTTGTGAACGCCGAAAGTAAGCCCGACGAATTGCGGCAGAATCGTCGAGCGCCGGCTCCAGATCTTGATGACGTCGTGCCGCCCGGACGCACGCGCGGCGTCCGCCTTCTTCAGCAGATAGCCGTCGACGAACGGCCCCTTCCATACCGAACGCGCCATTGCGTGCCTTCCTACTTCTTCTTCTTCCGCGCGTGGCGGCTGGAGATGATGAATTTCGTGGTCATCTTGTTTTTGCGGGTCCTCTTGCCCTTGGTGGGGAACCCCCACGGGGTCACCGGATGGCGGCCGCCCGAGGAGCGGCCTTCGCCACCCCCGTGCGGATGATCGACCGGGTTCATCGCGACGCCGCGATTGTGCGGCCTGTGGCCGAGCCAGCGGGTGCGCCCGGCCTTACCGATCGAAATGTTCATGTGATCTGGATTCGAGACAGCGCCGACGGTTCCCATGCAGCGGCCGTGCACGAGCCGCTGCTCGGTCGAGTTCATGCGCAGAATGACGTAATCGCGGTCGCGCCCGACGATTTGCGCATAGGTTCCCGCCGAACGCGCAAGCTGACCGCCTTTTCCGATCTTCAGCTCGACATTGTGCACGATCGTTCCGATCGGCATGTTGGCGAGCGGCATCGCATTGCCCGGCTTCACGTCCACATGATCGCCGGAGACGACGGTATCGCCGACCGCGAGGCGCTGCGGCGCGAGGATATAGGCAAGCTCCCCGTCAGCGTATTTAATCAGGGAGATGAAGGCGGTGCGGTTCGGATCGTATTCGATGCGCTCGACCTGCGCCGGCTGATCGAACTTGCGGCGCCTGAAATCCACCGTGCGCAGCGCGCGCTTGTGGCCGCCGCCGCGGAAGCGCACCGTGGTGCGACCGGTATTGTTGCGTCCGCCCGAGCCGCTTTTGCCTTCAGTCAGCGCCTTGACCGGCTTGCCTTGATAAAGGCCCGAGCGGTCGACGAGGACGAGCTGACGCTGGCCTGCTGTGGTTGGCTTGAATTTCTTGAGCGCCATGGCCGTTTCCTTACAGTCCCGTCGCCACGTCGATGCGGTGGCCCTCTTCGAGGGTCACGAAGGCCTTCTTCACGTCCGACAATTGCCCGCGTTTGCCGCGGAAGCGCCGGACCTTGCCCTTGCGGATCAGCGTGTTGACCGACTTGACCTTGACGTCGAACAGCTTCTCCACCGCCTCTTTAATCTGCGGCTTGGTAGCGTCACCGCGCACCTTGAACAGCACTTGATTGTGCTCGGACGCGTTGGTCGCCTTCTCGGTGATCACCGGACCGAGGATGACGTCGTAATGGCGCGGATCGGTGGTCGTCATTTGAACCGCGCCTCCAGCGCATCGAGCGCGGCTTTGGTGAGGACGAGCTTCGTCCGCCGCAAGATGTCGTAGACGTTGAGGCCCTGCACCGGCAGCACGTCGATATTCGGGATGTTGCGCGCCGCAAGGCTGAAGGTCGGATCAGGCTCGGCGCCGTCGATGATCAACGCATTGTCGAGCCCCAGCTGGGCGAACCGGCTCTTCAGGGCTTTGGTCTTGCCCTCGCCTAGCGCGGCCTTGTCGAGCACGATCACGCCGCCGTCTTGCGCCTTGGCCGAGAGCGCATGTTTGAGCGCGAGCGCGCGCACTTTCTTCGGCAGGTCGATCGCATGACTGCGCACCAGCGGTCCGAACGAGCGTCCGCCGCCGCGAAACAGATTGGCGCGCGCCGAGCCGTGGCGGGCGCCGCCTGTGCCCTTCTGCCGGTATATCTTCTTGCCGGTGCGGGCGATTTCGGCGCGGTTCTTCACCGCATGCGTGCCGCGCTGGCGGCGCGACAGCTGCCAGACGACGCAGCGCTGGATGATGTCGGGACGCGGCGTGAGGCCAAAAATCGCCTCCGGAAGCTCGACCGCACCGGCCTCCTTGCCGTCAAGCGTGGTCATCGTCACTTGCATGTCACGCCCCCTCCGGCGCCGGTTTCGCCGGCGCCTCAGACGCAGTGGGAGCCTCGGTCGGCGCAGTCGTCGAAGCTTCGCTCGGCGCGGCCTGAGCCGTGCTGTCGGGCGCGGGCTGTTCTTCGCCGGCCGCCGGCTTGGCCGCGGCCTCCTTCGCCGTGGTCTTGGCGTCGGCCTCCGGGGCCTTGGCGTCGGCTTCGGGGGCCTTCGCGTCCGTCGCGGGGGCGTCAGTCTCGTCTGCGGCCAGACGGAACTTGCCCGGCTGCGGCGCATCTTTCGGCAGCGACTTCTTCACGGCGTCGCGCACGGTGATCCAGCCGCCTTTGGCGCCCGGCACCGCGCCTTCCACCAGAATGAGACCGCGCTCCGCGTCGGTCTGCACCACTTTGAGATTGAGCGTCGTCACCCGTTCGACGCCGAGGTGGCCCGCCATCTTCTTGTTCTTGAAGGTCTTGCCCGGGTCCTGCCGGCCGCCGGTCGAGCCATGCGAGCGATGCGAGATCGACACGCCATGCGAGGCGCGCAGGCCGCCGAAATTCCAGCGCTTCATCGGTCCGGCAAAACCTTTGCCGATCGAGGTGCCGGTCACGTCGACGAACTGGCCAACGACGAAATGATCGGCCGTGATCTCGGCGCCGACCGGGATCAGCGCCTTCTCGTCGACACGGAATTCGACCACCTTGCGCTTCGGCTCGACCTTGGCGACGGCGAAGTGGCCGCGTTCGGCGCGCGGAACGTTCTTCACCTTGCGCGTTCCCGCGCCGAGCTGCAGCGCGACGTAGCCGTTCTTGTCCCTGGCGCGATGAGCGACGACCTGGCAGTTCGCAAGTCTCAGCACCGTGACGGGCACGTGCTCGCCGCCATCGGTGAAGATGCGTGTCATCCCGACTTTCTGCGCGATCACTCCGGAACGCATCGGTTCTCGTCCTTCTCTCCGCGTGAGCGGCCCCGTCTCAGAGCTTGATCTCGACATCGACGCCGGCGGCGAGATCGAGCTTCATCAGCGCGTCCACGGTCTGCGGCGTCGGATCGACGATATCGAGCAGCCGCTTGTGCGTGCGCATCTCGAACTGCTCGCGGCTCTTCTTGTCGATGTGGGGAGAGCGATTGACGGTGAACTTCTCGATCTTGGTCGGCAGCGGAATCGGTCCGCGCACCTGCGCGCCGGTGCGCTTCGCCGTCGCCACGATCTCCCGCGTCGAGGCGTCGAGAATCCGGTGATCGAACGCCTTGAGGCGGATCCTGATGTTCTGGCCGTTCATTGCTCTTCTCTCTCGTCTCATCTCTTTCTCCCGCTTGCGGCCGGGAGAGGGTCGTTGCGAGGGGCGATTCTCGATCGAACTCAGCCCCAAGCCGGACCGCTGCTGCGGTCAGCCTCTCCCCACGCGCGGGGAGAGGCGAACGTCTATTCGATGATGCTCGCCACCACGCCGGCGCCGACGGTGCGGCCGCCCTCGCGAATGGCGAAGCGCAGCTTCTCTTCCATCGCGATCGGCACGATCAGCTCGACCGTCATCGCGATATTGTCGCCCGGCATCACCATCTCGGTGCCTTCCGGCAGATGCACGACGCCGGTCACGTCGGTGGTGCGGAAGTAGAACTGCGGCCGGTAATTGGTGAAGAACGGCGTGTGCCGGCCCCCCTCCTCCTTGGTGAGGATGTAGGCCTCCGCCTTAAACTTGGTGTGCGGCTTGACCGAGCCGGGCTTGCACAGAACCTGGCCGCGCTCGACCTCGTCGCGCTTGGTGCCGCGGAGCAGGCAGCCGACATTGTCGCCCGCCTCGCCCTGGTCGAGCAGCTTGCGGAACATTTCGACGCCGGTGACCACGGTTTTCTGGGTTGGCCTGATGCCTACGATCTCGACTTCGTCGCCCACTTTGACGATGCCGCGCTCGATGCGCCCGGTCACCACGGTGCCGCGCCCGGAGATGGAGAACACATCTTCCACCGGCATCAGGAACGGCTGGTCCTTCGGGCGGTCCGGCTGCGGAATGTAGGAATCGACCGCATTCATCAGTTCCAAGATCGATTCTTTGCCGAGCTTGTCGTCCTTGCCTTCAAGCGCAAGCAGGGCCGAGCCCTTCACCACCGGAATCTTGTCGCCAGGGAAATTGTATTTCGACAACAGTTCGCGCACCTCGAGCTCCACCAACTCCAACAGCTCGGGGTCGTCGACCATGTCGACCTTGTTCATGTAGACGACGAGCGCCGGCACGCCGACCTGGCGCGCCAGAAGGATGTGCTCGCGCGTCTGCGGCATCGGGCCGTCGGCGGCCGACACCACGAGGATCGCGCCGTCCATCTGCGCCGCGCCGGTGATCATGTTCTTCACGTAGTCGGCGTGGCCCGGACAATCGACGTGCGCGTAGTGGCGCTTGTCGGTCTCATATTCCACATGCGCGGTGGCGATGGTGATGCCGCGCGCCTTCTCCTCCGGCGCCTTGTCGATCTGATCGTAGGCTGTGAACTGCGCCTTGCCCTGCTCTGCCAATATTTTGGTGATCGCCGCCGTCAGCGTCGTCTTGCCGTGATCGACATGCCCAATCGTGCCGATGTTGCAGTGAGGCTTTGTTCTTGCAAACTTCTCTTTGGCCATCGGGGCTCTCCGTTGCCGTTACACTCCCGCGCGCCGGTCAGGCGAATTTCGCCTGGACCTCCTGCGCAACGTTCTGCGGAACCTGCTCGTAGTGATCGAACTGCATGGTGAAAGTGGCGCGCCCTTGCGTCATCGAGCGCAGCACATTGACGTAACCGAACATGTTGGCGAGCGGCACCATCGCGTTGATGACGTTGGCGTTGCCGCGCATGTCCTGGCCCTGGATGTGACCGCGGCGCGAATTGAGATCGCCGATCACCGAGCCGGTGTATTCTTCCGGCGTCACCACTTCGACCCGCATGATCGGCTCGAGCAGCACCGAGCCGCCCCTCTGCAGCGCCTCGCGCAGCGCGGCGCGCGAGGCGATCTCGAAGGCGAGCGCCGATGAGTCGACGTCGTGATACTTGCCGTCGACGAGCGACACTTTGAGGTCGACAACGGGGAAGCCGGCGAGCACGCCGGAGGTGAGCACCGAGGTCAATCCCTTCTCGACGCCCGGGATGTATTCCTTCGGCACGGTGCCGCCGATCACCTTGTTTTCGAACTCGTAGCCGGTTCCCGGAACCTTCGGCTCGACCACGATCTTCACGCCCGCGAACTGGCCCGAGCCGCCGGTCTGCTTCTTGTGCATATAGTCGACCGTGACCGGCTTGGTGATCTTCTCCCGGTAAGCCACCTGCGGCTGCCCGATATTGGCGTCGACCTTGTAGCTGCGCTTGAGGATGTCGACCTTGATGTCGAGATGCAGCTCGCCCATGCCTTTGAGGATGGTCTGGCCGGACTCCGGATCGGTGGAGACACGGAACGACGGGTCCTCGGCCGCGAGCTTCGCCAGCGCCACGCCGAGCTTCTCCTGGTCCGCCTTCGACTTCGGCTCGATCGCAATCTCGATGACGGGGTCGGGAAACTCCATCTTTTCGAGAATGACCGGCTTCTGCGGATCGCACAGCGTATCGCCGGTGCGCGCCTCCTTCAGCCCGGCGAGCGCGACGATGTCGCCCGCATAGGCCTCCTTGATGTCCTCGCGATTATTGGCGTGCATCAGCAGCATACGGCCAATGCGCTCCTTGCGCTCGCGCGTCGAGTTTATGACGCCGCTGCCGCTCACCAGCGTGCCTGAATAAATGCGGCAGAACGTGATAGTGCCGACAAACGGGTCGTCCATGATCTTGAAGGCGAGTATGGCGAGCGGTTCCCTGTCGGAGGGATTGCGCACCACCTCGTTGCCTTTGGGATCGATGCCCTTGATCGGCGGCACCTCGATCGGCGAAGGAAGATAATCGACCACGGCGTCGAGCAGCGGCTGCACGCCCTTGTTCTTGAAGGCCGAGCCGCACAGGACCGGATAGAACGCGCCGGTGACCACCGCCTTGCGGATCAGCCGCTTCAGCGTCGCCTCGTCCGGCTCGTGCCCTTCGAGATAAGCGGTCATCGCCTCGTCGTCGAGCTCGACCGCTGCTTCGATTATGTGCTCGCGATATTCCTTGGCTTGGTCGAGCAGATCGGCGGGGATCTCGACGTCATGGTACTTGGCGCCGAGCGTCTCCTCGTCCCACACGATGCCGACCATGCGGATGAGATCGACCACGCCCTTGAAGGCATTTTCCGCGCCGATCGGCAATTGCAGCGCCACCGGCTTGGCCCCGAGCCTGGCCTTGATGTCGTCGAGGCACTTGAAGAAATCCGCGCCGATCTTGTCCATCTTATTGCAGAAAACGATGCGCGGCACTTTGTACTTGTCGCCCTGGCGCCATACGGTTTCGGTCTGCGGCTCTACGCCCTGGTTCGAGTCGAGCACGCATACCGCGCCGTCGAGCACGCGCAGCGAACGCTCCACCTCGATGGTGAAGTCGACATGGCCGGGCGTGTCGATGATGTTAAGGCGCTTGTTCTTCCAGAAGGCCGTGGTCGCGGCGGAGGTGATGGTGATGCCGCGTTCCTGCTCCTGCTCCATCCAGTCCATGGTGGCCGCGCCCTCATGGACCTCGCCGATCTTATGGCTCTTGCCGGTGTAATAGAGGATGCGCTCAGTCGTCGTCGTCTTCCCGGCGTCGATGTGGGCCATGATGCCGAAGTTGCGGTAGTCCTCGATCGGGTGAGTGCGGGGCATGGGGGTCGTCCTCGAATGAAGTGGCGGCCGCGATCGAACTACCAGCGGTAATGCGAGAAGGCGCGGTTGGCTTCCGCCATGCGGTGCGTATCCTCGCGCTTCTTGACAGCGTTTCCACGATTGTTGGAGGCGTCCAACAACTCGCCCGAGAGCCGCTCGGTCATCGTCTTTTCGTTGCGGTCGCGCGCCGCGGAGATGAGCCAGCGGATGCCCAGCGCCTGGCGACGGTCCGAACGCACCTCGACCGGAACCTGGTAGGTCGCGCCGCCGACGCGCCGCGACCGCACCTCGATCGACGGCATGACGTTGTCGAGCGCCTGCTGGAACACGCCGAGCGGATTCTGCTTGGTCTTGCCCTCGATGAGGTCGAAGGCGCCATAGACGATATTCTCGGCCACCGACTTCTTGCCGGCGTGCATAACCGAGTTCATGAATTTGGTGACCACCACGTTCCCGAATTTCGGGTCCGGCTGGATCTCGCGCTTCTCGGCGCGGTGACGGCGGGACATCGGCTCTCGCTCCGCTCAGGTCATTTCGGACGTTTGGCGCCGTATTTCGACCGGCGCTGCTTGCGGTTCTTGACGCCTTGCGTGTCGAGCACGCCGCGCAGGATATGATAGCGCACCCCCGGCAGATCCTTGACGCGGCCGCCGCGGATCATGACGACCGAGTGCTCCTGCAGATTATGCCCCTCGCCGGGAATGTAGCCGATCACTTCGAAACCGTTGGTCAGCCGTACCTTGGCGACCTTGCGCAGCGCGGAATTGGGCTTCTTCGGCGTCGTCGTATAGACGCGCGTGCACACCCCGCGCTTTTGCGGGCTTTGCTGCAGGGCCGGCACCTTCTTGCGCGCCCGCTGGGGGACCCGCGGATTGCGGATCAGCTGGTTGATCGTCGGCATCGTCGAAGCCTTCATCACCTCGTGAGGGGCGGCAAAGCCCCGTATCATCGTCTCGGGCGAACGCCCGACATCGTTCTCTTCGTCCCGGGGCGCGAGGGCCCCTCCCAGTTTCGACGCCCGCTCCGACGCGAAAAAAGGATATCGCGCCATCCGCATCCTTTGCGGAAAAGCGCTCATCCTTTCACACAGAGGATCGCGAACGCCCAACCGCGCCGCGATCATGCACCCGCGTCTGACACTGGCTGTCACGGCAGCGTTTGAGTTTCATTGATCGAGGCGCCGGGACGCGCCCTCCGACTAAGGAAAACTCACCGCCTGCCAAAAAAGTGCGCGGTTTGTACCGGCGGGCCAACCCGAAGTCAAGCCTGCGTACCGCCATATAGTGCGGCGCACCCGTTTTCGCCAGCGCTGCACGCTACCGATCGAAACCGATCAACGCGCCCTCGTGCCCGCGCAGATCGATGCTCTCGTTCACCGCCTCCCCATCCCGGTCGCCCAGTGACGAAACGAGCAGCCGGCCCTTCATATTCTCGTCCTTCAGCCCGAGCGCGACCGGGTCGCCGCCGAGGTTGAGGGCGACCAGGATGCGCTCGCCCTCGTGCGCACGGATGTACACGAGCAGGTCGCCGCTGGCGGCGACCGGATGATAACTCCCGTGGGTGAGCGCCGGGCGGGACCGCCGCAGCGCGGTCAGCCGGCGATAGAGATTGAGGAGCGAGGTGGCGTCGGCGAGCTGGTTCTCGACATTCTCGTGGCGCCAATCGGCGGCGAGCGGAAGCCAGGGCTCGACCGTTGAGAATCCCGCGTGGGGGCTTGTATCCCACTGCATCGGCGTGCGGCAGCCGTCGCGGCCGACGCCGACCCCGGGCACACTCTTCTCGAACGGGTCCTGCACCCGTTCCGGCGGAATCGGCGTTTGTTCCATGCCGATCTCCTCGCCGTAATAAATCGTGGGCGTGCCCCGCAGGGTGAGCAGCAGCATTGCCGCGACCCGCGTCTGCTCGCGTCCGATCCGGCTCGCGACGCGCGGCCGGTCATGGTTGCCGAGCACCCAGTTAGGCCACCCGCCTTGGGGCAGCGCCGCCTCGTATTCATCGATTAGCCGGGCGATGCGGCGGGCGTGCCACTGTTCTTCGAGCAACGCGAAATTGAATGGCAGATGCGTTCCGCTCAGATCGCGACCGTAATAGGCGACGAGCCGCTCGATCGGCAGATAGATTTCGCCGATCAGCACCCGCGCATCGAACTCGTCCACCACCCGCCGCATCTCGGAGATCACGTCATGCACCTCCGGACGATCGGCAGTGTAGAGCGGAATGAGCCGCCGGTGCGGCGGCTGGCCGGGACGGTAATCGGGGTTGGGCGGGTTATCGCGGAACTGGTCGTCCTTGATGAGGTGCCAGATCACGTCCACGCGAAAGCCATCGACGCCGCGCTTGAGCCAGAACCGCATCACGTCAGCCATCGCGGCGCGCACGGACGGATTGCGCCAGTTGAGGTCGGGCTGCTCCTTCAGAAAGGCGTGGTAGTAATATTGGCCGGTCTGCGCATCGTATTCCCACGCGCTGCCGCCGAACTGGGAGAGCCAATTGTTGGGCGGCCCGCCGTCCGCGGCCGGATCGCGCCAGAAATACCAGTCGCGTTTCGGATTATCGCGCGATGCGCGGCTCTCGACGAACCAGGGATGCCGGTCCGAGGTATGATTGGGAACGAGATCGAGCAGAACCTTGAGGCCGCGCGCATGAGCGGCCTCGATCAGCGCGCCGAGATCGGCGAAGTCGCCGAACAGCGGATCGATATCGACATAGTTGGAGATATCGTAGCCGAAATCCGCCATCGGCGAGGGAAAGATCGGCGACAGCCACAGCGCGTCCACGCCCAGGTCGCATAGATAGGGCAGCCGCTGCAAGACGCCGCGCAGGTCGCCGACGCCGTCGCCATTCGAATCTTGGAACGAGCGCGGATAGATTT
>Ga0315534_1001135_pt1 | contig 18471 bp, 20 predicted proteins | sample SalMarSW160240MG_FD_203094 | JGI IMG/M metagenome (GOLD analysis project Ga0315534, IMG submission 203094) | Salt marsh sediment microbial communities from the Plum Island Ecosystem LTER, Massachusetts, United States - Salt Marsh Sediment SW1602-40 ... | reverse complement strand
GCACACTCACGCGCCTCGCGGACCGCCGCCCCTCGCGTCGTCGCCGGTCGTCGACCGCAGAGGCGACCTGACCGTCACACCGCCGGGCGTCTAGGAGCGGGGCTCTCGCGGGAGGCCGAGCACCCGCTCGCCGATGATGTTGCGCTGGATCTCGCTCGAGCCGGCATAGATGGTCTCCGACCGGCTGAAGAGGAAGATCCGCTGGAGCTCGTTCAACGTGTACGCGCCGGCTCCCGGCTCGCCGCCCACGACCCCACCGCCGGGCCCGAGCACGTGCATCGCCCGCTCGCCGAGCGTGCGGTGCCAGGTGCTCCAGTAGAGCTTCCCGATGCTCGCCTCGGGCCCGAGCTCGCCCGTGTGCACCAGGCTCGTGAGCATCCGCATGCCGTTGAACTTCATGATCTGGACGCCGACGTAGGAGTCGGCGAGCTCCTGGCGGACGACGGGCTCGCTCGCGGCACCGTTCGACTGCGCGAGCTCGATCAGCTCCGAGAGCTCGCGCTGGAACCCGAGCTGCTGCGAGAGGAAGGCCGTCCCGCGCTCGAAGCCGAGCGTCGCCATCGCGACCTTCCAGCCCTCGCCGACGGGACCGAGCACGTTGGCGGCGTCGGTGCGCGCGTCGGAGAAGAACACCTCGTTGAACTCGGCCGTGCCCGTCAGCTGCTTCAGCGGCCGGACCTCGACGCCGGGCTGGTCCATCGGGATCAAGAGGTACGAGAGGCCCTGGTGACCGCTCGACTCGGGGTCGGTCCTTGTGACGCAGAAGCACCACTGCGCCCGGTGCGCGAGCGTCGTCCACACCTTCTGGCCGTTGACGACCCACTGGTCGCCGTCGAGCACGCCCCGCGTCTGCACGTTGGCGAGGTCCGAGCCCGCGTTGGGCTCGGAGAAGCCCTGGCACCACAGCTCCTCGACCGACTGGATCTTCGGGAGGAACCGCCGCTGCTGGTCGTCGGTGCCGTACGCGAGGAGCGTGGGCGCGAAGAGCCCCTCGCCGAAGAAGCTGACCCGCGCCGGCGCGTTGGCCTTGGCGTACTCCTCGTTGAAGATCACCTGCTCGGCGAAGCTCGCGCCGCGGCCGCCCTGCTCCTCGGGCCACGAGATCCCGAGCCAGCGGTCCTTCCCGAGCAGGCGCTCCCACTCGACGCGCACGTCCCAGCCTTCTTCGTCGGCCGGCCCGCCGCGGCCGCCGATCGTCGCGAACTCCCCGGTGAGATGCTCGGCGAGCCAGGAACGCACCTCGTCGCGGAACGCCGCCTCGGCGGGCGTGTCGGTGAAGTCCATCGCGACGCCCGACGCTACCCGTCGGTAGGAACGCTCGCTACGCCGCCGGTACGCTCGCGACGTGGCCCGCCCCGCCCACCTCGAGGACGACGACGTCCGCATCGACAAGCTGATCGTCGGTCCGTTCGAGAACAACGTCTTCGTGGTGCGGTGCAAGCACACCGGCGACGCGGTGCTGCTCGACGCGGCGAACGAGCACGAGCTCCTCCTCGACGTATGCCGCGAGACTGGTGTCCGACGGGTGCTGACGACGCACGGGCACTGGGACCACATCCAGGCCGTCACCGCGGTGCGCGACGCAGGGATCGACGTCGGCATCTCCGAGGGCGACGCCGAGATGCTGCCCGCGTACGACTTCGTGATCCCCGACGACGAGGTGTACGAGGTCGGCGACCTCAGGTTGCGAGCAGTGCACACGCCCGGGCACACCAAGGGCTCGACGTCGTTCCTGCTCGAGGGCAAGCCGGTGGTGTTCACGGGCGACACGCTGTTCCCGGGCGGCCCGGGCAACACGTCGACGCCGGGCGCGAGCTTCGAGCAGATCCTCGGCTCGATCGACCGGCGGCTGTTCACGCTTCCCGCCGAGCACCTGGTCCTGCCCGGCCACGGTCTCGACACGACCGTGGGTGAGGAACGACCGCACCTCCAGGAGTGGGCCGACCGCGGCTGGTGAGTCAGGCCGCCGACTCACTCCAGCCCGAGAACCCGCCGCAGAGCATCGTCCACGTCCCAGAGCTCCTCGACCTCGAGGCGTCCGGCGAACGCACCGAGTCGTTCCCCGTCGACTGCACCGATCTGCTCGACCAGGACGCGAGTCGTGTGATTCTCGATCGCGATCTCGGGTCGAAACGTGGCTGGTCGGGCGCGCGTCGACGTGGGCGCGACGACGACCACCGATCGCGGCAACAGCTCGTCGGCTTGGACGACAACTCCGAATCGGTCGCCGTGCTGCTCCCGGCCGACACCCTTGGGCAGTCTCAGGCGGTGGACGTCACCGCGGCGCACGCAGCGACTCCATGAGCGCGGCCGTCTCGAGCATCTCGTCGCGGTCGTGCTCGTCGGCTTCGAGCGCCGCGACCTCGGCCGCGAGCTCGGAGCGCCGGCGGCGGCGGTGTGCGGCCTCGATCAGGGCGGACCGGATCGCGGCGGAGCGCGAGAGCCCGCCGGCCTCCAGCGATCGCAAGGCCTGCGCGGCCTCGTCGTCGAGGCGCACCGAGATCGCCCGCCTTGCCATGCGCAACTGTATCACGGAATGTGATACACAAGAGGTCGTCGGGCGTGACGGGGTCAGGTCGCGCCGCGGTACACGGCGCGCGTGCGATCCACGCAGCGCTCCCACGTGAACCCCTCGGCCCGGGCGCGGCCCGCGGCCGCGAGCCGCGCTCGGCGGTCGTCGTCGCGCAGCAGCTCCACGAGCGCCTCGCCCCACGCGTCGACGTCGCGCGCGCCCACGTAGACCGACGCGTCGCCGGCGACCTCGCGCAGCACGGGGATGTCGGAGCACACGACTGCCGTCTGCTGCGCCATCGCCTCGAGCACCGGCAACCCGAACCCCTCGTGGACGCTCGGCAGCGCGAGGAGCCCCGCACCGTGGTAGAGGCCACGCAACGTACGGTCGGGGACAGCGTCGGTCAGGTGCACGCGGTCCCCGAGCTCGACCATCGGCTCGCGGATGGACGACGCGGTGTCGAGCCAGCCCTTCGAGCCGACGAGCACGAGATCGTGCGGCAACCCGGCCGCGAGGACGGCGCGGAAGGCGCTCAGCAGCACGCCGACGTTCTTGCGGGGCTCGAGGGTGCCGACCCACAGGGCATACGGGGCGTCCCCCAAGCCGAGGCTTCGTCGGGCCTCCGCGACCGCGTGATCGTCGACGAGCTCCTGGTCGACGCCGTGCGGGACGATCACGATGCGGTCGCTGCGCACCGGCGTGCGCGACGTGATCTCATCGGCCGCGGCCTGGGTGGGCGCGATCACGACGTCGGCCCGGCGGGCGGTGGCACGGAACCCGCTGCGGTGGAACCATCGCCCGCGGGCGGGGTAGGTGTCGGGGAAGACGAGCGGTGCCGCGTCGTGCACGGTGACGATCAACGGCACGTGCCTGCTGCGCGGGGGGACCGCGAGCGACGGTGCGTGCACGACGTCGAGGTGACGCAGACGACGGTGCAGCAGGCCGAGCGGCGGGATGCCGGCGACGTTCCAGGTGTCGTAGAGCACCGGCCGCGGCAGGAGCAGGCGGACGGGCTCGACGCCTCGAGGGTCGTCGAGCTCGAAGCGCGCGAGCGCGTCCTCGACCGTCGACCGACGATGGCGCGCCACGAACGGGACCAGGTCGATGTCGTGATCCGGCAGCAGCCGCACGAGCTCCGCGGTGTAGCGACCGATCCCACCGGGTGGGCGGTGCACGAGCTGCTCGATGTTGAGGGCGACGCGCATGACTCGCTTGTTCTAGCGCCCACTCGAACCCGTGTTGAGCGACCCGTAGGCGACAGTTACGCTCCGCGGATGCTCGCATACCTGGACGCCAACAGCGGCAGCATCGTCGTCGCGGCACTCGCCGGCGGCGTGGCCGGGATCGCGGTGCTCCTGAAGCTCTACTGGAACCGCATCCTCGGGCTCTTCTCCAAGCAGCGCAAGGAGAAGGCCGCTGAGCTCCAGGACGAGCTCGTGGCGGCCGACGACTCGGCGCACGAAGAGACCCCCGCGTAGCCACGCCGCACGCGCGCGAGCTCGGCCGGCATGGGCGCTGATCCCGGGTCGTTTCGCGACCCGTCGAGCCGAGTCGTCCTCGAGGGCCGGCGCGTCGTCCGCCTGCTCGACGCGACCGCCGCCGCCGACTTCGACGCCCTCGAGGCGAGCGCGCTCTTCGCCGACGCGACCGCCGCCGGCACGATCGTCGGCACTCGCAGGCTCGACGACGTGCCGGCCGACGCCCCGCCGGGCAGCTGGGTGGCGGCACTCGAGCACGACCGCATCCCGACGATTTCGTATCCGTACGAGTGGTCGTTCGCGATGCTGCACGACGCGGCCCTGCTCACCCTCGACCTGACGATCCGGGCGCTCGACGAGGGCCTCATCACCAAGGACGCCACGCCCTACAACGTGCAGTTCGTCGGGGCGGCGCCGGTCTTCATCGACCTCGGCTCCTTCGAGCGGCTGACGAAGGGCGAGCCGTGGTTCGGGTACCGGCAGTTCTGCGAGCAGTTCCTGAACCCGCTGCTGCTCCAGGCGAGGCGCGACATCCCGTTCCAACCGCTCCTGCGAGGCTCGATCCGCGGCGTCGGCCCCAGCCAGACCGTCTCGTCGCTTCGCCTCCGCGATCGACTGCGGCCCTCCGTGTTCACGAACGTGTCGTTGCACGCCCGCCTCGAGCGCCGGTACGCGAGCGCCGAGGGTGACGTCCGCTCCGACCTCGAGCAGGCAGGGTTCGGCCCCGCGATCATCCGTGCGCAGCTGCGCAAGCTGCGCAAGCTCGTCAGCGGGCTCGACTGGAAGGCCGGCGCGTCGACGTGGTCGGAGTACTCCGATCGGTCCCACTACGGCGACGAGGACCTCCAGGCCAAGTCGACGTTCGCACGCGAGGTCGCCGGCCAGCGACGCCGAGCGCAGATCCTCGACCTGGGCGCGAACGACGGCCACTTCAGCGACCTCGTCGCACCCGACGCCGACGCCGTCGTCGCCGTCGACAGCGATGCCCTCGTCATCGACCGGCTGTACCGCCGGCTCCGCGAGCGCGGCGAGCGCAAGATCCTGCCGCTGGTGCTCGACCTCGTCGATCCATCCGGCGGGATCGGCTGGCGCAACCGCGAGCGCCCGGCGTTCGTCGAGCGGGTCGAGCCCGATCTCGTGCTGTGCCTCGCGCTCGTCCACCACCTCGCGATCACCGACACGGTGCCGCTCGACGAGATCGTCGCCTGGCTCGCCGGCTTCGGCGCCGAGGTCGTCGTGGAGCTCCCGAACCGTGACGATCCGATGGTCCAACGGCTGCTCAGGGCGAAGAAGGACCGGACGTTCGAGCGCTACGACCAGGCGATCTTCGAGACGGCGGTCGATGACCACTTCGACACCCGTGCGCGCGTCGAGCTCCCGTCGGGCACGCGCACGCTGTACCACCTCTCGCCGCGAGCTGCTCGACGGTGAGGGCGACACGCAGGATCCGCTTGCTCTCGATTCAGCCCGTCGCGGAGCGCGGCGGCTCGGATCAGGCGCTCCTGCGGATGCTGCGCGGCCTGCCATCGGACGAGTTCGAGTGCCACGTCGCCGTGCCCGCCGAGCCACCGCTTCGCGCCGAGCTCGAGGGGGCGGGCGCCACCGTCCACATCGTGCCCATGCGACGCCTCTCCACCAGCCACGGCATCGCGCAGTGGGCGGGCTACGCGGCGGGCTGGCCCATCGCGGTGGCTCGCCTGCGCTCCCTCATCCGGCGCCTCGACGCCGACGTCGTCCACACCAACTCCCTGAACTCCTGGTACGGCTGGGCGGCGGCGGGCCTCACCCGGCGCCCGCACGTCTGGCACGCGCGCGAGATCGTCGTGCAGTCGGGCGTCGCGCTGCGCGTCGAGCGCTTCCTCACCAAGCGGTACGCGACGCGGGTGATCGCCATGTCACAGGCCATCGCCGACCAGCTCGACCCCGCCAACGTCGTCGTCGTGCGCGAGTCGGCCGATCCGCACGAGTACCGGCCCGACCGCGCCGGCCGCTTCCGCTCGGCCGTCGGCGTGCCCGACGACGCGCCGCTCGTCGGTGCAGCCGGGCGCATCGACACCTGGAAGGGCTTCGACGTGCTCCTCGACGCCTGGCCGTCGATCAGGCAGCGCTGCCCCGGCGCGCACCTGGTCGTCGCCGGCGGCCCGGTCGCCGGCAAGCACGACTACGACGCGACGCTCGCGTCGAGAGCGGCGGCGCTCGACGACGCGCACTGGCTCGGCAGGCGCGACGACATCCCCGACCTGTTCGCCGATCTCGACGTGTTCGTGCTCCCGTCCACCGAGCCCGAGCCCTACGGGCTGGTCGCGGTGGAGGCGCTCGCCAGCGGTGCGCGCGTCGTCGCCACCGACGGCGGCGGACCGCCGGAGATCCTGGCGACCTCGCATCCGGGCGCCGGGCGCCTCGTGCCCGCACGCGATCCCGAGGCGCTCGCCGAGGCCGTCGCGGCGGAGCTCGAGCAGGCGCTGCCGACCAGCACCGCCGCCCGGGTCGCCCGGCCGCCCCTGCGCGACCCGGCGCCCGAGCAGTTCGCGGCCGTGTTCCGGGCCGTGGTCGGCTCCGTCGCACCCACCGGTTAGCGTTTCCCCCACGAGCGACATCCGGCCCCGCGTCGGGCGACGAACTTCAGCACCACGAACTTCAGCACCAGTCGATCGTCGCCGGTCGCCCCGTCCCCCGCTCTCGCACGATCGGGAGCAGCCAGGAGGCCCACCCACCATGCGCCACGCCCTGATCCACCATCTCCAGCTCGGCCCGGTCCGCGACATGGACTGGGTGACCGCTCACTTCGGGCACCGGTAGACGATGCCGTCCCGCCGACCCGTCCTCACCCGGGTCGAGGCCCGCCGCACGGTGTCCGCGCGCGGCTTCGACCGCGCGCCGGGCGGTCCCGGCGACGACCGCCTGGTCGGCATCGAGCTCGAGTGGCTCGTCGTCGACGCCGCCGACCCCGGCCGCCCCGTCCCCGTCGAGCTCGTCGAGTCCGCCGCCCGCGAGGCCGGCCCCCTGCCGGGCGGCAGCGTGCTCACGTTCGAGCCCGGAGGACAGGTCGAGCTGAGCTCTCCGCCCCTGCCGCTCCCCCTCGCCTGCGATGCCACCGCCAACGACGCGTGTCGCCTGGGCGACGCGCTCGCCGAGGAGGGCATCGCGCTCCTCGCGCTCGGGCTCGAGCCCGGGCCGCGGCGTGACCGAGCGATCCGCAGCGCGCGCTACGACGCGATGGAGGCCTTCTTCGACGCGATCGGGCCCGCGGGTCGCACGATGATGCGCAGCACCGCGGCGCTCCAGGTGAACCTCGATCTCGGCGGTGGAGCAGCCGTCGACCAGCGCTGGCGGGCGGCCCACGACGTGGGGCCCGTCCTCGCCGCCGCGTTCGCCAACTCCCCCATCGGCGACGACGGCCCCACCGGTCACCGATCCACCCGGCTCGCGGTGTGGGCCGCGATCGACGGGTGCCGGACACGCCCACCCGATCTCTCCGCCGACTGTCGCGACGCCTGGGCCGACTACGCGCTGACCGCCAACGTGATGCTGATGCGCGAGTCCGACGACTCCCACGTGCCGGTGCTCGCGCCGCTCTCGTTCGAGAAGTGGATCGACGGCGGCCACGAGCTCGGCTGGCCGACGGTCGACGACCTCGACTACCACCTCACCACGCTGTTCCCGCCGGTGCGCCCGCGCGGGTGGCTCGAGCTGCGCATGATCGATGCGGTGCCGGCACCGTGGTGGAGGGTCGCGGTCGCGACGAGCTCGGTCCTCGTGCAGCAGCCAGGGCTCCTCGCCGAGGTCGCACCGGCCCTCGAGCCGACCATCGGCCGCTGGGACGTCGCGGCGCGTGACGGGCTCACCGATCCCCGGTTCGCGGCCGCGGCCCAGGCGTGCTTCGAGGTGGCGCGCGCGGCGCTGCCCGGCGCGGGCGCCGACGACGCCACGATCGCGGCGACCGAGGCGTTCGTCGACACCTACGTCGCCCGCGGGCGCTGCCCGGCCGACGATCGCCTCGACGCCTGGCACGCGGGGCGCTCGCCGTTGCCCGAGCCCGACAACGGGCGCCAGCTGGAGCGCACCCGGGCGTGAGCGAGCCGGGCCTGAACGAGCTGGGCGTGAGCGAGCCGGGCCTGGCCGCACGGGTGGCCGACCAGCTCGGCCGGGCTCGCGATCGCACGCTCGGGCTGCTCGAGCCCTTCGACGACGCCGACCTCACCCGGCAGGTCTCGCCCCTGATGTCGCCGCTGGTCTGGGACCTCGCGCACATCGGCCACTACGAGGAGCTCTGGCTCCTGCGTGAGCTGGCCGACGCGCCGCCCATCGATCCGCGCTACGACGACCTCTACGACGCGTTCAAGCACCCGCGTCGCGAGCGCTCCGAGCTCGAGATCCTCGGCCCAGTCCAGGCGCGCGCGTTCGTCGCCGACGTGCGGGCACGGTCGCTCGAGCACCTCGCGCACGTCGACTTCAGCGGCCGCGACCCGCTGCTCGAGCACGCGTTCGTCTACGGCATGGTCGTCCAGCACGAGCACCAGCACGACGAGACGATGCTCGCCACCATCAACCTGATGGACGCTCCTCTTCCTGATGCGTATCTGGAGGCCGCTCTGCGGCCTCCAGATACGCACCGAGGCAAGGGGTTCGTCGACGTGGCGGGTGGCGCTGTCGTCGTCGGCACCGACGACGAGCCCTGGGCGTACGACAACGAGCGCCCGGCGCACGCCCTGTCGCTGGCCCCGTTCCGCATCGGTGCGGCGCCCGTGACCAACGCCGAGCACGCCGCGTTCGTCGCCGACGGCGGGTACGCCGACGAGCGCCTGTGGGAGCCGGCGGGATGGGCGTGGCGTCGGGAGGCGGGGCTCGAGCACCCGATGGGGTGGCAGCGCGAGGGTGACGACGGCTGGAGCCGCCGACGCTTCGGTCGCCACGAGGAGCTGCCCCCTTCCGAGCCCGTGCAGCACGTGTGCTGGTACGAGGCCGACGCCCACGCCCGCTGGGCCGGCGCGCGCCTGCCGACCGAGGCGGAGTGGGAGGCCGCAGCCCGCGCCGGTGCGCTCCGGCACACCGGGCAGGTCTGGGAGTGGACCGGCACCGACTTCGCCGGGTACCCCGGCTTCCGGTCGTTCCCCTACCGCGAGTACTCGGAGGTCTTCTTCGGCGACGAGTACAAGGTGCTGCGCGGCGGCTCGTGGGCGACCGATCCCGCGGCGCGCCGCGACACGTTCCGCAACTGGGACTACCCGATCCGCCGGCAGATCTTCTCCGGCTTCCGCCTCGCGACCGACGCCTGATGTGCCGCCACCTCGCGTTCGTGAGCTCGACACCCGTCGGCCTCGGCGCGCCGCTCGTCGACGCGCCGCACTCGCTCGTCGACCAGGCGCGCGCGCCGCGGCACCAGACGAGCGGCGACTCGAACCCCGACGGTTGGGGCGTGGGCTGGTTCGACGCCGACGGCCACGTCCAGCGGTACCGCTCCGCGCTCCCCGTCTGGGACGACCCGGCCGTCGGCGAGCTCGCAGCGTCGATCGTGACGACGGGCGCGCTCGCGGCGGTGCGCCTGGCGTCGCCGGGTGCCACGATCACCGAGAGCCAGAGCGCGCCGTTCACCGACGGCGAGTGGCTGTTCTCGCTCAACGGGATCGTCGACGGGTACTACGACGGCGTCGGTGACGAGCTGCGCGCCCTGACCACCCCCGCACGCCTCGACGCGATCGACGGTGACGCCGACACGGAGGTGCTGTTCGCGATGACGCTCGACGCGATGGACGCGGGCGCGTCGCCCACCGATGCGCTGCTCGACGTGGTCCGACGCGTCGACGAGCGCACGACGGGGCGCCTGAACCTCCTGCTCACCGACGGGCGCGTCGTGGCCGGCACCGCGTGGGGCAACTCCCTGTACCGCCGCGAGGCGATGCTCGCGTCCGAGCCCCTCGACGACCGGCCGGGATGGGAGCGCGTCGCCGACCGGTCGGTCGTCGCGTTCGACACCCCCGGCGACGACGTGCCCGACGACGACGTGCCCGGCGACGACGCGGCCGTCGCATGAGCGGAGACTCGCCCGCCGAGTCGGCCGGCCGGCGCCCCGACATCCGGCGCGAGATCCGGCCCGAGATCCGGCCCGAGATCCGGGTCGACGTCCACCTCTCGGGCTCCGACCTCGCCGACGCGCTCGCCGCCGACGTGCGGGCCGGCCTCTCGGCGACCCCGAAGGTGCTGCCACCGAAGTGGTTCTACGACGACCGCGGCTCGGAGCTGTTCGACGAGATCACGCGTCTCCCCGAGTACTACCCGACGCGCGCCGAACGGGCGATCCTCGAGGCCCGCGCCGACGACATCGCGGCGGCCACGCGCGCCGACACGCTCGTCGAGCTCGGCTCCGGGACGTCCGAGAAGACCCGCTTGCTGCTCTCGGCCCTCGCCGACGCGGGGACGCTCGCACGCTTCGTGCCCTTCGACGTGAGCGAGCAGACGCTGCGCGACGCCGCCGCCGCGGTCGCAGGCGAGTACGACGTGCCGGTGCATGCGGTCGTCGGCGACTTCGAGCGTCATCTCGGCGAGGTGCCCGGCGGCGGGCGGCGGCTCGTCGCGTTCCTCGGTGGGACCATCGGGAACCTCGAGCCCGACACCCGCGCCCAGTTCCTCAAGGAGATCGCCGGCGGGATGGGCCCCGACGACGCACTGCTCCTCGGCACCGACCTCGTCAAGGACGTGGCGCGACTCGAGGCCGCCTACGACGACGCGGCCGGTGTGACGGCCGCGTTCAACCGCAACGTGCTCCACGTCGTCAACCGGGCCCTCGACGCCGACTTCGTGCCCGACGCCTTCGAGCACGTGGCGCGCTTCGATCCGGCCGAGGAGTGGATCGAGATGCGCCTGCGCGCGACCGAGCCGATGCGCGTCCGCGTCGGCGCGCTCGGGCTCGACGCCGAGTTCGCCGCGGGTGAGGAGCTGCGCACCGAGATCAGCGCGAAGTTCCGCCGCGAGCGCGTCGCGGCCGAGCTGGAGGCCGCCGGTCTGAGCCTCAGCCGCTGGTGGACCGACCCCGCCGGCGACTTCGCCCTCAGCCTCGCCCGCCCCGCCCTCCCTTGATGCGTATCTCGAGGCCGCTATGCGGCCTCGAGATACGCATCAGAGCGCCCCGAGTTTTCACTACGGGCATAGTGGAATTATCATCGATCCCATGACCGGCGCCCCTGCTGCGCTGCCGAGCCCCGCGTTGGAGGTCCGTGACCTGCACGTGAGCGTCGAAGGCGCGGAGATCCTCTGCGGCGTGTCGCTGTCGGTCGCGCCCGGTGAGCTGCATGCCCTCATGGGGCCCAACGGGTCCGGCAAGTCGACGCTCGCCAAGACGCTGCTCGGCGACCCCGCCTACCGCATCGCGAGCGGCCGGATCCTCGTGGCCGGCGACGACGTGACCGCGGCCTCCACCGACGAGCGAGCGGCACGGGGCATGTTCCTCGGCTTCCAGCACCCCGAGGAGATCCCGGGGGTGAGCGTCCTCAACTTCTTGCGCCAGGCCATGGCCGCACGCAAGGGCATCACCGACCTGTCGGTCCTCGAGGTCCGCATGGCGCTGCTCGACTGGACGGCGCGCCTGGGCATGGACGACCGGTTCACCCAGCGCTACCTCAACGAGGGCTTCTCCGGCGGTGAGAAGAAGCGCAACGAGATCCTCCAGATGGCGCTCCTCGAGCCCGGGATCGCCATCCTCGACGAGACCGACTCGGGGCTCGACATCGACGCGCTCCGGGTCGTCGCCGACGGCATCACCCAGGTCCGCGCCGCCCGCGACCAGCTCGGCATCCTGCTGATCACGCACTACCGCCGGATCCTCGACCACCTCACGCCCGACGCGGTGCACATCCTCCTCGACGGCCGGATCGTCGCCTCCGGTGGCGCCGAGCTCGTCGACACCGTCGAGCGCGACGGCTTCGACGCCTTCCGCGCCGAGGCGGCCACCGCGCCATGACCCCCCCCACCCTCGACGTCGCTCGGATCCAGGCCGACTTCCCGATCCTCAAGCGACAGGTGCACGGCAAGCGCCTCGTGTACCTCGACTCGGCGTCGTCGTCGCAGAAGCCGATCCAGGTCCTCGACGCGATGGATCGCATCTACCGAGAGTCGTACGCCAACGTGCACCGCGGCGTGTACACGATCGCCGAGGAGTCGACCGCGGCGTACGAGGCCGCCCGCGCCAAGACGGCGACCCTGCTCGGCGGCGACACCAGCGAGATCGTCTTCACGAAGAACGTCACCGAGGCGATCAACCTGGTGGCCTACTCGTGGGCCCGCGCCAACCTCCGCGAGGGCGACGCCGTCGTCGTCACCGAGATGGAGCACCACGCCAACGTCGTCCCCTGGCACATCCTCAGCGAAGAGCGTGGCATCGAGCTGCGATGGATCCCGCTCACCGACGACTTCGGCCTCGATCTCACCGATCTCGACCGGCTGCTCGACGGCGCGCGGCTCCTGTGCGTCACCGCCGCGTCGAACGTCCTCGGCACGCTCAACGACGTCCGTCCCCTCGCCGACGCCGCCCATGCCGCCGGCGCGCTCGTCCTCGTCGACGCCGCGCAGGCAGTGCCCCACATGCCGGTCGACGTGAGGGCCTGGGACGCCGACTTCGTCGGCTTCACCGGGCACAAGATGCTGGGGCCGAGCGGCGTCGGCGGGCTGTGGGCCCGCGCGGACCTGCTCGACGCGATGCCGCCCTTCCTCGGCGGCGGCGAGATGATCCGCGACGTGACGACCGAGGGCTTCACGACCAACGAGGTGCCGTGGAAGTTCGAGGCCGGCACACCGCCGATCGCCGAGGCCGCCGGCCTGGGCGCGGCGATCGACTACCTCCAGGCGATCGGGCTCGACGCGGTGCGGGCCCATGAGCGCCAGCTCACGCAGTGCGCGCTCGACGCGCTCGACGCGCGCTTCGGTGATCGCATGACCATCTACGGGCCCCGCGACGTCGATCGTCGGGGCAGCGCGATCTCGTTCCTCTTCGGCGACATCCATGCCCACGACATCTCCCAGGTGGTCGACGAGGAAGGTGTCTGCGTGCGCGCCGGCCACCACTGCGCGAAGCCCCTCATGCGCGCTCTCGGGGTCGTGGCGACGACACGCGCGTCCTTCTACGTCTACAACGACGAGGACGACGTCGACGCGCTCGTCGACGCGCTCGCGCGCGCCGAAGACTTCTTCGGGTTCGTCGGATAGGGGACCTGCGTGCCCGGGCTCGAAGACCTGTACCGCGAGATCATCCTCGACCACTACCGCGCGCCGCGGAACCGGGGCGAGCTGCCGGTCCCACCTGCTCACCGGGCCGAGGGCTTCAACCCGCTCTGTGGCGACGAGGTGATCCTGTACCTCGACGTCGACGACGGGACCGTCACCGACATCCGCACCGCGGGCCAGGGCTGCTCGATCAGCCAGGCATCCACGTCGATGATGAGCGCCGCGGTGAAGGGCAAGCCCGTCGAGGAGGCTCGTCGCCTCATCCGCGCGTTCAAGTCGCTCATGTCGATCCACGAGTCGACCCTCGAGGGAGGAGGCGCAGACGGTGACGGCGACGGCGACGGCGGGCACCCGGACGAGGTCGACGACGTCAGGCTCGGCGACCTCGAGGCCCTCCAGGGCGTGGTGAAGTTCCCGGTGCGGATCAAGTGCGCCACCCTCGCCTGGAACACCCTCCAGCAGGCCCTCGACGAGGCGGCGGGGTCCTGACGGAGCCCCCGGAACTGCCCCGGGCATGAACGCCGAGGCGGCTACGTTGATACCCACGGGGTACGAGCCAGCAGCCCAGGAGCGAGGAGGCGGAGTGCACATGGACCACTCGGCACTGACCCACCGGATCGACGAGGCCCTCGACCAGTACCGCGGGCGCGATCTGGTCGCCGGCTCCGAGATCACCGATCTGCTCCTCGACCTCCGCCTGATGCTCCTGGCCGCCGACGAAGAGGCCCGCACGCCCGCGTCGTCCTGACCCGATCGGAAGCGTGCTCCTCCCGGTGTTCTAGGCTCTCCCGCTGATGCCCCCGAACCAGCCGCCGCGCCCACCCGGACCCCCCGGCTCTGGTGACCCGCGTCGCGGGGGTCCGCGCCGCCCACCGCCGGGCTCACTCGAGGGCCCGGGGTCGCTCGAAGGCCCCGGCGGACCCCCACCCGGTCGCGGCGGACCCCCACCCGGTCGCGGCGGACCCCCACCCGGTCGCGGCGGACCCCCACCCGGTCGCGGCGGACCCCCACCCGGTCGCGGCGGACCCCCACCCGGTCGCGTGCCGCCCGGCGGCGAGGAGCCCCGTCCGCCGCGAGGCAAGCCGCACGCGGGCGACACCGCGCCGACGCCGCGCCCGCCTCGTGGCGCGGCCGCGGGTGAGGCCGCCGTCACCGCCGCGTCGCGCGGCGAGCGTCGCGCCCGGGCGCGCAAGAGCAAGTCGCGCAAGCGCGCCGTCGCCCTGGCTGCGATCGCCGCGCTGCTCATCGGCGGGATCGCCGCGTTCGCGCTGTCGCAGGGTGGTGACGAGCAGCCGCAAGCCCAGCTGTCGGCACGGCGCGCGACGACCACGAGCACGGCACCCCCGGCGTTCCAGGCGTTCACGACGCTGACCACCGCGGTCCCCGAGCTCAACGCCTACGAAGAGCCGACCGAGTCCGCCAAGGTCGTCAACACGTTCACCGAGACGACCGAGTACCAGCAGCCGCGCACGCTGCTCGCGATCGGTCAGCAGCCCGGCTGGTTCCAGGCGCTCCTCCCGATGCGACCGAACGGCTCGATCGGCTGGGTGCGCGAGGCCGACGTGACGCCGGGATCGACCACGTACGCCATCACGGTCAGCCTCTCGCAGCACAAGCTGACGCTCACCGAGTCCGACAACCCCGTGCTCGAGGCGCCGATCGTCATCGGCAAGACCGAGACGCCGACACCGGTCGGCCAGTACTACATCACCGACCCCGTCGACCTGCAGGATCGCCCCAACGGCGCCTACGGCGCGTACGCGCTCGGCATCTCCGGCTATTCGGAGGTGCTCAAGTCGTTCAACGGCGGACCGGGCCAGGTCGCGATCCACGGGGGCGCGTACGAGAGCGACCTCGGCAACGACGTGTCCAACGGGTGCATCCGCGTGATCAACGACGTGATCCTCCAGATCGCGAACACGGTGCCGCTCGGCACGCCCGTCACGATCGAGGCCTGAGCCGCTTCACCGCGTCGCGGCTGCAACCGGCGCGAACACCCGCACCAGCGCGGCGAGCTCCTGCGGTCGCTCGAGCGGCAGCCAGTGGGCCGCACCCCCGACGATCTCGAGGCGTGCGTCGGGGAGCTCGGCGGCGTACGTCTCGGCGTGGGCCGTCGGCACGAGCCCGTCCTGCGCCCCGGCGACGACCAGGACCGGGACCGTGACCCGGTGCAGCCGGCCTCGCAGCTTCGGGTTGTGCAGGTACGGGTCCCAGCCGATGCGAGCCGTGGCGGCCATCGCCTTCCACATCGGGAGCACGAGCTCGATCGGGATCTCGACCTGCTTCCCGACGTCGCCGGTGAACTCCTCCATCGCGTGCATGGCCGCGGCGACGGGGTGCGACTGGTCGGCGAACAGCATCTCCGCCAGCTCCGCGGGGCTGCGGCCGAACATCTCCTCGATCGGCGCGTCGTCGAGGTGCAGGCCCACCGGGTTGACGAGCACGAGGCCGGCGACCCGGTCGGGGTACCGGGTCGCGAGCTCGAGCGCCATCCACCCGCCGAGCGACGTGCCGACGACGAGCGGGCGCGGGGCGTCGGCACCCAGCCCCAGGGCGTCGAGCACGTCGAGGAGGTGGAACACGACGTCTTCGGGCCCGTCGATCGCGTCGCCGCCCTCCGACTCACCCCACCCCGGCAGGACCGGGACGATCACGTCGAAGTCCTTCGACAGCTCGTCGAGGACCTCGAGGTGCGTCTCACCGCCGGCCGAGTGCACGTACACGAGGGGCGGCGCGCCCTCTCCCGCGGGGCCGGCGCGGAACAGCTGCACCGCGCCGATCGGCGTGTCGAGGCGCGACTCCTCCATCACGGGTTGGCCGGTTGTCGAGCGAGCGCCCGCGGGGCGGGTATCCCGTCCCGCAGTGAGCGAGACGATGGTGATGGGAACTCGGCGCGCAGCCGGGGCATCACCTCCGCCGCGAACAGCTCGAGGTTCCTCGCCGTGAGGTCGGCGGGAAGGCTGCCGAGCTGGAACAGCCCGAGCACGTTGCCGACGCCGAGCCTCCCGATCGAGTCGATCAGCTGCTCGGTCACCGTCTCCGGTGACCCGACGATCGCGTATCGCCCGTCGACGATCTCGTCCCAGTCGTCGACGTTGAGCATGAACGTGCCCGCACCCTTCAGCACGTTCGCGAGCGAGCGCACCGACGTGTACCCGGGTGGCTGGATCGTGATGCCGGGGAGCAGCCGCTTCACGAAGTACCAGAGGTGCTCCTCGTACTCGCGGCGGGCCTGCTCGTCGGTCTCCGCGACGTAGATCGGGACGAGCCAGCCCGACTGGAGGGGGTCGGCTTCGTAGCCCTCGGCCTCGCACGCGTCGCGGAACATCTTGAACGTCCGCTCGAACACGCTGAGGTGGAAGTACGGGATTCCCATGTACGCGTAGCGGTGACGGGCGACGAACTCCATCGTCTCGAGCGACCCCGCGCCGGGGATCCAGATCTCGGGGTGGGGCTGTTGCACGGGACGCGGCCACGGGTTCACGTAGCGGATCCGGAAGTGCTTGCTCACCCACTCGAACGGGCCGGGCGTCGTCCACGCCTTGACGATGAGGTCGTGGGCCTCCTGGAACCGCTCGCGCGCGTGGGCCGGGTTCACCGAGAACGAGTAGTACTCGGGCCCACCACCGACGACCATCCCCGCGATGAGCCGTCCACCGCTGATGTTGTCGATCAGGGCGAACTCCTCGGCCACGCGGGTCGGCGGGTCGTACAGCGGCAGCGCGTTGCCGACGACCGCGATCTTCATGCTGGTGGTCTCGCGCGCGAGCGCCGACGCGATGAGGTTCGGGGACGGCATCAGCCCGTACGCGTTCTGGTGGTGCTCGTTGACGCACACGCCGTCGAAGCCCAGGTCCTCGGCCGAGACGAGCTCGTCGAGGTACCGGTTGTACAGGGCGCTGCCGACGGCGGGGTCGTAGAGCGTGTTGGGACACGTCACCCACGCCGGGCCGTCGTACGCCGGATCGAGCCCGATGTAGGGCATGAGGTGGAACGAGAAGAACCGCACACGCGCCTCCCGCGAATCGGACGCCACCTTACGACGGTCGCGGTCGCTCGGCGCCGGGATGCCCGGTGCCGTACATCGCGACGCTCGGCCGCTCCACACGGACGGGTACGCTCGTACACCACATGGTCGAACGAGCATTCCCGACGCGCGTCCTGGTGGGCCTCGTCCTGGCGATCGTGCTGATCGGCGGGGTCGTCGTCGCCGGCGCCGCGCTGCGCGACGACAGCAAGTCGTCGGCCTCGGGCCCGGCCCCCGAGGCGACCACCACCACGTCCAGCGCGCCGACGACGACCACGACCACGCTCGCGCCGACCACCACGACCACGATCCCCGCGCTCGTCCAGCCCGCGCCCGCGCCCGACCTCCCGCCCGCTCCGCTGTACGGCTCCATCGGGCCCGGCTCCGACCCGGCGGTCGTGGCCGCGTTCCAGCAGCGCCTCCACGACCTGAAGTTCGACCCCGGCCCCGTCGACGGCAACTACGGGCAGGCGATGAGCTTCGCGGTGCAGGCCGTCCAGAAGATCCACGGGCTCGACCGCAACGGCCGCATCGGACCCACCGAGCGCGACCTCCTCGCCGCCTGGCAGTACCCCCAACCGCTGCACCACGGCGCAGAGCTCGACCGCACCGAGATCGACGTCGCCAAGCAGGTGATCACGCTCTACAAGGGCAACCAGGTCGCGCTGGTGACGACGACCTCGACGGCCAGCGGCGAGACGTTCTGCTACGTGACGCCCAAGAAGGCGCCGACGCAGCGCATCTGCGAGGTCGCCACCACGCCCAACGGCCGGTACCAGTACTACTACTTCTACGACGGATGGCAGGACGGCGACCTGGGCAAGCTGTACAACCCGTACTACTTCTTCAAGGGGCGGGCGATCCACGGCTACGACTCGGTTCCCGCCGAGCCCGCGTCGCACGGCTGCTCCCGCATCCCGATGCACATCGCGACGTACTGGCACACGCTGGTCGCCGAAGGTGAGGCGGTCTACGTCGACGGTGGCCCCGCCAACGGCGAGCAGATCATCAGCAGCCAAGCCATCTGACCCCCCCCTCCAGGGTTTTGGGCACGTTGAACACGACATAGTGGTGTTCAACGTGCCCGATACTGGCGACGGATGGCGCCGGCGACGTCGCGAGGACGGCTCTCGACCTCGTCCCAGTCGAAGTGGAGCGTCAACCATCCGATGTCCGCCAGCAACCGATCGCGCTGGTTCCGGACCTTCACCGCCCGCGGCGACGAGTGGAACTCGTAGCCG
>Ga0315534_1001134_pt1 | contig 18483 bp, 15 predicted proteins | sample SalMarSW160240MG_FD_203094 | JGI IMG/M metagenome (GOLD analysis project Ga0315534, IMG submission 203094) | Salt marsh sediment microbial communities from the Plum Island Ecosystem LTER, Massachusetts, United States - Salt Marsh Sediment SW1602-40 ... | reverse complement strand
TTGAGAATCTCAAGATGTATGTAAAGCAAAATGATGGTTGGAAAAGAATTGTACTTGTATGGGATAATGCATCATATCATGTAAGCAAAATTACAAGAGAATACGTAAATGCACAGGCTGATTGGCTTTCTATAATACATCTTCCAAAGAGATCCCCATACCTGAATCCAAATGAGAGACAGGTAAACCAGAGGATAAAATCAGACATTTGTGCGAACTGGTTCTATACCAGCATAGGAGAGCAAAAGGATGCAATATCACAATATCTTGATAAGAAATTCGGAAGATGGAAATATGACATTGGTTATGTCACTTGACTTATTTTGTGTATTGATTAACATCTAGATTATACAAAACAATAAGAATTAAAACCGGAGCGAATAGAGTGCATATGTTACATTTGTCTGAACAATAAGTATACTACACACTGTATGAATAAGAATACTTCCTATAATTCCAAATGTAATTTATGTTAATTTATATTAGTATATACTAAAATTATAAACATCTCTTCTTTATTTAGATTTATTAAATGAACTATTGATAACTATATTGATATATATAACCAATTCATTGGCTCTTAATCCTATAATTTTAGAGTATTACTTTTAACAGTTTATCAAATTTTTATAAAGACTAATATTGGTTATCTTATTTTTTGTTATAAATAATAATTATGTCAAATTTATAGTTGAAATTTAACTTACTCTTTCATTAATATTTTCAAATAGATATTTTCAAATAGCTCATATTCCAATACTATATAATATTTGGACAGGAATTATTTCTTTTTGATAGAAATAGTAAGAATGAGGAGTAGAATCACAATCAGATGTCAGTAGACATGTACAAAGGTCTTGTAACTTGCAATAAACATAATATTAGAAATAACATATTGGAAGAAGGGATAGGATGTTATACTCATTGACTTTCTGTACAAGAAGGAAATTTTGATGAACTTGATATAAACGTAGACATTTCATTAAAACAATTGGACTATGAAAAAAATATATTAATAATTCAGGATAGATTGCAAAATTTGGACATCAAAATCCTTATTAATAACGGTTTTCCAGAATGTACTTTATGCCAATCAGATGATTGTGCTCATATCGGTTTTGCGATTTGTTTAATTCAAAATAAAAATAGAGAAAACCTCATTTAATTATCCTATTCTATTGTTTCCATTTTATTATTTGTGTATTTAATTAACTATTAAATCCTTACTTTAATTTAAAATATTTTCTTTTATCAATTAGCGATATGAATTCTGTTATAAAAATTTATTATTTTATATCGTCTTAGAAATCAGGTATTATTAAGCTTTTCAATTCTTATTTATATTTTATATTTTAGTAAAACATAATACTTATTTATGTAGTATGTTTTTCAAAAAAAATAATATAGAAGATGGTAATATAGTTATTAAATTATCTAAAGATAAAAAAATATAGTAAGAACAAGACCTTATTGATTCTTGTATGTAACCAGATTATAGTTAATAATAGATTTTTTTAAATTTATAGATCTTACTATCATTTACACAATTTCGTTACTCTATTAATCTCGTTGCTATTTGTTAATCTCAATGCATTTTTTTTGTGCTAAAGTATCTGTAAATTGCTTCTTTAGGGAATCAGAAGCTTTATGATAACAAGAAAGCATATATTACTTTTCTTATATCATAACCAAATATCGTTTCCTCTTGTATTGTTGTATTTCAGACATTTTTTTATTTCTGTTAATTAGAATAGGTTTTACTCCTTTTTGTAGTTCTTGTTTTCCTTTTCTCAAGCAGTATTAAAAAAAACTTTTTGTTTATTACCTTGTTCTAAATCCTCTTTACGTAATAATTTATATCTGTGAGACTCATGGTAACTTACTCTTATTTTGAAAATAATATCCATCGCATGTCTGGAACCCATTCCAGTATAACATTCTGTTAAATCTTTTCTTATTTTTGTCCTTGTTTGTATTGAGACATCTGAAGATCTACCACTTCTTTCCTTATCTTTTAGTACATTTAGTCCATAATTATCAAATCTATGTAACCAATTGTAAGCCAACCATCTATATTTGTTTTATCCATGTTCTGCTACTGAATATGATTCTTGTTTTCTATCTTCACAATTTTTACAAGTAGTATTCTTTCCTTTACATTATTGTCTTTTGCATTCTTGTAGGCATTATTTAGATAGTAGTATTGATTAACTCTTTAAGACTGGCTATATATTACTTCTAAAATAGCTATAGTAGGAATAATTAGATAACAGTATGAATTTAGGTTTATCAGCATAGGTAGTAATCAAAAACTTAATGGTAACCAAAATTGGAGATGAAAGAATATTAAACTACTAAAAGTATATACTAATTATATCAAATAATTTCTTTTTTGATTCTTAAACAATAATTCTCTGGGATGACGATCAAATCACAATCTACAAAAATAAAATAATTTTCTTTAACAGTGATATAATGCCTTAAGCTGGTAGAAAAATTAATAATAAATTTCTATTAAATTTATTTGTTTTTTTTATTTATAATATCTATATTCACTATATAATGTTATTTGACTCTAAAAAATAAATTATTGAAAAAGTGATCTATGATCATCTTACTTTTATCTCCTCCGTACTATTCTAAATTACCGATGTTTAATGATAAACACTAGAAAGAAATTGTTGACTTTAACGATATGTTTTACAATGATGTTAAGCTTGTCCAGTATTTTCTCTACCGAATTCTTATATGCTGTCAAAGATACACAAAATGATTCTTTTACATTATCTGATCTATTTGATTCAGAATTTGGTTCAGATTCTGATAGCGAGGTAAGTACAACTAATAATAATAATAATGGTTATGGATTTAGCTACCACAACAATGATGGAGTCTTCAATATTGCAGTTGCAGGAGATTGGGGATGTGGAGATGACACAAAAAAAACAGTTGAAAATATTCAAAATAAAAATCCTGAATTGATTATCGCAGCAGGTGATCTAAGTTATAAAAATTCTGCAGATTGTTGGTTTGAAATAATACAACCAATACAATCAAAGATGAAGATTGCTATGGGAGATCATGAATATAGTGACACCAATGGTGGACAATATGGAGTAATTAATCAATATTTAAAACCATTCAATCTAGAAAAAACATATTATTCTTTTGATAAAAATAATGTACATGTTACTATGATAGACCCATATATTGATTATAAACCTGGTTCAGATCAATATAAGTTCATTGAACAAGATTTAAAAAGTGCTGCTTCAAATACAAAAATTGATTGGACTTTTGTTGTAGAATCTGTTCCGATTTATACTGCACCATCCAAACATCCAGGTGATTCTGATATTCGAGATATATACCATCCTCTGTTTGATAAATATGGGGTTGATTTAGTATTTAGTAGTGACAATCACAATTATCAAAGGACATTTCCATTAAAATATAATAATGGCGGGGATGCCAGTTCTGAAACTCCTATTATAACATATGTTAACGACAATAATGACTATAATAGCGATAATGGAGGAGTTGTTTATCTAATAATAGGTACTGGAGGAAGGTCTCTTTATGATGTTAAAGGTGATGCACCATTTGTTGCCAATTACTATGATAAACAATTTGGGTTTCTGAATATAGATGTTCATTCTAGTGATGCATTGGTAGGAACTTTTTATGCAAACGAAGATTATTCCTCTCAAGAGGATGATAATGAAAATGGATATTATTTTATCAATACTGCTTCTTCTGCAGCTAATACTGCTACCAACTCTCCTTCTGATAAGAATATTATCGACCAGTTTATAATTTCATCAAATACTAAATACCAGGAGCATCATTCTTATTATTAAGGGCTATTATTAAAAGATAGAATAGAAAGATCTGCTGACTATTATTAATGAAATCGAAATTGGCGTAACCTATTTCATTTTTATGATTAGATACAATTCTTTGTATTTGTTAATGATACGTTGTATCAGTATCTGGATAGAAGAAACTGATAGAAAAATAGTAGAATCATTTCAGACTTATTAGATCAATATAGACATAAATAATTTCTATTATCAATCATAATAAACCACTGATGTATAATACAATGTACCCTTACTAACCATTAAATCCTATATCCATATACAAGTCAAATCGGATGGTAGATAGAAAGGCTTGCAATCTACTATCATTTCTCTACCATCTGGTTTTTAACTAGTTGTTATTGGTAAATTCATATCCAAAAACAATTTCAGAAAACTCTGAGTATATCTCTAAGTAGATATCTTAGACGAATATAGCCATACTTATTTTATATCAGCAATCAAAATAAACCATTTTTACATAATTTTAGGTCAAGGATTTGTATTACTTAACCTATCAACCTGAAAGATCACCCAAAGATTTGGATAAGCAAGAAAATAAAAGGATTAATTCAAATCGGACTGTAGAACTGCTTAGCACTCTTTCATTTCTCTATCATTCCAGATTTTTACTATTTTGTAATTTATTCTATCATTCATATATCGAAATGCTTATACACTCATTCATTCATTAGACTAGTAATACCCTATCTTTTGGAACAGAAATTAGATAGTTATTTGATAAAACATCGCGCTTGATTCATGCATGACGTTAGTCCTGTTAAACTCATTGGAAATGTGACAAAAAGTAGGGGTTATTTTTATAATGCAAGATGGAAGGGAAGCAGAAGATGTATAAAATGTAACTATAAAATCATATATTATTTTGATAAGGTTCGCGTTATCGATGTAAAAGATGGAGATACAAATTTAATGATTTCACCGGTAAGTATATTGGAAAATTTAATTATCCAACAGATATAGTTTTTCATCTTGTTTGTCTCTTTACATTAGATGTACCAGCATACAGAATCAGATTTTATGTACCTCTTAGTCTAAAGACAATAGAAAGAACATTTAAAATATTTAGACAGGCGATTTATGATTCTTTATTAGATGAGATAAGGAAATTAAAATTATCTGGTAACATAGAAATTGATGAAGCATTATTTGGTGGTCGCAGAAGAGGAGGAAAACGTGGATGGGGTTCAATTGAATTGAGCACAAAAATCTGGTATTTGACATCTATAAAAGAAATGGAATAGTAATTACTTTCCCAGTATCTGACAGAAAACATGAAACACTAATTCATTTGATAAAACAATATACCAAGAAAGGTAGTTTGTATTATTCAGATGATCATAGTGCATACGCAATGTTGAATATGATTGGAAAACATAAAGTAATTGCACATGGGAGAGAAGAATACGTAAGAGAGGATTGTCTTATTAATGGATTAGAAGAAATTCTGGAGTTATGCTAAAACTTGGTTGTATCATTACAGAGAACCAAACCAATATTTTCACCTATACCTAAAAGAGATAGAATTCAGATTCAACAATAGGAATAAAAATAAAAATATCTTTCATATGCTGATAAATATTCTCGTAAAAACTGTTCAGAAATCTTATTGCCTAATAATATATATTGAATATTAGCATTTAAAATTGAATTTAAAAACTTAGATTTTATATCCAAAGAGCTAAATCTTTTTTTCTTTGGATCTATATTATATCTGTATTAAAAATGGCTAGGAATCTTTACAATGAAGATATCTTAATTCTATTTCGAAAATTCTTGCGGGAAGCCTCTTTATTCCATCTAATGCAAAAGGAGTAGTTATTTTTGTTCACGGTAGTGGAAGTAGTCGATTTAGTCCAAGAAATAAATCTGTAGCTAAAGTCCTTCAGGAAAGTAACATTGCAACACTTTTATTTGATCTTCTCACTCAAAAAGAAGAAGACGAAGAAAGATGGACTGCTCATATAAGATTTAACATTCCTCTTCTTGCCAAAAGATTAGTTGATGTTACAGGATGGATAAGAGAGAATCCAAGAACTGCGAATTTGCATATTGGGTATTTTGGGGCAAGTACATGAGCAGCAGCAGCTCTAGTCGCAGCAGGACAATCTAAATACAAAGTAAAAGCAATTGTTTCAAGAGGAGGTCGTCCAGACCTAGCTTATGATGAGCTATTTAACGTGCGAGTTCCTACACTTTTTATTGTTGGAGAAAGAGATGATCAAGTAATAGAACTTAATAAAATAGCATTTGAAAAATTGAGACAAGTTCAGGATAAGAAAATCATAATTGTTCCAAAAGCAACCCATCTTTTCGAAGAACCAGGAACATTAGAAAAGGTTTCGGTACATGCTGTAAAATGGTTTTTAAAATATTTAAGCTTGTAATGATACCGATAAAGTCTTTGCAAAATAAAATAAAATAAAATAAAATAGAAATATATTTTCATCTAATGACTTTCCTTTTCAATCTCCCCTTTGTAATAAAACATTGTAAATAAAGCCATGCATTAATTACAAAATCATTTAAAACAGTTAGATTAATATTTTCATTAATATTATTACTATATAATTTAATTTTTTATATGATAAAAAATTTGAATGCTCACGGACTAGTAATTAAATTGATTGAGGCTTTAAATGGAGTTTCCAACGGTTTATAGTTAACTGATACTATTTCCACACTTATTGGGTATTTTGCACCAGGTTTAAAATCCGATTGTACATGGTAAGCACCTGTACTGCTGAAGTCAGGTCCGTACGATGTTTTTACTAGATTGGTATTATAATAAATCTGACAAGTTATTTACAAAAGCAAAATTATATGAAGCTAAACTTAATTTCTTAGATATTCGACGATAGATTTGATTCTAGAATAAGTACATATTTACTCTAATTGTACACTAGTATAAAAATAATTAATAAATTTAGTTCAACTTTTTTGAATTTTGTGAATAAACTTTATTAAATCGACAAGTCTACAGACAAAGCTCCATTCATTATCATACCATGATAAAATCTTTAAATTTCTTCCTTTTTCACCTAAAACCATAGTGCTTAATCCATCTACGATAGATGAATGGGGATCTCCAATTATATCTGAAGACACTATTGGTTCTTCTGTATAATAAAGAATTCCTTTTAAATAACTTTTGGAGGCTTCATTTAGGGCATTATTTACCTCATCCTTTGTGACTTCCTTATTCAAAGTTAATACGATGTCTGCAATCGATCCGTTACTTACAGGAACTCTCAATGCTAAACCATCAATCTTTCCCTTTAACTCAGGTATTACTTCTCCTATAGCTTTGGCTGCTCCTGTTGTAGTTGGAATAATTGACATCATCGCAGATCTAGATCTTCGCGGATCTTTGTGAAAAGAATCGAGTAATCTTTGATCATTAGTATAAGCATGAGTTGTTGTCATATAGCCATTTTGTATCCCAAATTTATCGTTTAATACTTTGATAACAGGTGCAAGTGAATTTGTAGTACATGATGCCATGGAAATAATATTGTGACTTTCATCTAAATATTTAGAATCATTAACTCCTAATAGAATAGTCGCATCAACACCTTTTGCAGGGGCAGATATGACCACTTTTTTTGCTCCTGCGTCAAGATGCTTTTGAGCACTTTTTCTATCTGTAAATTTACCTGACGATTCAATTACAAAATAAATGTTTAGATCTTTCCATGGTAAGTTAAGAGGATCTTTTTCTGCAAATATTTTTATTTTAAGATCTTTGTTTATTATCAATAAATTATTAGTTTCATCAATATCTATGACTCCATCAAATCTTCCAAAGGTAGTATCAAATTTTAAAAGATGTGCGATATTTTTCAGGTTTGTCAGATCGTTTATAGCTACTATATTTATCTCATCCATAAACTCTTTGTCTTTAAGACATGCTCGAAGAAAACTTCTTCCTATTCGTCCAAAACCGTTAATAGCTAGGTTTAATTTCATTACTAAATTAAATGTTCAGTTACTAATTATTTGTTTTCCTTCTTCTACATTGTAAGATAAAAATAATAAAGATCATGATAGATTGTATTCTTTGTTTTTATTATATAGTTTTTTGAATTTTTTCTTTAGATCGGATTACCAATTATAGAAAAGATGGCATAATATACAAAATATTTTATCTTCTAATACTACTAATTCCAATTTCCTTTTTTTTCTACGATTGTATGGGCTCTAAATTTAAGTTAATATTTACCTCCTCATCGCACTCAAAATAATTCCTATTATTTGTTATAGTATCATTATACCTAGACAAAGAATTGTATCCAATGATGCAGATGAAATAAATTGCATGCTTTTTTAATACAAGAATAGTAATCATCAGACAATCAGCGTAACAAGGATGAAACTATTATATCTATGATAAAGAGAGTGTTTGGTGAATATATCAGCTCCGTACTTGTAAGAATGCAGAATAGAGAGATGGTTCTTAGCTACATAGCATACAATACTCATAGGATCGTAAATTTGTTATCTATGATGGAATGGTTTCTACGGATACTATAATTAATTTTTTCTTTATATTTTAAAAATTAATTTGTAGATTAATTCAGTAAAGGATATCATCAAGATAATCGTTTTATATTGTATGAATGAAGATGAAAAATCAACTCAAGTTCAAACTTTAATGACCTGTGTTCCTCTTCAAACAGATAACACAGAAGATACAGTTGAAACAATATGCAACAAAATGAAAGACAATCAAGTTGGATCTGTAGTAATTGTAAATGAAAGTAAACAGCCGATTGGAATTGTTACAGAAAGAGATATTATTAGAAGAATAATTGCAGATGGAAAAGATCCTACGACCACAAAAGTCAATGATATCAAGATAACTTCATTAATAACTATAGATCCTGAAACGGATTTGTATAATGCAGCATTAACAATGATAAAATATAGGATCAGAAGATTACCTGTAGTAAAAGATAATGCATTATATGGCATCATTACATCTGACGATTTAGTAAGTTATCTATTTGAAAAAAATAAAAAAGATCCAATGATAGCTGCAATTGGAAGATTCAAGGATTTAGAAGAATGATACTCTAAATTAGGCGTTTGATGTTGTTAAAAATATGAAACAATAACAACAATAGATTATTTTATTAGATGTAATAAAATTAGGTAATACCAGTACATTTGGAACAAAAAATAAACATCATTTAGCATATTTATACATAATTCTTGCTTCAATATGACCTAATATACTTAGCATCATGTGATAAGAAAAGTATTATATATTTTCGTAATCTAGATGGAATAGAAAAAGAAAATGTCCTAGACTTAAATTCAGATTATAATGTTATATAGAAAATAAATATGATTGTAAATGTTGCAGATATAATTTTACTGAATTTACAGGAACATAACTTGAACATACCAAATCACCATCTGACATAATTATACAGCTACTTTATCTATTTACATTAGTTGTACCTGCATATAGAATTAGATTTTATGTACAAGTCTAAAGACAATAGAAATAATATTAAGATTATTGAGATAATCCATTTATGATAAATAATTGCAACAATCACATCAATTAAAATTATCTGGTGTAATAGAAATTAATGATGTATTATTGGAGTTATGCTAAGACATGGTTAAAGCATTATAGAGGGGTACCAAAACAATATTTTCACCTATACCTAAAAGAGATAGAATTTAGATTCAACAATAGAAATATCTTTATGTCAACAAATATTGTCTTTAAAACTGTTCCAAAACCTTAGGTATTACTATTGTTTATATCTAACAGGATTGGTTGTATGACATAAAGGAATTAGCATTTCAAATGTCCCTCTTTTTGTTATCAAATTCAAGTTTTGTTGTCTGTAGCATGAGTTGTTGAGAGTCATATCCTTCAAAACTACAACTATTATCATCAACTGGTGATTTCTTTACCTTTTGTCTCTTTGTTTCTCTCATTACACTTTGTGTATTATGGTCATCTTGATAATTTAAATAGTTTCCTTTGTAAACATTACAATAGATGCAAAAAGAAATACTGAAAAAAGAAATAAAGAAAAATTATGGAAATATTGCTTTAGAAGGTAATACTAATTCTTGTTGTAATCCAGCACAAGAGGTTTCCTGTTGTGATATAAATAACATCTCAAAAGAACAAGCTTCAACTATTATTGGATATAATGAAACAGAATTAAAATCAATTCCAAGAGAATCAATTCTTGGTTTGGGATGTGGTGCACCACTACAGTTTGCAGATTTGAATAAAGGTGAAACTTTAGTAGATTTAGGAGCAGGGGCTGGAATTGATGTGTTCTTATCATCTAAACTCATAGGTGATGAAGGAAAGGTCATAGGAATCGATATGACTGATGAAATGTTAGAAAAAGCCAGAAAAGCTACAATAAAAAACAACTATAAAAATGTAGAATTTAGAAAAGGAGATATAGAGGAGACCATACCTGTTGAAGACAATTCTGTCGATGTTGTAATAAGCAATTGTGTTATTAATTTAACATCTAATAAAACAAACGCCTTCAAAGAAGTTTACAGGATATTAAAGAAGGAGGCAAAAGGAAGAATGATCATTTCTGACTTGATAACAACTAAGGAGATCAACAAACATAATATCAACACGAATAATTGGTGTAATTGTATTGATGGTGCATTAACAAAAGAAAATTACTTGAAGAGCATTAAAGATGCTGGATTCCAAAATATTGAGATATTAAATGAGAAAATCTATATGGATGAAAACAATTTTAGTGACGGACGGAAAATTGTAAGTATAACAGTTAGAGCAATAACAAATTGACAAGGTTTAGTAGAATATGAAATTTTTTGAAAAATTTAAAAAAACTTATACTGAAGAAAAAAATTACAAAACAGTTCTTTTTGTATGTGTTGAAAATGCAGGAAGGAGTCAGATGGCTGAAGGATTTTTTAAAAAATATGCGCCACATGGATTTAAAGTCAAAAGTGCAGGAACAAAACCTGTAGCACAGATTAATCCAATAGTAGTTGAGGCAATGAAAGAAGTTGGAATAGATATTAGCCGTCAAAAGTCAAAAGATTTAGATGAAGATGCGATGCGTAGTTCTGATCCAATTGTGAATATGGGATGTATGGATAAAAGTTTTTGTCCGACTGTATTTCTACCAAAGGTTATCGAATGGAATTTACCAGATCCAAAGGGAAAATCCATAGAAAAAGTGAGAGAGATAAGAAATGAAATTGAAGAAAGGGTAAAGAACCTTGTGGCAGAAATTACAACTACGTCGAATAAAAGATAAACTAGTCAGTAGAAACAAAAAAATATTTTTTGTTGAACTTATTGGAACTTTTATACTTGTAGTATTTGCAACTGGTTCTGTTGTATTAGATGCCAGATTAAATGGTATATTAGGATTACCTTTTATCGCAATTGCTCCTGCTATCGCTGTTACGATTGGAATCCACCTTTTTGGTAAAATATCCATGGCACATTTTAATCCTGCAGTTACTGTAGGATTTTTAATTACAAAACATTTAGAAAGAAAAAAAGGTTTATTGTTGGTTTATCTGTTAGCTGAGATCGTAGGTGCGATATTGGCAAGTTTTTTTATTTTTTCATTAATGGGTAATCACGTTAATCTTGGTGCTAATGCTCCTAATTATGTTGATTATCCAATTCATGTAATTGTTGGAATAGAAATATTTGCCTCTGCTTTACTTATGTTGGTAATACTGACTGTTGTACATACAAGAGGAGCAAAGAGGTTTGGTGCAATAGCGATTGGTGCTATAGTAGGGTTAGATATCTTTTTGTTTGGATTGATTTCTGGTGCGTCAATGAATCCTGCTCGTTCTTTGGCTCCTGCTATTGTGTCTGGTTATTATATTGATTTATGGCTTTATCTTACCGGACCATTTATAGGAACTTCAATAGTAGCGTTTATGTTAAGGAATAGATTTTGATTCTATTCTTGCATCATTATCATATGGTTCTATAATATTTGGATCAACGTGGAGAATAAAATATTATTGCAGCTCCAATTACAGTAATAAATGATCCTATTATTTCTATTTTGTAGCGTAATTCAAAACTGATCTATCTTCCATTCACATGAATCTGATAACTAGTTATCTATACAAGGTTTTGGATGTTTGCAAAGCTGCAATTCCCAATGGATCCCACACAGGGGATGTCGGAGGAACATAACACCAATCAAAATCTACAATATCTTCTATTTTCGCCTCAAGTAAAAGTGCTAGTGCAATCTCATCAATCTTTGCTTTTACAAATTCAGAACCTACAACTTGTACACCAAGAACTCTCCTAGATCTTTTATCTACAATTAAATTAATCCAGATCGGTTTTTTCTCAGGATGGTAACTCGCACGGGTAATTCCCTCTATTTCTTTTTCAACAGGATCAAATCCTTCCCGAATTGCCTCCTCTACGCTAAGCCCTGTTTTACCAATATAAAGTTCAAAGGCTTTAGTAATTGCGCTGCCAGCTATGCCTCTAAACATGTAATTTTTACCTGCAGAATTTTGTCCTGCTATTCTACCCTGTTTGTTTGCAGTAGTTCCCAATGGGAGATAATATTCTTTTCCAGTTATGTAGTTTATAGCAACAGCACAATCACCTGCAGCAAAGATATCCTTGAAATTTGTTCTCAAATGTTGGTCCACTCTGATAGCCCCTGAAACACCGAGCTTGATTCCAGCGGCTTGAGCAATTTCTGAATTTGGTCTCACTCCTACTCCAACGAGCACAAAATCCCCAGAGATCTTTCCATTGTTTGTTAGTACTATTTTTTTCCCTTTAAAATCAGCAATTTCCTGTACCTTTTCTCCAAGCTTGAGAACAATTCCATTTTCTACAAGATGTTGATTTATAATCTTTGCAAATTTCTCATTTATCATTTTAGGAAGTATTCGATCAGTCATTTCAACTATTGTTACAGCTAATCCTTTTTTTTTTAAAAGCCTCAGCCATTTCCAAACCAACAAGTCCAGCTCCAATCAGGACACACGATTTTTTTATTTTCAATATCTTGTTTTAATTTTAATCCATCTGAAAAAGTACGTAACAAAAAAATATTCTTTCCATCTATTCCTTTTATCGGTGGTTTTATAGCTCTTGCCCCAGTGGCTATGATTAGCTTGTCGTAAATAAAAGATGATTCTTTACCTGTTAGAATATTTTTTGCATCAACAATTTTTTTATAAGGATTTATTTTTATTGCCTCTGTATTTTAAATTATTTTGATACCATATTTCTCATCAAATACTTTTATAGATCGAACTATCAAGTTTTCAAATTTTTCTACTATTCCCTCAAAAACATATGGCATTCCACAAGCACCATAAGATACCACATTTTCCAGCTGAATTATTTTTACATCTGCAGATGGATCGGTTTTTTTTGCTTGAGAAGCTGCAGTTGTACCAGCAGCAACACCACCAATAACTAGTATTTTATTCATATTATATCAATAACACATATTGAGATAAGTAAAAAAAACATACATTTTTCTTTTTTGGTTGTAACATTGAAAATTAATAATGGTGTAGTTTTAAACTTATTTATTAATATAAATTGAATATTAACATTTAAAATTTAATTTAAAAGCAAATAATTAGACACAAAGAACTAAATCTTATTTTTTACTCCAATTTTAGTTTTTATATGAAAATATGAGAACTGTTCCCAAAACTGGGGTCCAATTTCAAATTGGTATTGGTTACTAACCCCCTCATTGAATCAAGGTTGAAAATTTACCGGTTGCGCATTAAAGTGTATCTCAGCAAATCTTTTACTGAAAGAAAACTTTTTGAACTATTGAGAATAAGAGGTCGCATTTTTTTAGGAGTTCAAATCTCACTGTTTAAACTTTGGATTCCATTTATCATATAGAATTCATTCGATAATAATAACCAGATAATAACTTTTATGTAATTAATAAATTTCTTATTATACCTATGAAATGATCATTTAATCATCGATCCAATTGTTGAAAAACGTTTTATCTTCTACTATAGATTCACTATATAAAATTTGTTTTATAAATAAATGTATCAATTTAAAATTCTACTCATTAAATAAAGGATAAAAAAATTCTATATATAACTTATTCCTATCTAGTTATTATTAAAAAAAAAGATAACTAGTCTAATTAATAGGATACATATCACAGATACGATTAGTATAATTGTCCAATCAAAAAAATCTAATAAATGTAACTCTAATATATTGCTTAACTGTGGTGTGTATATAGCTAAAAATAATAAGCTTGACGATAATATTATTGCCCCTACAAGTGGTTTGTTAATTGTTTCTGTTTTTTTAAATAGATTTTTGAGTAAAGACGAATAATTCAATACATGAAATGTTTGGATTATACTCAAAGTAGCAAAGGCCATAGTCTGAGCCGCTTTCTCATTTTCCAAATTTGATAAAGCCCACATAAAAACACCTATTGTAGCGATGGCCATGAATAATGCTTGGATACAAATATTAAACCATTCTTTTCGTGAGATCATCGGCTCTCTCTTAGTTGGCGGCCTTTGCTTTATCGAATGTTTATTTTCTTTTTCAGCCGAGAGAGCCAGGGCAGGAAAGGTGTTGATTGTAAGGTTCATCCATAACAACTGTAGAGGAAGTAATGGAAACGGAAGTGCTATGATAACTGCAATTAACATAGTTAGGACTTCACTAATATTACAAGAAAAAAGGTATTTTACAAACTTCTTAATGTTAGAAAAAATCAATCGGCCTATTCTTATTGCATGAGTGATGGTAGCAAAATTATCATCTAGGAGAATTAGTTCCGTAGATTCCTTTGCTACATCTGTTCCTTTCTTACCCATTACCACACCTATATCAGCTTGTTTTAACGCAGGTGCATCATTGACACCATCACCGGTCATACCCACAATATGTCCTTTTCTTTGTAGAGCTTTGACTATCTTTAGCTTATGGTAAGGGGTAGACCTCGCAAATACCGAAATGTGCTCTATCTCCTTCGACAATCGGTCAATAGAAATTTTTTCTAATTCATTTCCTGTGATAACTTTGTCACGGTCTTTATCAAGAATATCTAGTTCTTTTCCTATAGCTTTAGCTGTTAATGGATGATCTCCTGTTATTAAGACCACTTGAACATTCGCATTCTTAATAAATTTAATAGATTCTTTTACTTCCTTTCTGGGTGGATCATAAATTCCTGCTATTCCAAGAAAGATAAAATCATCATTAATGTATTTCCCATAGTCTTCTAGTTCACCGTCAAATTCTTTATAGGCTATGGCCAGAGTCCTATAACTTTTTTTTGTAACTCTTGCAATATATTGATTTATTTGTGAAATCCTGGCATCATTCATAGGTTTTATATCCTGATTTACCCTTGTTTTACTGCATATTGGCATCAGGGATTCAGAAGCTCCTTTAACAAATCCAATAATTTTACCAGCGGAAGTTTTATGGATGGTTGTCATTCGTCTAGTATTGGGGTCAAATGGATCTTCCCAAATTCTTTTAAATTCTTGTTCTAATTTTTTTTTATCTAATCCGGCTTTAGACGAGGCAACAATTATTGAACCTTCTGTAGTATCTCCATGTATTAACCATCGGTTGCTGTCTTGAGATAATTCTGCATTATTACATAATGTTCCAGCTTGTAAAATGAGAAGGAAAGATGCATCACTTTCAATGGAATTGTTCTTATTTTTATTTATACTATTATTGTAATCAATATTAGAATTATTTTCAGAACTATATAATATCTTTCCATGTGGAACAAAACCGTCTCCAGTAATAGTAACAATTTCCTCATGACTATTATTAAAAAACATTATCTCTCTAAGAGTTGGCTCATTTTTAGTTAATGTGCCGGTTTTATCTGTACATATTACAGATACTGACCCAAGAGTTTCTGCACTCGCAAGTCTTCTGATTAACGCATAATTTTTAGCCATTCTCTTGATTCCAAGCGCCAATGTAATTGTTGCTACAGCAGGCAAGCCCTCGGGAACTGCTGCGATAGCTAAAACTATACCACTTAATAATATATCTCCTATTGGAAATCCATGAAGATAGCCTATTGCTATATATAATACAGTAATTGCAAAAACCGCTATAACAAGGATTTTACTAAGATTCTCAATCTTTTTTTCCAAAGGAGTTTTTCCTTCACTTACCCCTTGCAATAATTCTCCGATTTTACCAACTTCGGTGAATTTCCCTGTTTTTATAACTATTCCTTTTGCTCTTCCTTCTAGAATCAAAGTACCCATATAGCAGATATTTGTGCGCTCAGCTAACTCTAAATTTTCTTTTAAAATCGATTCATAATTCTTTCTTACCGCATGCGATTCCCCTGTTAACGGGGACTCATCAACGGTTAAATCGAAAGATTCAGTTAATCTGCAATCTGCAGGTACTTTATCTCCTGATTCAAATTCTATAATATCACCAGGAACTAAATAATGTGCATCAATTTCTAACTCATACCCATCTCGTAGTACTTTGGCTTTTGGAGATCTTAGATCTATTAACGATCCAATAGCCCGTTGTGCACTTCTTTCCATAATGAAGCCAAAAATTACAGTCATAAAAATAACTGCAAAAATAACTATTCCCTCAATAGTTCTTCCCAAGAAGAAAGATAACAAGGAAGCAATAAGAAGTAAGATTATTGGTAAATTTTTGAACTGTACTAAAAATATTTGGAGTATAGTTCTCTGTTCAACAGCAGGTATCGCATTAAATCCATATTGTTTTTGTCTATTTTTTACCTCCTTAGATGATAATCCTTTGTCTTGATTTGAATTTAAATGTGCAAACACTTTGGCAATAGGAAAAGAATGCCATGATTGTTCAAATTTCTCAGAATAATCAAGATTTGATTTCTTAAGATTCCTAGATAAATTCAATTAATTATTGATATCATATTAACGCAACTTATAAGTATTAAAAAAGATTCACTAATTATAGTGATCTTTTGACATTTAAAATAATCTTAAGAATTTTAGCCAATTGACATAATATTCCAATTTTTCAATATATACTTAAGTAAATATCAAATAATAGATAAAATATAGTCGGAATTGGACACTAACCATAGTTTCAAAAAACTATAATAATTTCTGATTTCTAAACCTTGAATGAAATTGAATTCAATTAATAAGTTATATCAATTAGGATAATTATGCTAATATTAATTTAACATCGTGGTGATACGTTTTAAATAATAATACATATAACAAAGTTGAAAAGCCTAGAAATACTTTATTTGATTATTGATAATAATAACATTCCAGAGCAAGATTCAAGCAATTTTATAACAATGAATCTAATGCAAATACTAAAAGAATATTACTCGTATTAAATGAGATATATGAGAAACAGTATCCTGCATATGTATCAAGAGATCTCACAGAAGCATAACATGGGTTACTGACTGACTAAAAAGATAAACAGAAAGTTTAGACAGGTTAAAAGGAAGTACTAAGAGCTGTATACAATCAGACATACTCTGAGAGATAGGATATCATGTACAAAACGATTCGCTCTTATTTCTGAATGTTTCAGCTACTAATTACAAAGGATTTCCAAGAATCTTTCCTTTCTTGTCTTGGTTCTTCTATTGTTATGAATGAACTGGAATGTCTTGGAATATACTTGTAAATTGTACTTGTTTACACCCATGAACTTTCTTATCCATATCTGATACAGATTACTTCTGCATTCACAGTTATTTACATGTACAATACCATTTGCGTATTCTTTCTATGAATGCATCACACTTTTGTGTATGAAACCATGTTCTTCCAGTTGGTCATATGCTCTATATTCATCAGTAAATACGGAGGAACCATACTCTACATTTTTACATACGATATCAAGAAGTGACTTTTGTACAGGAACATCAAAATATGTCAATCCATCTCCTCCTCTTTGATATATACATGTGATCATTGGATGATCCTTGTAAAATGTCCCTCTACCTCTCCATGGTTTGAGTCCTCTCTTCCTAGGTTTTCTTCCTGATTTTATTATCTCATCATGATATGATCTTCCTTTCATTCCTGCCTTGATATAGAATTCATCACCTTCTGTAAGACCATCAAGTCTAGTAGAGGAGCTTAATGATTATGATATTTTTTCCATAACTGTTCTAATGAATCTATAGCATCTTGGATATGGTACAACTATTTCAAATGATGTCTCTCTTATAGAACATCCAGGCTGTAGAACCAAGAGACATATGTCATCCCTCTCCTACAACAACAGTGATTGATAATATTCTGGCTAGTTTAAGTACTTTTACCAATCTAGCATAGTATCCGGTATCTCTCTTTCCAGAGTACCTTTCTTCAGGATAGAATCCAGTAGTAGATACTTTCTTGCCATTGTTATACCAGTCAACATAAATAGATATACATTCGTCAATGGTATGTAGATTCGTGCTCTTTTCCAGTCTGTGTCTCAAGAACCTCTTCAATCCTTTCTGGAAGTTAGACAGTTTACCCATTGTTTGTGGATGATGTACTGATGTCCAGATATGTTTGCCTGTAAGGTACTGGTCACAATATTTTTTCATTATGGAATTTCTTC
>Ga0315534_1001132_pt1 | contig 18504 bp, 17 predicted proteins | sample SalMarSW160240MG_FD_203094 | JGI IMG/M metagenome (GOLD analysis project Ga0315534, IMG submission 203094) | Salt marsh sediment microbial communities from the Plum Island Ecosystem LTER, Massachusetts, United States - Salt Marsh Sediment SW1602-40 ... | reverse complement strand
GGCCAGTCGACCGCTTCCTCGGCGGCCTCCGCCAGCGCGAACAGCCCGGCCTGCTCCGCCGCCGCGCCGATCCGCGCAATGGGCGGACCGTGCGAAATCACGATGCTGCCGGTGAGCGGCCGCACATAGACATGATAGACGCCCGGAAGCGCCGACAGGCCCGTCGCGATCGCGGCGAAAAACACGCCGTCGCCGCGCCGCCCGCCAATGCGCAATCGCGCCCGGCCGGGCATGGAATGAACGAGTGCGGCGATCGGGAGATCGTCAGCCATGGTTCGAACGCACCACGGGCGACCGCTTCACCGCGGCGCGTTGGCGCGCAGGCTTGCCGGCTGACGATGCGGTCGCAGCGGACGTTGCGCCGGCAGCCGGGGCGGTCGCCGTCTTCTCCTGCACGGCGGCGAGCGCCGCCTCGAGAACTTCGGCCGTGACCTCGGATTTCGCCTCGGCATAGAGGTCCTCGATCGCCTCGGCGATCTCGGCTCCGCGAACCTGCGCGGCGTACAGCGTCAATAGCGCCGTCTTGAGCGCCGACTTGGCGACCGGACGGCCGCTCTTTGCGAGCTGAGGCCCGAACAAAGCGACCGCAAGCCCGCCCATGACAGCACCCAGCGCGCCGGCCGCTAAGCTCGAAAACGGCGACATGCCCGATGACTCCTTTTTGCATTCCGATAATTGAGTTTGGCTCCCGCCGACCATTGCGTGAAGCAAAAAATAACCTCGGCGAATAAAGCATACGACAACCGTCCGGCTTGCCAAGCCGGGAGCGCCGCGATCCTTTGGCGGCGCGGCTAAGCCAGCTTGGGGACTGTCAATGGCCGGTCATCCAACCTTCATGGCGGGGACATGTCGCGGGAGGAAATAGCAGCGCAAGCATCCGAGGGAGAATTTCATGCGCCGTGCCCCGCTTGTCGTCCTTGCGCTTCTCGCCACAGCCTGCCCCGCTTTCGCGAGCGAACCGTTTCCGGCGACGCTCGAAGGACACGTCGTCATCCCGGCGGAGACATTCATCGCGGCGCCGGCCGACGCGCCGGCTGACCTTAAGACGTCGGGCAAGTTCACCGCCGGCCGCCGCGTCGATGCCACAGGCTCGGTCGAAGGCAAGTCGTTCGGCCGTCCGACCGGCGTGAAGTATCCGTTCCGCGGCCAGCCAATCCAAGGTCATTCCGGCATCAAGAAGATGGATGACGGAACCTTCTGGGTCGTTACCGACAATGGCTTCGGGACGAAGGCTAACTCGCCCGACTCCATGCTCTATCTCAACCAGTATCGCTTCGACTGGGATAAGGGTACGGCGGAGCGGCTTGCCACCATCTTCCTGCACGATCCGGACAAGAAAGTGCCATTCCGCATCGCCAATGAGGCGACCGACCAGCGCTACCTCACCGGAGCGGACTTCGACATAGAGAGCTTCCAGCCGATCGGCGACAAGATCTGGATCGGCGACGAGTTCGGTCCGTATTTGCTGCGGGTCGATCGCAACGGAAAAGTCGAGGCCGTATTCGAGACCGAGGTCGACGGCAAACCCGCGCGCTCGCCTGACCACTATGCCGTTGCCTCGCCCGCAACCCCGACTGCGACTGGCTCCTTCAATGTCCGCCGCTCCAAAGGATACGAGGGCATGGCCGCCTCGCCGGACGGCAAATTCCTCTATGCGTTGCTGGAAGGGCCGATGTGGGACGCCGACAAGAAGGATTGGGAGAAGACCGCCGACGACAAGCAATATCTGCGCATCCTCGAGTTCGATGTCGCCGGCGAGAAATGGACCGGCCGCCATTGGAAATACGTGCTCGAAGACAACGGTCTCGCGATCGGCGACTTCAACATGATCGATGCGACCACCGGCCTCGTCATCGAGCGCGACAACGGCGAAGGAACCGCCGACAAGGCCTGTCCGGCCGGCGAGAAGCGCGCCGACTGTTTCCACGACCCGGCGAAATTCAAGCGCATCTACAAGATCGAGATGACGGACGCCAACGCCAATGGGCCGGTCCGGAAGATCGGCTATATCGACCTCATGAAGATCGCCGACCCGAACAAGAAGGCGCGGAAGCCGCTGACCGAGGGGGCGCTGGCATTCCCGTTCTGGACGATCGAGAATGTCGACATGGTCGATCCCCAGCACATCATCGTCGGCAACGACAATAATCTTCCGTTCTCGACGAGTCGCGAACCCAACAAGGCCGACGACAACGAGTTCGTATTGCTGCGAGTCGACGAATTCCTGAAGGCGCGGTAGTCCGCAAACGCGCGGCTACCAGCTCCCAAACGGGTGCTTAGCGAGATCGGCGTTGTAGAAGCGCCGATCATGGGTGATCTCCTCGCCTACCCAGGGCGGGCGGCGAAATTCCTGATCGTCGTTGACGAGTTCGACCTCGGCAATCACCAGCCCGGAATTTTCGCCGGCGAAGACGTCGATCTCCCACACAAGGTCGCCGATCGGGACTTCGTGCCGCGTTTTTTCGATCACCGCGCCGTCGCGCAGTTCAAGCAGTTCCTCCGCGTCGGTGACCGGGATGTCGTATTCATATTCTTGGCGCGAGACGCCCGGTTGCGCCGTCTTGATGGTCAAGGTGGCTCTGTCCTCGCCGTCGATGCGGATCCGGACTGAAACGCGGCCGTTCTTGGTCAAATAGGCCTGCCGAATGCAGCGCTTGCGCGTTACCGACGACATCCATGCGGAGTCGATCACGCGAAACTTGCGTTCGATCTCAATGGCCATTGCAACTTGCACCCCACGATTGGGCCTGCCTGATACATTTTGCCTCAGTCGTCTGCAATGCCGGGTCCTTGTCGTCAGGGGTCACGGGCTCGTTCGCAAATGCCAGCCCGCCAGCCGCGGACCAATCAGGTCGCGGGCATGCGCATGCGCGGCAACGCTGGGGGCTGCGGCTGTTCGACGGCGGTTCCCACGCTCAAATAGATGAACCCGTGCCGCGCCATTTCCTCGGTCCGATAGATCTTGCGAAGATCGACCACGATCGGCTTCGCCATCAAGCGATGAAGAAGCTTGAGGTCGAGGGCGCGGAATTGTTCCCACTCGGTCACGATGACGAGGGCGTCGGCGTCCTCCGCGCATTCATACGGCCCAGCGGCGTATTCGACGCCCTCGATCACCTTTTTCGCCTGCTCCATACCGGCGGGATCATAGGCGCGGACCCTCGCCCCCATGTCCTGGAGCGCGGTGATCACCGCGATCGAGGGCGCTTCGCGGACGTCGTCCGTATTCGGCTTGAAGGTGAGGCCGAGGACGGCAATCAGCTTGCCGCGCACAGAGCCGCCGAGCGCCGCCGCCACCTTCCGCGCCATCGCCCGCTTCCGCACGTCGTTGACGGCGACGACCGTCTCGACGATGCGCAGCGGCGAATCGTAATCCTGCGCGGTCTTGATGAGCGCAAGCGCATCCTTCGGAAGGCAGGAGCCGCCGAACCCCGGTCCAGGGTGCAGGAACTTGGCGCCGATGCGATTGTCGAGCCCGATGCCGCGCGCCACCTCTTTCACATCGGCGCCAACCTCTTCGCAGAGGGCGGCGATCTCGTTGATGAAGGTGATCTTGGTGGCGAGAAAGGCGTTGGCTGCGTACTTGATTAGCTCGGCGGCGCGCCGGCTGGTGTGCAGGATCGGCGCGGCGTTGAGGTAGAGCGGACGGTAAAGCTCGGCCATCACCTCCCGCGCCCGGTCATCATCGCTGCCGATGACGATCCGGTCCGGATGCTTGAAATCCTGGATAGCCGCCCCCTCGCGCAGGAATTCGGGGTTCGACACCACCAAGACGTCAGCGTTCGGCCGCATCTGCCGGATGATGCGCTCGACCTCGTCGCCGGTGCCAACCGGCACGGTCGACTTCGTGACCACCACGGTGAACCCCGTCAGCGCGTTTGCGATCTCGCGCGCGGCGGCGAAGACGTAGTTGAGGTCGGCATGGCCGTCGCCGCGACGCGACGGCGTGCCGACGGCGATCATGACGACGTCGGCGTCCTGCACGCTTGCAGCGACTTCGGTTGTGAAGCTGAGCCGCCCCTCTTGCATATTGGCGGCGACCAAGTCGGAAAGACCGGGTTCGTAGATCGGGATGACGCCGCGGCGCAGCGCTTCAATCTTTTCCGGGTCTTTGTCGACGCATGTGACGTAATGCCCGAACGCGGCAAAACACGCCCCGGACACGAGGCCCACATAGCCCACGCCGATCATTGCGACGCGCATAATGCCCTACTCCGTCGTCTCAGGGGGAGAAAGCCTGGAGAACGCATGCATGATACGCGATTCATGCGTCCATAATCGGCGATTTAACGAAGAATGACGTGAGCGTCACGGTGTCCGGCGAAGCGGAGGCGTAAAGAGCCCGCAAGCGCTCTTGCGACATGGGTTTCCCATGGCGGTCCAGGCGCTGCGGTGGCGAGGCAGGGGTCAGCGTTCCCCGCGCGCTTTTGATGCGTCATAATCATTCGATGTGCCTCGCTGGTCGTTCAACAAATTGTGAGGAACGTTCTCGGCCCATCTTGGCTAAGAGCAAATACTGTATTGGGAATGCGATGGCTGGATTGGCAGTGGCGCGGCGGCGAGGAAGCTCCCGCAGCTCGGAAAAAGTTTACTGAGCAGGCGACAACAACAGCACAACCAGCCTGGGCATTTGCATCCGCAGCCTAAAAGGCAGGGGTGATTCATCGATGGGTGTGGCGCTAGTATTTATTCTTGTCGCCGTTGGCTCGGTCTTATTTCACGTTTTTAGCCCGTGGTGGTGGACGCCGATTGCCTCAAATTGGGGTTCCATCGACAATACGATCATCATCACCTTTTGGATTACCGGCATCGCTTTCGTGGGCGTCGTCGGCTTCATGGGCTACTGCATATTCCGGTTCCGCCACCGAAAGGATGCGCGGGCGGATTACGAGCCTGAGAATAAAAAACTCGAGGGGTGGCTCACCATCGGGACGGCGCTTGGCGTCGCGGCCCTCCTCGCGCCCGGCCTCTATGTCTGGCACAAATACATCGACGTGCCGAAGGATGCGACTGACGTCGAGGTCATTGGCCAGCAATGGCAGTGGAGCTACCGCCTGCCCGGCAAGGACGGAAAATTGGGCAAGGCGGACGCTGAAAACATCACTTCGGACAATCCTCTCGGCGTCGACCCCAACGATCCCGCCGGACAGGACGACATCATCATCGAGGGCGACGATCTGCACCTGCCGATCGGCAAGCCGGTCAAAGTCTTGCTCCGATCGATTGACGTTTTGCATGATTTCTACGTGCCCGAATTTCGGGCGAAGATGGACATGATTCCCGGCGTCGTAACCTATTACTGGTTCACGCCGACGCGGACAGGCACATATGACGTCCTCTGCGCCGAACTGTGCGGTGTCGGACACTCGCAAATGCGAAGCAGGGTGATCGTCGAGGAGCAAGATAAAAATCAAGCTTGGCTAAAGTCGCAGCAAACCTTCGCGCAGACGCAGGCTTCGGCGCGGTCGAGGACGGCGGCCGCTGCGGACACGCCGAGCCGTAACTGAATAAGCCGGCTTTCCCGGAGGCGGTGCGCGCGGACGAGTCGTTGCCCACGCCCGTCGGTGGACTTGAGTTTAGGAGGAAACGCTGATGGCCGATGTCGTCCTTGGCAAAGAGGAATATGTCCCGCCGCCTGCGGAAGTGGAAGACGTCGAGCTAGCTCACCCTCATAGCTGGTGGACCCGATATGTCTTCTGTCAGGACGCCAAGGTCATCGCCATCCAGTATTCGCTGACGGCGATCGCGATTGGGCTGGTGGCCCTGGTCTTGTCGTGGCTGATGCGGCTGCAGCTCGGATTTCCCGGCGTCTTCTCCTTCATCGACCCGAGCCAGTACCTTCAGTACATCACCATGCATGGCATGATCATGGTGGTTTATCTGCTGACCGCGCTATTCCTCGGCGGCTTCGGAAACTACATGATCCCGCTGATGGTCGGCGCGCGCGACATGGTGTTTCCCTTCGTGAATATGCTGAGCTACTGGATCTATCTGCTTGCGGTGTTGGTGCTGGTAGCGAGCTTTTTCCTCCCCGAAGGCCCAACCGGCGCCGGATGGACGCTGTATCCGCCACAAGCGATTCTCACCGGCACTCCGGGACAGAGCGCCGGTATCATCCTGATGCTGGCGTCGCTCGCCCTGTTCATCATCGGCTTCACCATGGGCGGCCTGAATTATGTGGTGACCGTCCTGCAGGGGCGTTGCCGCGGCATGACGCTCATGCGGATGCCCCTCACCGTCTGGGGAATCTTCACCGCGACCGTGCTCGCGCTGCTCGCCTTCCCCGCCCTGTTCGTCGGCGCGGTGATGCTGCTGCTCGACCGGTTGCTCGGCACCAGTTTCTTCATGCCGACCCTGGTCTCCATGGGCGAGCCACTGAAATATCACGGCGGCAGTCCGATCCTGTTTCAGCACCTGTTCTGGTTCTTCGGCCATCCCGAGGTCTACATCGTCGCGCTGCCTGCGTTCGGCATCGTCTCCGACCTGATCGCGACGCATGCGCGCAAGAATATCTTCGGCTATCGCATGATGGTGTGGGCGATCGTGATTATCGGCGCGCTCAGCTTCATCGTGTGGGCGCACCACATGTATGTGAGCGGGATGAACCCGTTTTTCGGCTACTTCTTCGCCACCACCACGCTCATCATCGCGGTGCCGACGGCCATCAAGGTGTATAATTGGGTGCTGACGCTGTGGCACGGCAACATCCATTTGACGCTACCGATGCTGTTCGCACTCGCCTTCATCGTCACCTTCGTAAATGGCGGCCTGACCGGCCTGTTCCTCGGCAATGTCAGCGTCGACGTGCCATTGTCGGACACGATGTTCGTCGTCGCCCATTTCCACATGGTGATGGGGGTTGCGCCGATCATGGTGATCTTCGGCGCGATCTACCACTGGTATCCGAAAATCACCGGCCGCATGTTGAACGAAGGGTTGGGCAAGATCCATTTCTGGATCAGCTTCCTCGGCGCCTATGCGATCTTCTTCCCGATGCACTATGTCGGGTTGATGGGCATTCCGCGCCGCTATTACGACATCGGCGACATGGCCTTCGTGCCATCCTCGGCGCATGATCTCAACGCGTTCATCAGTATCATGGCGCTGATCGTAGGCGCCGCGCAGGTCATCTTCCTGTTCAACTTGGCCTGGAGCTTGCGCTACGGCAAGAAGGCGGACGGCAATCCATGGCGGGCGACAACGCTCGAATGGCAGACGCCGGAAACGCCGCCCGGGCATGGCAACTGGGGCAAGGAGCTGCCGGTCGTCTATCGCTGGGCCTATGACTATAGCGTGCCCGGCGCGAAGGAGGACTTCATCCCGCAGAACATGCCGCCGGCCGCCGTGCGCGCAGCGTAAGGTTGAGACGCCGTGGTTTTCGTCCTCCTCTTCGTCGCGATCATTGCAGCCATCATCCTCCGGTGGCTGTCGCGGCAGCGGCTGTTCGCCAAGCCGTGGCTGGAGGAGGGCTTGGCTGGCGAAGTCCCGGGAACCGGCGCATCGCAGTTGCCGGCCGCGAAGATTGGATTGGGCGTTTTCCTCGCGGTGGTCGGCTCGCTGTTTGCGCTGTTTCTGTCCGCCTATCTCATTCGCATGGACATGGGAGACTGGCGGCCGCTGCCGCTCCCAACCGTGCTGTGGTTCAATACGGGCTTGCTGATTTTAAGCAGCCTCGCGTTGCAGTGGGCGCAGGTCAACGCGCGCCGCGACGACATCGAGGGCGCGCAAGCCGGCCTCCTCGCGGCGGGAGTTCTCGCCCTCGCTTTCCTCGCCGGTCAATTCGTCGCGTGGCGACAATTGGACGCCACCGGCTTTTACCTAGCGAGCAACCCCGCTAACACGTTCTTCTATGTGCTCACCGCGCTGCACGGGTTGCATTTGCTCGGCGGAATCGTGGCTTTGGGGCGGACCACCGTCAAAGCGTGGCGCGGAGTTGCGGTTGCGAAGTTGCGCATGAGCATCGAGCTCTGCACCGTCTACTGGCACTTTCTGCTCTTGATCTGGCTGATCGTGTTTGGCCTACTGTTGCTCGGGGCAAACGCGTCGCTTGCCAATTTCATTGAGCTTTGCACGTTTCATTGAGCTTTACACGTCGGTAATCAAAGGCGCGAGATAGGTCGAAAAGCGATGGCCGAGACTGCGGTGGCGAATACAGGACAACCCCAAGAGCTGCTTCCGGGCGCGGAGGGCTTTGTCGCGGACTGGTCGTCCGACCAGCGCGCATTCAAGAAGGTGTCCTGGGGGAAGGCCATGATGTGGATCTTCCTCCTGAGCGACACGTTCATCTTCAGCTGTTTTCTCATTTCCTACATGACCGTGCGGATGTCGACCACGGTGCCGTGGCCGAATCCGAGCAAGGTCTTCGCCCTCAATATCGGCGGCGAGGAAATCCCCCTCATCCTGATCGCGATCATGACCTTCGTGCTGATCTCGTCCAGCGGCACGATGGCCATGGCGGTCAATTACGGTTATCGGCGCGATCGCAAAAAGACCGCGCTCCTGATGCTGGCGACCGCAGCGTTCGGCGCGACCTTCGTCAGCATGCAGGCCTTCGAGTGGACCAAGCTGATCACCGAGGGCGTCCGCCCCTGGGGCAACCCCTGGGGTGCGCCGCAGTTCGGCTCGGCTTTCTTCATGATCACCGGGTTCCACGGCACCCACGTGACCATCGGGGTGATCTTCCTGTTGATCATCGCCCGCAAAGTATGGCGTGGCGATTTCGACACCGGGCGGCCAGGCTTCATGACCGGGCGGAAAGGCCGCTACGAGAATGTCGAGATCATGGGCCTGTATTGGCACTTCGTCGATCTGGTGTGGGTGTTCATTTTCGCATTTTTCTATCTTTGGTGAGGAAACGACATGGCGCACGCAGTGAGTCACTCATCGGCGCAACCCGTAGCGCACGCTCCGGCGCACGGGGAGACGCAACAACACCCGATCAAGCTCTACCTCGTCGTGTGGGGATGGCTGTTCGTCCTCAGCACGTTTTCCTACCTCGTCGATTATTTCCACATCCAGGGCATCCTCAGATGGGCCCTGATCTGCCTGTTCATGATGCTCAAGGCAGGGCTGATCGTCGCGGTCTTCATGCACATGGCGTGGGAGCGGCTGACCTTGATTTACGCAATCCTCACCCCGCCAGCCCTGCTGTTGATCTTCATCACGATCATGGCAACCGAGTCGGAATATACGCACTGGCTACGCGAGCTGTTTTTCCGAACGGGAATGTGACGCCCGCACGATCTGCGGCGCGCCCGCCGCGCTCCGAGAGCGAATTCCGTTCCAATGGAATCGGAATTCGCTCTCGTTGTCTTTTAGTGGTCGCATTTTCTGCGGCGAACCGGTTCCCACTTCGCCGGAAAATGCTCTAGGCGCAGAAAAACGCCCGGTTCTCCGAACCGGGCGTTTTTGTCTTACTGATAACCCGAGCCGCTCAGGCGGCGGATCCGGCGGGCACCGGCTCAGCAGGCTCTACGACCTTGCGATAGATGTGCCAGGTCGCATGGGCGAGCACAGGCATGACGACGGCGAGCCCGATAAAGAACGGCAGCGAACCAATCGCCAGCGCCGCGCCGACGATCAGACCCCAGACCGCCATCGTCACCGGATTGGCGAGAACCGCCCTGAACGAGGTCTGCAGCGCAACGACTGCGCCGACATCGCGGTCGACCAACAGCGGAAACGAGATCACCCCGATGGCGAACGCTACGACAGCGAACAAGAATCCGAGCAAATGCCCGACGATGATCAGTGTCCAGCCCTTGGTCGTCGTGAAAATATCCGTCAGGAATTGCCCGATCGAGCGGGGCGTCTCCAGCCCGAACACCGCATCATAAAGTCCGAGCGCGACAGCCAGCCAAACGACGAACACGACCATCAGCACGAAGCCGAGCGCGCCGATGGCGTCGAGCGAGGGGCAGCGCAGGACAGCGAATGCGTCGGTCCACGAGATCTCGCGGCCTAGCTCCCGCTGCCGGCTCATCTCGTACAACCCAATCGCCGCGAACGGGCCGATCAGGGCGTAACCGGCGACCAGGGGGAAAAGAAGCGGCAGCACCTGGTAGCCAAAGGCGAGGCGGGCCAAAAACAGACCCACGATGGGGTAGATGATGCCGAGGAATATCAGCTGGGTCGGCGCCGCCATGAAATCGTCGATGCCCTTAGCCAGCGCGTCCTTGATATCCGCGAAGCCGATCTTGCGGACGACTGGAACAACGGGGACTTCGCTCGCGCCGGTCATCACATGCAGAATAGGCATTGCGCGCCTCCCATAGGCCAACGTTAGCACTTAATACGAGCGGCAGGAGGTTCCCGTGCGCCATGCAGGTCACGTTGGTCCCTGTCGCGTTATGTAGGATTATCGCGTTATGTAGCGCCATTGGCAGCTCGGCGGCGCGCTTGACCTCGGGACCGTCCCCTGTAGCTCCCTAATAAAGTCTGCGGCCTAACGCCGCCAAGCGAAACGTAGAGCCGAAAGCCGATACGGGTCAACCGGCCGATTAATCGCGATGCGTTTGGAGCCCCACTGCTTTATTTTTCCACAGTCGGCGCTGGGACCAATACCGTGAGAGCGCGCGGGCGGACTTCGTAGGCGAGCGGCGTCCGCTCGCGCATGAGTTCGCCGTCGGTCGAAACCCACGCGCGCGAACGGCCGCTATAGATGGTGACGTGCTGCGCCGGGATGCTCTGAATGCCTGGGTTGTCCCGCCAGACGCCAGTTATAAGGTCGGCGCCGGCCTTCAACTTCCCCAGCGCGCCGGTGTTTTCGACGATGTGCACTTCGAGCGTGCCTTCATCCAGCCGCGCGCGCCGCCATTCCTCGCCGGAGAATCGGTTGACCGTCACCAATACCGCCACCGCATCGATATGCCGCTTGCGGCCGTCGATCGAGATATCGAGCGTGAACCGCCCTGCCCTTCTGAACGCCCGCGCCGCCGCGGCTATCACCCGCACCGCTTTGCCGGGAAGGTCGCGGGTTTCCTCGCGAGCACGCGCCATCTGGCTGAAAAAGCCCATGCCCGACAACGTGTGAAAGGCGCGACCGTTGAGCATGCCCAAATCGATGGCGCGCGGAACCGACGCCTCGAGTGCCGCGATCGCGTCGTCAAGATTCGCCGGAGCGCCGATGTCGCGAGCAAGCAGATTAACGGTGCCAAGCGGCAGCACCCCAAGCGTCTTGTCGCTGCCGGCAAGCCGGTTGGCGGCATGGCCCACGCTGCCGTCCCCGCCGCCCACGATGATCGTGTCGTAATCGGATGCCGCTCCGCGATCGATGGCGCGACCGATGCCCCGCTTATGCGCCAGCAGCACGTCGACCGTGCGGCCGGGTCGCGCAAGACGCCGCCGCAGCTCGGTCTTGACCGCAAGCGGGTCGCGATCGAGCAGCGATCCCGCCCGTTCGTTCAGCACAATGAGAACGTTGCGCATGACTCGATACGTTTGAACAAGGATGGCCTGCAATATCCCCCGCTGCCGCAACGGAAGGCAACAGCAACATTCGACCGACGTTCCGAACGCGGTTCGTGATCACGCAGAAGACGAAGCCCGCCGCCGCGAAGCCGGCCGATACTGACACGCACGGCGAAACGCTCGACGCCGCGCGGAGCGGCCGGGAATCATCAACGCAATCGTGGCGCACGGCCGCGGCCCCAATTATAACGAGAGCGCGAGCCCCACCGGCATGGGCTGCACGGAGCGACGAGATGTTTCCTCTTCCGACCAGCGTATTCATCACGCGCGGCGTCGGCGTTCACAAATACCCGCTGACCGCCTTTGAATATGCGCTGCGGGACGCTGACATTGAACAACAGAACCTCGTGTCCGTGTCTTCGATCCTGCCCCCGCGTTGCAAGCTGATCGCGCGCGAGGACGGCGTTCGCGCCTTGAGCCCCGGCGAAATCACGTTCTGCGTGATGGCCCGCGCGGAAACCAATGAGCCGGGACGCCGCATCGCCGCCAGCATCGGATTGGCGCGCCCCAAGGACCTCTCGCTCTACGGCTACGTATCCGAGCATCACGGCTTCGGCATGACCGAATCGGAAGCCGGCGAATATGCTGAAGACTTGGCGGCGACGATGCTTGCCTCGACGCTCGGGATCGAGTTCGATCCCAATGCCGGGTGGAACGAACGCAAGCGGGTCTACGAAATGAGCGATCTGATCGTCGACAGCATGTCGGTGACGGCGGCGGCCGAGGGGGCCTCCAATGGCGACTGGACCTGCACCGTCGCGGCGGCGGTCTTCCGCTTCGACGCGCTGTTGGGCGAAGAATGAGCGAGCCGCCGACCTTCGCCGTTCCGCCGAGTTTTCTCGGGCTACCCTCCGACCCGAACGCCGCCATTTGCGTCGCCGGGATCCCGCTCGACATCGGCGTCACCAATCGGAGCGGAGCGCGGTTCGGCCCTTCCGCAATCCGCCAGGCGAGCCGCATGCTGGTCGATGGCGACCACCCGTTTCACTGGGTCGATCCACGGCAGCTTTCGCTCGCCGACATCGGCGACTTCGCCATCGCGCTGGGCGACATTCCGAAAAGCCTCGCTCTGATCGAGGAGCAGGCGTCGCGCGTGGATCATCTGGTCGCACTCGGCGGCGAGCACGGCATCACCCTTCCGCTGCTCCGCGCGCTCGCCAAGAAGCGCGGCCCGCCGGCACTGGTCCACTTCGATGCGCATGTCGACACCTGGCCGGAAAATTTCGGCCAGATCTATGCCCATGGCTCGGTCTTCTATCATGCGATCGAGGAGGACCTGATCGATCCGCGCCGAACAGTGCAGATCGGCATTCGCTCGCCGGTCGCGCGCAACATCTACGATTGGACGCTTGCGCGCGGCGTGACGATCATCACGGCGCAGGACGTCCACGAGGCGGGGCCGGCCGATATTGCCCAACGCATTCGCGCGGGGGTCGGCGACGCGCCGGTCTATCTGAGCTTCGATATCGACGCGCTCGACCCGGCGTTTGCCCCCGGCACCGGAACGCCGGAGATCGGTGGCCTTTCGAGCTGGCAGGCGCAGGCGATCATCCGGCGGCTGACCGGCCTGAACTTTGTCGGAATGGACGTGGTCGAGGTGGCGCCCGCCTACGATGTGGCCGAAATCACCGCGCTCGCCGGTGCGACCATAGCGTGGGAATATCTCTGCCTTTTGGCGCGCACGCAAAATGCGACCGCGAAAGTCAAGGAGCCAGGCTGATGTCTTCTCTTGGACAACGGATCGTGTCTGAGTTCTTGGGCACCACCATTCTGCTTGCGGCCATTGTTGGGTCGGGCATCATGGCGCAACGCCTCACCGGACAACATATCCCCGCGCTGGCTTTGCTGTGCAACGCACTTGCCACCGGCGCGATCCTCCCGGTCCTCATCCTCATGTTTGGTTCCGTTTCGGGCGCGCATTTCAACCCCGCCGTAAGCCTTGCATTCGCGTTGCGCGGTGAGCTTCCGTGGCGAATCACGGCGCTTTACGTGGCTGTCCAGATCGTCGCCGGTGTCGTCGGCGTGTGGCTCGCGCACGCGATGTTCGCTCTACCGATCTGGCAGGTCGCGACGTTACCCCGCGATGGCTCGGATCAGTGGCTTGCTGAAGCCGTGGCCACGTTCGGGCTAGGGCTCACTATCTTTTCCTGCTTAGCGCGCGAACCCTCAGCAACTCCTTATGCGGTCGGCCTCTACATCACATCAGCGAGTTGGTTCACGGCATCGACCTCGTTCGCCAATCCAGCCGTAACAATTGCCCGTTCGCTTTCCGATACCTTTGCCGGCATTGCCCCAAACGATGCGCCAGCGTTTGTCGTGGCTCAGTTAGGAGGGATGCTGGTGGCAGTGATCATCGCCCGGTGGCTCTGGCGAACGGAAGTCTTCAAACGGCCAATGCCCGAAAGCCTTGCCGGTCCCACGGCGGGTTTGGAAGGTGGTACACCAGAATAGTCCGCTAGCCAGGCGCGGCCATTCGGCTTAGAGCGAATTCCGTTCCAATGGAATCGGATTCGCTCAAGTTATCTTTTTATGGTCGCATTTTCTGCGGCGAACCGGTTCCCACTTCGCCGGAAAATGCTCTAGCGCACCGGCTGCGCCAGGTTGGCGTACAAATCCTTGTTCTGCTCACGCAGGACGTTCTTCTGCACCTTGCCCATGGTGTTGCGCGGCAGATCGGCCACGAAGATCACGCGCTTCGGCCGTTTGAACTTGGCGAGCCGGGCTTCGAGCGCCGCGAGCACAGACGCTTCGGTCAGGCTCGCGCCCGCCTCCGCCACCACCACGGCGGTGACGCCCTCGCCGAAATCGGGATGCGGGCAACCGATCACGGCCGATTCGACGACGCCCGGCAGCGCATCGATCTCGGTCTCCACCTCTTTCGGATAGACGTTGAAGCCGCCGGAAATGATCAGATCCTTGGCGCGGCCGACGATATGCACATAGCCGCGCGCGTCGATCTTGCCGACGTCGCCCGTGATGAAAAAGCCGTCCGGCCGAAACTCGCTCTTCGTCTTCTCCGGCATGCGCCAGTAGCCGGAAAACACATTCGGTCCCCGCACTTCGATGATGCCGATCTCTTCTTGGGCGAGCACTTTGCCGGTGTCTGGCTCGACGATGCGCAATTCCACTCCCGGCAGCGGAAATCCGACCGTGCCGGGGATGCGCTCGCCGTCATAGGGGTTCGACGTGTTCATTCCGGTCTCGGTCATGCCGTACCGCTCGAGGATGGCGTGGCCGGTGCGCGCCTGGAATTCGCGGTGGGTCTCGGCAAGCAGCGGCGCGGAGCCGCAGGTGAACAGTCGCATCCGAGCGCACAGCTCGCGGGTCAAACCGGGATGCTGAAGCAACCGGGTGTAGTAGGTCGGCACGCCCATCATCGCCGTCGCCTTCGGCAGCAGGCGAATCACCTCGTCAGCGTCGAATTTCGGCAGAAACAGCATCGTTCCGCCGGCGATCATCAGCGTCACCGCCGCCGTGAACAAGCCGTGGGTGTGATAGAGCGGCAGCGCATGCAAGAGCACATCTTGCGCGGTGAAACGCCAATAGTCCGCCAGTACCTCCGCGTTCGAGGACAGATTGCGGTGGCTCAACATCGCGCCCTTGGAGCGGCCGGTGGTGCCTGAGGTGTAGAGGATGACAGCGATATCGGATTCCGTACGCGCAATATCGGCGAACGCCGACGGCGACTGCGCCGCCAAGTCGATAAGCGAGCCCCGCCCACCTGCATCGAGGGTGTCGACGGCGGCGTTGCGCGCCAGGGCGATGGCGGAGACGCCGTCCCGTTTCGCCGGGTCGCACACAACGAGCTTCGGCTCGGCGTCGCCGATGAAATAATCCAGCTCGGCGATCGTGTAGGCGGTATTAAGGGGGAGGTAGACGGCGCCTGCCCGCAGCGTCGCGAGAAGCAGCACCAGGTTTTCCGGGGTCTTTTCCACCTGAACCGCGACGCGGTCGCCCGGTCCCACGCCGCGCCGGACAAGCGCCTGGGCGAGCCGGCCCGAGCGCGTGAGCATGTCGCCGTAACGGATGCGTTCGCCTGAAGCCGCCTCGATCAGAGTCTTATCGGCCGACGGAATACGGCCGCGGATAAGGTCGAACAGATTCCCGGACATCGGAAGCCCCGCGCGCGACGCTCCGCCGTGAAAGCTGGCGGACGAGGAGGATCAATCCTTATCAGAGCGGACGCCTGACCAACACCACGCAGGTCGCGCGCTCCGTCGTCAGGCGGTAGGCGCGACCGTTGCGTCCTTGGCCGGGACAGGCACCAGCGCCCTTATGGGGCGGGCCAGCTTGCGCACGGCGCTCGCGGCGATGACCGCGCGGTTCTCGGCGAAGGCTTCGTGGTTCTTCTCGATGTCGCCGAGATCGTAGAGGTAATTGACCATCAGCCCGAAGGATTGGTTGCGGCCGCGCGAGGAAAGGTCGGCCGGCCAGTTCAGCCGTTCGAGCCGGGCGCCGTTGCCGAGATGGAACCGGGCGACCTGATCAATCGGAAAACCACGCCGGTCGCGCGCCGTCATGTAATAGGTCGCCGCCGCACGCATGATCGGCTCGCGCAGCTCGGCGAGCGCGGTCTGGTCGGTCCACCAGCTTTCCTCGTCGAGCCTTGCCAGGGTCGCGCGGTCGGCCTCCGACAACGCCGGCGACTCCGACGCGGCGCGCTCGCGCCTGAGCCATCCGCCGAAATTGGGCGCCGGCGAGAGCGTCACGAAGGTCGAGAGCCGCGGAAAATCGCGGGATATATCGGCGACGACCTGCTTGATCAAAAAATTACCAAAGGTGACGCCGGCAAGTCCGCGCTGACAGTTGGAGATCGAATAGAACACCGCCGTCGTTGCCCGATCCGGATCGAGCGGGACGCGCTTAGCCCCGAGAATCGGCGCAATCGCCGCGGGAATTTCGCGCGTGAGCGCCACCTCGACGAAGATCAACGGGTCGTCGACCAGCGCCGGATGGAAGAACGCGTAGCAACGCCGGTCCGGCGGATCGATGCGGGCGCGCAGATCGCCCCAGTCGTGGATTTGATGGACCGCCTCATAAAGGATGATCTTTTCCAGCACGGCCGCCGGTGTCGACCAATCGATCCGGCGCAGCACCAGGAAGCCGCGATTGAACCAGGCGGCGAACAGGTAGCGAAAATCGGCATCGATCGGCGCAAGCTCGGGACGGCGGGTCATGGCGTCGAGAAGCTGCTCGCGCATGTGCACGAGCGCGGCCGTGCCCTGGGCGGCGAGATTCAGCCGGCGAAACAGCTCCTGGCGGCGGGGTTCCGTCGCCTTGTGCAGCTCGTTGGCAGTCGTGTCCGAGGGGGATCGCTGCCAGACTTCCAACGCCCCCTCAATGCGGGCCCGGTCCGGACCGAAGCGAGATAGCAGCGTTTCGAAAAAGGCGATGCGCGAGCCGGTCTTCAATTCGTCGTAGCTCGCCAGGATTTCTCGCGCCAGCGCCACACCGGATGCCTCCCCGCGGATCGACAGCAGCTGTTCGCACAGTTCGGCAAGGCTCTCGGAATAGGCAAGCCCGGGAGGCGCGCGCCGGCGCTCGATCAGCGCCCGCCCGCGCTCGGTAATGGTCTGCAACAGTTCGCTGAAGAATGAGCTGTTCATCTGCCCGGGCCCATCAGGGTATCCGGTAACCAAGTGGCGATTTCCGGGACTATACACAAGATGACGATCCCGAGCAGTATCGCAATTACGTAGGGGAGTGCGCCCAGCAAGACGGTGCGCGTCGGCACTTCCGGCGCAATCGCATTAACCACGAAGAGATTGAGTCCGACCGGCGGCGTAATCAGCCCGACCTCCATGTTGACGGTCACGATCACCCCGAACCAGACCGGATCGAAACCGGCACTGAGGATGATCGGCAGCAGGATCGGACTGGTCATGAGGATAATGCCGGCGGGCGGCACGAAGAGGCCGCAGACCAGCAGAAATACGTTGATGAGCAGCATCAGGACCCAGCGGTTGACCTGCAGGTCGGCGATCGTTTGCGCGAGCGTCTGGGTGATAAACAGCGAGCTCAGCATGTAGCTGAACAGCACCGCGGCGCCGATGATCATCAGGATCATCACCGATTCGCGCGTCGTATCGCGCAGGATCGCCCACCAGCGATCGGGGCTCCAGATGCGGTAGATGCCGATCGCCAGCAGCACGCACAGCGCGGCGCCGACCCCGGCCGCCTCGGAGGGCGTGGCGATCCCCCCATAGAGCACGACCATGATCCCCACGACGATCGCGAGAAACGGGATCACTTTCGGCAGCGACGAGAGCTTCTCCCGCCACGAATAGCGGAATTCCGGGGCGTAGGCGCGGAAGCCCTTGAACCAGAGATAGATCACCGTCCAGGCGATAAACAAAGCGGTGAGCAGCAGGCCCGGCAGCACGCCGGCAAGAAACAGGCGGCCGATCGAGGTTTCGGTCGCGATGCCGTAAAGGATGAAGGTAATGGACGGGGGAATGAGAATGCCGAGCGTACCGCCGGCACAGATCGACCCGGTCGCCACCTCGTCCGGATAGCCGCGCTGGCGCATCTCCGGAATGCCCATCTTGCCGATGGCGGCGCAGGTTGCAGGCGATGACCCGGTCAGAGCGGCAAACAGCGCGCAGGCGCCGAGATTGGAGATCACGAGCCCCCCCGGCACCCGGTAGAGCCAGCGGTCGAGCGCCATGTAGAGGTCGCGGCCGGCCGGCGAGGAGCCAATCGCCGCGCCCATCATGATGAACATCGGGATCGAGACCAGCGTGAAATCGTTCAGGCCGGACCAGAGCGTCTCGGCGGCGACCCCGAGAGCGTCGACGCCCTGAAAGAAGGCCAGGAAGGCAATCCCGATAAAGCCAAGCGAAAACGCGACCGGCGCGCCGGTGAGCAGAACCAGGATGGTGGCGATAAGGACGATCGTTCCTTGGGTGCCCGGGCTCATGCGTCCGCCTGTTCCGGCGCCTCGCCTGCGTAAGGCCGCGCCCGGCCGGTCATGAGCTCAAGAAAATCGGCGACATATTGCAGGGTCAGGACGCCGAGCCCGATCGGCATAGCGCC